>Ga0316204_10011685_pt1 | contig 10920 bp, 11 predicted proteins | sample 6monrhotite_MG_2_FD_205661 | JGI IMG/M metagenome (GOLD analysis project Ga0316204, IMG submission 205661) | Microbial mat bacterial communities from mineral coupon in-situ incubated in ocean water Damariscotta River, Maine, United States -... | ecosystem: Environmental > Aquatic > Marine >... | reverse complement strand
ACTTAGCAGTACACTCACAAACTAAGCTTAATGCGGTTGCTCGACAGTTAAATGAACGACCTAGAAAAACATTAGGATTTGAAACACCGGCAGAACGCTTTAACGCATGTGTTGCGTTGACCGGTTGTGATCGCCACCCAAAGCGGACGTTCATGGTATTGACTGCTGCTAGCCAGAAGTCGACTGTTATTCCTTTCTAATATTCTTCCCTCAATAACCCGACAAATACCCAAAGACTGTAAAGGCTGTCTATATTATGTAATATTTAGAAACAATTAGTTTCTATTTTGCTAGTTTATTAAAGAAATCCGATTCTATAGACTTCCAGTCAAGGTGATTCAAGAAAGAAACTCCCCCTCAAAGATTCATTTCCGCATAAACCCTTTAAGGAAAATATTATGAAATCTATTGTAAACAAAATGTTGACTGTAGCTTTTTTCGGCTTAGTTGTTAGTAATCAGGCCGCTGCAGAATCTAAAATAAACTTTGAAATGAAAAACGGCACCTCGGTAATAATGTGTGAAAGAACTGAGCCAGTTCCAGAGTCTGACTTTATAAATGTTTTTGGTCATTGGCAAACCTATATCATGAAAAAACATCAAGAAGGTGTGGTTTACCTATCACAATACACAAAGGTATTGAATAAAGGCATAGTGATTGTAATAAACAAGCATAAACTCGTAGCTGACAATGTTAAAGAGGCTGAAATAATGCTAAAAGAAATGAATAAAATTGCTAAAGATAAGGGTATTAAACGTGATGAATCTTCATGCAAAATTCTGGCAATGGGACCTATTTGGTTAGGACCAAAGCAATAAATTTACTTAGCCTTATTGTTTCTTCTGCATTGAATACACGTAACAATAAACAGTAAAAGAGAACGGCTCAGTATCCTTTAATGAATAAAAAAAGGTACTGAGCTTTTTTTATTGCAAATAAAGTTCGCATCACTGGCCCCATTCCTCTACCAGGTAATCTACGAAAACACGTACATTCTTTGAGACAATTTTACTGTGAGGATAAACAGCATATAAACCAGCAGTTGTGGTTGTATAGTCGTCTAGAACACTCTGTAAACTTCCATCTTTTAAGGCCTTAGTTACCATATATGTCGGGCCGATAAATATGCCGTTACTATTTAGTCCTGCTTCCATCAATAAATCACCCATATCCGTACGAAGATTACCTTTAACTTTTACGTTAAAACTCTTTCCCTGTTCATTTTTAAAATACCAGTGATCTGGATTAGGTGCTTGCGAATAGATAAGACAGTTATGTTTTCGCAAATCATCAGGGTGTTTAGGTAAACCATGCTTCTTTAAATAATCTGGTGATGCACAAGCATGGAAGCTACAGGGCATGAGTAATCTTGCCATTAGGCTCGAATCTTCAAGCTCACCTACTCGAAGTGCCACATCTATACCTTCTTCTATCAGATCAACCAACCGGCCGCTGATACGCACATCAAGCTCAATTTTGGGAAAACGCTGCTGGAAATTTAATAATGTTTCAGGTAGTAGCGACATGGCTAGACTTTCAGGCGCAGTGATACGCAACCTACCCTGAGGTTTGCTTTGTAAAGGTAAGACAGATTGTTCTGCTTCTCGAGCCTCCGACATGATTCGATTTGAATAGCTCGCAAACACCTCGCCTGCCTGGGTAAGATGTAGCCGCCGAGTCGTCCGATGCAGAAGCTGTACGCCTAGTTGTTGCTCTAGGTGTGAAACCTGCTTACTGACAACGGGTTTAGAAATACCTAGTGCCTCTGCGGCGGCGGTAAAACTGCCATTTTCTACGACAGCAGAAAACGTCTCAAGATAAGGAAGAATGCTCATATTAGACAATATATAGAAACAGTGAGTTTCTTTATAGCATGTTTATGTTGAATACATAACCATATAGGCTGTCTATTACGATGAATTGAACCGTGACTCATGTTCGAGTCACTAGATAAAAGCAGACACCAAGAACGAATGGGAAAAATATCATGTTAAAGAACACTACGAATACATATGGCGTTATCGCTAAAGGCTTCCACTGGCTGCTATTTCTGATGCTTAGCTTTTCGGTTGTAGCGGGCAACTTTCTAGCATCTATGCCTAAAGGTGCTGAAAAGCTCGAGGCAGCAGGTATGCATAAGTCATTTGGTTTAATTATCCTTACTTTGATTTTGGCGCGTTTTGTATGGCGATTAATGAATGAAACGCCAAAAGAGCCAGATGGCACACCCGCTATGCAGGCTCTCCTTGCCAATGCCATGCACTGGTTTTTATATGTTTTGATGTTTGCCCAGCCATTGTCTGGAATATTAATGTCTCAGGCGTTTGGTTATCCAGCTAGCCTATTTGGCATAATTGATTTTCCTGTATTAATTGAAAAAAATATCGCTATTGCAAAATTGCTTCGTGAGGCACATGGTTATATTTGGATAGTTCTGGTAGCTGCAGTGGTCGGCCATGCCGGTGCAGCGATCTATCATCACTTTATTGTTAAAGATGACGTCCTTAGACGCATGGCCTTTGGATCAAAATCATAATTAGTAGGGCGCAGGATAAACGATAAGCCTCTTAATTACCGTTAGCAGTACACTCACAAACTAAGCTTAATGCGGTTGCTCGACAGTTAAATGAACGACCTAGAAAAACATTAGGATTTGAAACACCGGCAGAACGCTTTAACGCATGTGTTGCGTTGACCGGTTGAGGTCACCGCCGAAAGCCGCCATTCTATTTGCATTATTAAGTATCTATACGAGACACTGAAATAAGAAACTAAGGTGTGTTTAACTATTTTATTTGAATAATTACAAAAACACTTTATACAAGCCATCGACGAACAAGCTTATGAAGCTCCATCACAACTAGCACAGTTAACGCTATACCCAATAACTCCAACCAATGTTCTGGTGTTACTGGCTGGATATTCAGTACATCACTAAGCCAGGGTGTATACATCGCACCAATGTGCACGAGTTGAGCGATAGCCGTGCCAAATAATAAAATTGGGTTACGTAAAGGATTATGCCTAAAGACAGAACGCACTTCGGATCGACAATTAAATACGTGCACATTTTCAAACAAAACCATCAGTAATAAAGTGCCGTTGCGCGCTTCATCTAAATTAAACCCTCTGGCGATGAGCCACTGAAAAACTGCGAAAGCAACACCTCCTATAACCAATGCCGAGATAACAACCCGCTCTATCATTATCCGGTTAAAAATCGGTTCTTGAGGTGGCCTTGGCGGGTAGCGCAGTTCGTCACCCTCACCGGGTTCAAACGCGAGTGCTACATCCTGAATACCATTGGTGACGAGATTCAGCCAGAGTAACTGTACCGCTATCAATGGCAGAGGCATTCCGCTTAGCAAAGCCAATGTAAACAGTACCAACTCCGCTGCGCCGGTTGAGATGAGGAGAAAAATCACTTTGCGGACATTTGCATAGGCCACTCGCCCCTCTTCAACCCCCGCAACAATTGAATCAAATTTGTCATCGGTAATAATAAGGTCAGCCGTTTCCCTTGCTACATCGGTACCGCTTAACCCCATGGCAACACCCACCTGCGCAGCGCGAAGAGCTGGCGCATCGTTTGCACCGTCACCACTCACCGCAACAAAATGCCCGTTGCGTTGTAACGACTGGACGATATCTAACTTTTGGTGCGGCCCTACCCGCGCAAAGACTCGTGCCTTATGCGTTAGCTGATCAACCGTGCCTGAATCGATGGCTTGTCTCAAATCAGGTCCCGTGACTAATTGATCAGCTCGATCCACTATGCCTAATTCGTGCGCAATAGCGAAGGCCGTAGCCGGGTGATCACCGGTGATCATCGCAACCTCAATACCCGCTTGGCGACAGGCCATGATGGCACCTTTTGCCTCCGTTCGAAGTGGGTCAATAATGCCTACCAGACCGATTAATGTCAGCCCTTTAAGATGCTCTTCACTAAAGGTTTCACCTAAAGCCTGTTCAATCACACCGGCGGCCAAAGCGAGCACCCGATAGCCACCGCTTGCTAGAGAATGCGCCTGTTGTTCAATTAAATCAGCCTCCAACACAACATCTTTACCCGGCAGCGCCATGCTCATACACATAGGCAAAAGTCGTTCAAGTGCACCTTTCACGAACGCGCATGTCTGCCCATTTACTTCATTCAGACTCGCCGAAAACAACCGTTCTGATTCATAAGGAATAGTGGAAATTTCCGGGAAAGTATTCGTCATTTCTGTTTTAAAGACACCAGACTTATGCGCCATAACCAAAAACGCCACATCCACTGCATCACCATCGTGAGACCAACCAGCATCACTGCGCCCAAGAAATCCCTCATTAGTCAGCACGGCTACCTGACATAGTCGCTCAAGCAGGGCCTTTTCTTCAACTGACGGTGTTCCCTGTGGTTTGCTGATAATACCTTCTGGTACGACACCTTCCCCACTCACTTCCCATACATCTTTATTTGGAAAGGCAATGCAACGGACAGTGAGTTGATTGACTGTCAACGTACCTGTTTTGTCGGTGGCAATAAATGTGCATGAGCCCAATGCCTCCACCGCCAATAGTCGACGCACAATGACATTGCGCTTGGCCATTCGCCTCATACCAATGGCCAATGCAACAGTAAGCGCCACTGGCAAACCCTCGGGAATAACCGATACCGCAAGCGCAACAGCGAGTAAAAAGACTTCATCGAATGGCGTACCGCGCATGGCTGCCACCGCAAACATTATTAAAGCAGCGATACCCACAAAAATTGCGACTCTGTGGGTAAACCTGTCCATGCGAACTTGCAGTGGAGCCCTAGGTGATGGCTTAAATAAAACATCGGCGGCAATTTTACCCAACTCGGTATTAATACTGGTACTGACCACAACACCTCGAGCGCGTCCGCGATTAACCAGTGTGCCCGTAAAAAGCATATTGATGCGATCACCCAAAGCAATATCCGCATCTAAAACCACATGACTGTCTTTCACTAATGGTAGCGACTCTCCTGTTAATAGAGATTCGTCGACTTCTAAATCATGGGATACGAGTAAACGTAAATCGGCAGGCACTTTAACGCCAGACTCTAAAAGGACAATATCTCCTGGAACTAACTCTTCAGCGTTAATTTCATAGCTATCTCCCTCACGCAAAACTCGACATCGTGTACTCACGAGTTCTTGCAAAGCTGCGGCAGCTCGCTGTGCAGAAAATTCCTGAATGCTACCAATAACAGCATTGATAATAAGTACTGCCGAAATAAAACCCGCATCGGACCACTCATTAATTACTATAGATAATATAGCGGCGGCGACAAGAACATAGATAAGGGGACTGACAAACTGGCGCAGGAAGACTGCACCGATTCCTGATGTTGTGGCCTGTGGTAAGGTGTTTTTTCCAAATTGCTCAAGACGTGCCAGCGCCTCACTATTACTGAGTCCATGAGATGAACTCTTTAGCGTAACAAGAACGTCATCGCTGGATTCTGCATGAGGCGAAGGTATTTGATTAGATATATTTGGAGTTGTCATATTTGAGCTATTCGGGGGAGTCCTATTTTTGTAGTAACCTTATACCTGCTCAATAAAATGAAGCATAATTGTGCAGCCATTGGCGCATATTTTTAAGACTATCAATAATTGATTACAGCTTAGCCTACTGTCACTTGTACACAATAAACTTATTCTGACTAAGATCAATAAAACAATAATCACAGAAGCATCTTTATATATGCCTCGGTAACAAAATAAATATTTATATATATTTTCTCAACTTCGCTAATATTTACTTCAAATTGCTTAGGCCCAAACGATCACAGATACTGTAGAATTACATCATCTAATAACCTCTTCCTAAACATTCGAGCAAATCCTCATGGCAATAAAAGCAACGGTATACAAAGCGGATTTGCAAATATCCGATATGGATAGGCACTACTACCAAAACCATTCTTTAACTCTGGCACAGCACCCTTCTGAAACGCTTGAACGTATGATGATTCGTTTATTGGTGTTTACTCTACATGCTCACGAAGATTTAGCACTCACCCGTGGCTTAAGCTCAGATGAAGAACCGGATATATGGCTAAAGTTACCGACAGGTGAAATAGATATCTGGATTGATTTAGGGCAACCGGATGAAAAACGTATTAAAAAGGCCTGTGGTCGTGCGCGTGAAGTTTTTATATACACCTATTCACAACGCAGTGCCGAAGTATGGTGGCAACAGATAAACACCAAACTAACGCGTTTTGATAATCTCCACATTATTGCATTATCAGATGAGATTGGCGCATCACTCGCACAGCTAGTGCAACGCACAATGACTTTACAATGCAGCATTCAAGATGGTGAAGCATGGTTTGGTAACGAGGTAAATAGTGTGCACGTAGTACCCACAGTTTTGAAATAATTTATATACGATTCATACTGACCAGTTTATGTTGAGCATTAAAGACAATTTCGAAACGTCCTTTGATACCATCATGCGAAACGAATTTTTGTAACTCAGAGGCAGGGAATCTTAACGATAAGCCCTGCTCTGTCATTACCTTTACAAACTTTGCCGAGCCTTGATAGTAAGCCAGATATTTTTCGGCTGATATATCAAGGGAAAAACGCATTCTTTTCATTTTAAAAACTTTTAGTATTTACCGCCTGAATTAATCTCTAAAGTTATTAAACTGTAGCGGCAGATCTACTTTCTCTGAAGCCTTTAAGAAAGCCATCACCTGCTGCAGATCATCACGTTTCTTACCTGTAACTCGTACCTGTTCACCCTGAATGGCTGCCTGTACTTTTATCTTACTTTCTTTTATTAGCTTCACAATCACGCGCGCATCGTCTTTACCTACGCCTTGCTTAACAGTAATAGATTGATAGGCGCGTTTTCCGCGAGGTTCAATTTTACCTTTTTCCAGGCAGCGAATATCAATATTACGCTTGCCTAGTTTAGAGTAAACAATCGGCGATACCTGTCTTAGTTGAAAATCACTTTCCGCTTCCATTTTTATCTCAGCATCGACTAATTCAACTTTTGCATCGGAACCTTTAAGATCAAAACGCGTACTAAGCTCACGGTTCACTTGATCTATGGCATTACTTAATTCGTGTTTATCGACTTCTGAAACAATATCGAATGATGGCATTTAGCCTCTCCTGTTATACACTGGTGACTGATTTATTTTAATGAAAAACAACATGCATAAGCAATTAATTATTTCCGGCTCAATAAGCGCTTTTATTGCCGTCGCACTAGGTGCTTTTGCTGCACATGGCCTTAAACAACATTTTGGCGAATACGAATTAGCTATTTGGCAAACTGCTGTAGATTACCAAATAACTCACTCATTAGGTTTAATCCTAATTGGCCTGTTAGCAAAAAGCTTTTCCATCAACCTGAACAAACCTGGCTTTATTATGCTCGCTGGCATCCTGCTTTTTTCAGGCAGCTTGTATGCCCTAAGCTTAAGCGGCATTAAAACACTGGGCATGATAACGCCCATCGGCGGTATGTGCTTTTTAATTGCCTGGGTCTGGTTAGCGATACGCATTCACAAAGCCCTGTAATTACTCACTGACTACTTATCAGAAGTTTCGTCGGATGAGTCTCCATCGGCGACTTGTGGCCCACGTCCTTGAGTATATGACAACACGCCACGCATAATTTGCACTTCGCGCTTGGTGGGTCTGGCTCGTCCGTATAGGCATCGAATTTTACGCATCACGTGCTCAGGGTTACGGCTACCAAAAAATTTCAAACTGGTCAGCGCATCGACGAAATGATCATACATACCTTCTAGCTCATCATTTGTCGCCACTGTATCTTTTACATCTTTCTCGGTGTTTTCAGATGCTTCTACGGACTTCGGCTTAGCCTGTTGGCTCGCCATTAGTACTTCATAACTCAGCACCTGTACTGCCTGACTTAGGTTCAATGAACTATAGGCCTCAGCCGTTGGAATATTCACCAAGGTTTGGCACAACTCCAATTCATCATTGGTAAGCCCGGAACGCTCACGCCCAAAGACCAACGCTACCTCATGCTGTTCACTCTCTGTGTGTACCAACTCTCCGCATTCACGAGCATCGACCTGCGGCCACTTTACCGAGCGCAGGCGTGCCGTTGTGCCACACACTAGCGAGCATCCTTTTAAGGCTTCTGCCAGAGTATCAACCACCACGGCATTGCTTAGGACATCCGTCGCAGAAGAGGCACGCTGTGAGGCTTCAAAGGACGGAAAGTCCAGTGGGTCAACCAGATACAGCCTGGTTAAACCCATATTTTTCATCGCTCGAGCGGCTGCGCCGATATTGCCGGGATGGTGTGTATTGATCAGTACAATGCGAATATTATCTAGCATGGAGTTCTACGTCGCCGAAAAAGCACTTATCATACCGCTTTCAGCTGCCTTTTTGGACAGAAATTGAAGAATATTAGGGCTATTTCTGATATCCTTTGCGCCCACTGAATTGTCTGCTGAAGATCTATCCCTATGCATCCTATGTTAACTATTGCTACCCGTGCCGCTCGTGCTGCCGGTGACATTATTCTACGTAACATCGATAAACTTGATCGCCTGACCATTGAAGTTAAGGCCGATAACGACTTTGTAACCAAGGTTGACCGAAAAGCAGAAGAAGTGATTTTAAATACACTTCAACAGGCCTACCCAACACACGGCATTATTGCCGAAGAAAGTGGCACATATAATGAAGATAGCGAGTACCAGTGGATTATTGATCCGCTAGATGGCACTACAAACTTCTTACATGGCTTTCCACAGTATGCTGTATCTATTGGTTTACAGCACAAAGGGCGTATGGAAGTCGGCGTAATTTTTGACCCCATTAAAAACGAATTATTCACCGCCGCACGTGGTGATGGTGCGCAACTTAATGGTCGCCGTATTCGTGTTACACCTCGCAAGGGACTAGCTAACTCACTAATTGGTACGGGCTTCCCCTTTAAACAACCACAATATTTAGACACTTACCTTGCATCGTTCAAAGCCGTTCACCCTAAGGTGGCCGGTATTCGACGCGCTGGCTCAGCCGCCCTCGATTTGGCGTATGTAGCGGCGGGCAGACTAGATGGCTTCTGGGAAATCGGCTTAAACAACTGGGATATGGCTGCGGGTGTATTACTGATTCGTGAAGCCGGTGGCATTGTTACTGATTTTAGTGGTGAAGGTAATTATTTAGAAACAGGTAATGTTGTAGCTGCGGCGAGCAAGGTTTACCCTGAGTTGTATGAAACAATTAAGCCTCACTTACTTGATGAGCTTAAATGATTTAAATAAAAAATAATAAAGCCTGCGTATAGGCATGGCCTTAATGCCTTTATGTAGTCACTTATAATAACTATAAAAACAAGTAAGGATATACGTATGGCATTTTTACCTAAGCTGAATACCCTCAGCGTTTCTTCCTCAATTTTTGTCGCTCTATTACTCAGTGGCTGCATGTCACAACAAATTGCCAATACCAAACATATGGATGATACGGCGCAAAAACAAGCCGCCGCCACCACTCAAACACCTCAGCAAATTTGTGAAACTGCAAGTCTGGCTATTGCTAAAGCCGATAAAGAAGAACTTTATTTTTATGCCCCTCTACATTTAGAGCAGGCATCAGATAATCTGGAAGATGGTCAGGATCAAATAAAAAATAAAGAAACAAAAACTGAAGGTGTTAAGAAATGCTTTAAAGCCAGTGAGCTAGTTGAAAACGGCCTGGCGATAAAAGTAAAAGTTAAATCTACTTTAAGCGACTCTTTAGCTGAACTGGAAATGCTAAAGCAAGTGGACAGTGCTAAAAAATATACCGATGATATCCAAGATCATAAAGACGATGTAATGGATATCGCGAAAAAAATTGAAGCCGGAAAAATGAATGAGGCCATGCAAGATCAGGCAGAATTAATTAAGGAAATGCTAGAACTGGAAACAGACATAGTTATCGATAAAAATCTCACCCCTGTCGAAGTAATGATAGAAAGAGCCGATGATGCAGATGCTGATGACCTGGCTGAAAAAACCTTTGAGAAGGCCGAACTTGAACTGGAAAGCGCGAGAAAATTTATTCAGTCTAATTTTAGAAATAATACACAGGTAGAAGCGGTTAGTGCCGTAGCAATGCGAGCAGCAAAACACGCTCTTTATGTTGCGATGGAAGTTGAAACATTAAAAGAGCTGAAACCAGAAGCTGCAGAAAAAAAGGTACTGTATATAGAGTCTTTACTTGAACACATTAACAAAAAGTTGAATAAGGACGTTGTCATAGGCAACTCACTGGATGAACAGTCGAAAATCATCGGCCAACGTGTAGAGTCTGCAATAAACACTAAAACATCAATACCTCAGGCAGCCGCCGAAGTAACGCCACCCGCTACTGAGCCTGAGCTTATCCTGAAGGATTTACCAACTGAGCAACAGCCAGTATTAAAAAGCAGCTCGACTACTGATGCCGTTACAGAACCTGAAGAAACAATTGAGCAACCCACTGAAGATACCAATGCTGAATCAGTAGAAGTAGCCGTAGATGCTGATATTCAAGAAGTTAAGCCTACAGAAGAAGTAGAGACTGCTGAAGAAATAGAGCGATAAGCAGTTATAGCTAAAACGCACTGCAAACAACAGGCCTGCAGGCCTGTTGTTTTAATGTAAATATTACTTGTTAGCCCACTCTGCCTTAGTAAACGCCTTAATACCTAAAGCATGTAGCTCACCCGTTTGAATAAGATGATTCACCGTGGCGTATACCATTTTCTGCTCAGCCAGCATGGTCTTACCCTCAAATGCATCGCTAATTACCGTACACTCCAGATTGCAGCCTTCACCTGAAATAATCGCTTCAGCACCTTCAACACCATCTTCAATCAGTTTTTTTACATCATCCGGGGACATATCTTTCTCTAAAATCATTATCTGAA
>Ga0316204_10011684_pt1 | contig 10920 bp, 10 predicted proteins | sample 6monrhotite_MG_2_FD_205661 | JGI IMG/M metagenome (GOLD analysis project Ga0316204, IMG submission 205661) | Microbial mat bacterial communities from mineral coupon in-situ incubated in ocean water Damariscotta River, Maine, United States -... | ecosystem: Environmental > Aquatic > Marine >... | reverse complement strand
AAACCCGTTGCCTTACCGCTTGGCGACGGCCCAGTAACTCTGTATACCTCGTAACCATGTTTTAACATTATGACTACGGGTTTTAATCCCGTCAAAAAAGCGGACGGGATCTATTTTTCTCTTTCTTGGCCGTTGCCTCACCGCTTGGCGACAGCCCAGTAACTCTGTATACCTCAAAACCATTTTTACTAGCTGGCTTTGAGTTTTAGTTGCAACTTTTCACTCACAACTTAAAACTTTTCAATCACTCACTTTCCTGTGCATCAAGCATAGTCTGTAGCGGCGATCTATTCAAACCTCTGGCCACAAATGCTGTCCAGTGATCAGGTAACTTATTCAGTTCCTGCTCGGCGTCTTCTTTTGCATCAAAGCTTGCAAATACACAGGCTCCGCTTCCGGTTAACCTTGCTTTGCTGGATTTTCTGAGGTACTGGATAACTTCAGCGACTTCTGGATACTGTTTGGCAACTACTGGCTCAAACACATTTCCTAACTCATCAAATACCTGCGCTTCGTTCTTAGTGCCGATTTGAAGGTCGCATATTCTGATGGCTGAGCTGTCTCGTGTCAATTGGGAATTTGTAAAAATTTCAGCCGTTGATATATGAACTTCTGGATGAACCACCAGATACCACGATTCTTTGGGGGATACAGGCTCAAGCTGTTCGCCAACGCCTTGCGCAAAAGATGCGTAACCGTGGATAAATATCGGCACATCTGCACCTAACTCAAGGCCAATTTCAGCCAATTTTTCAGTGCCAAGCCCAGTACCCCATAAATAATTTAATACCACCAGAGTAGTGGCTGCATCAGAGCTACCACCGCCCACACCACCACCCATGGGTAAAATTTTTTGCAAATAAATATCTGCACCCTGTTTGATGCCTGTGGCTAACTGAAGTGCTTTTGCGGCTTTTATTACCAGATCATCTTCTGGCTTTACGCCTTCATGGTCTGTCTTTCTTACAATTTTCTCATCATCACGTACCACAAAACGTAAACGATCGGTGACATCCAGAAACTGAAATACCGTTTGTAAATTATGATACCCGTCGTCGCGCTTACCGGTAATCTGCAGAAATAGATTCAACTTGGCCGGAGCTGGCCAAAACTGATACATCGACTTAGACACTATCAATCACCCACTGGCGGATAATTAAACGCACGTCCACCTCTTCTTCCATGTTTACACGATTGATAAATAATTTGCTGGGTAAAAACTGTCCGGAAACATTCTGATGTTTACGAAACTCAATACGCCAGCCATCCTGAATAACCACCGCTGGCAAGCCATTATCATTCCATTCGGTTATCTCATAATCACTGCCTGGAGATGGCAGGCCCCTCACCCAATATCGCAAACCATTCACCGGCAAGCGCCAGCCGTTCATACGTAAAATCAGTGCATCGACATCAGTATCATACAGGGCGTCACCTGAAGAGGTTTTAATACTGGCACCCTGGGGCTCACTATTAATCCAGGTGGTACCTGCACCTAAGGGTGCCTGCAATCGAATTTCATACGTCGAGAGGTTTTCAAGCTGCCAGACAAAATCAGCCTGCCCACCATCATCTTTGGTTTGCACCGCTATGCGTCCATTAATCCGCCATTGCTGAATGGTATTCAGTGCCAGCTGTTGCTTTGACCAGTTTAGATTTACGCCAGCTTGTTTTTTTATGGCCGGGGATGTACAGGCAGACAATAACAGGAGTATTTGCGACCCGATAAACAGGCCGGTTAATAGACGAGGCAATTTCATATTAAGTGATGGATTTACTTATTGTAGAAAACTTTGCATTGTATCTCTGAGTACGTTCTGATTACCACCCAGATCTTCACCCTTAGTCCAGATGTTTTTTGCTTTCTCGATTTGCCCGCTCATCCACAGGGCCGCTCCCAGATGAGCCGCAATCTCAGCGTCCTGCATGGTGGCAAATGCTTTGCTCAACCACTTAATCGCATCCTGATACTGACCCAGACGATAATAAACCCAGCCCAAACTATCCAGAATAGCCGGGTCATCTGGCAATAAGCGTGAAGCCTTTAGAATATAGTCTCTTGCTTCACTCAGGCGTTCTGTACGATCCGCCAGGGTATAACCCAGTGCATTTAATGCACTGGCATTTTCCGGCTCATGCATAATAACCATTTTCAGGTCAGACTCTGTTACATCAAGCATATTGAGTTTTTCAGCGGTTAATGCACGCGCATATAATAGATCAGTATTTTCAGGGGAATGGTTTAAGGCACTGTTATACAGGTGATAGGCTTCTTTATTTCGACTCGCTGCTCGCAGCACCTCACCCTTGGCCAGATACACTTTTATCAAATTCGACTCTGTATGATCTTTTCGACTAAGCGACTCCAGTTTGCTCAAAGCCGCATCAGTTTGACCAGAGCGCGCCATCAAACTCACCGAACGAAGCCTGGAATCAAGCCAGTATTCGCCACCTATTACCCGTTCATAGTTAGCAATAGCCGCCATGTCTTCGCCATGACTCTGCTGAATTCTTCCCAGATAATAATGCGCCTGTTGATTATGATAACCATTATCCAGCAGCTCCTGCAAAAACTGCTTCGCCTGATAATAATTGCCAGTTTCAATAGATAACAGGCCCAGGCTTAATAGTACATTTTCATTATCAGGCATGGATTTTCTAAGCTTCAGAAAATGTGCCAGTGCCTTATCAAAAGACTTCATCTGCACCAGCATACGGCCATATTGAAGCCTGAGACGAGTATTATCAGGGCGTTTTTCTACCGCAACAGCGATAGCCTCAACCGCCTTTTGTTGTTGACCTTGCTCCACCAGTATTTTTGCCTTCACCAGATATGCATCAACCAGCTCACTGTTCAGGTCAATAACCTGATTCACATGTTTAAGTGCTGGCTCATACCTGGAGAGACTCGCTTCAAATTTTGCCTGTAACAAAATAAGAAATGCTTGTTGCGGGTATTTTTTTGTTAGTTGCTCAATTACCTGCAAAGCAAAATCTGGCTCTGTTTCCTTGCTTAAAATATGCGTAAGCGAGGTGACGAGCTGTTCATTGACCTTGCCATTAATCATGAGCAGTTTTTCAATGCTACTAGCCGAGGCTTCAAGCTGTTTCAAATGCAAAAAAGCAAGTGCTCTTAAACGATTAATGGTTTTGTTTTCAGGTAATTTAAGCGACAACCAGCGATCAGTTAATTCAATCGTTTTGTGGTTATTGTCAGCGTACAGGGCAATATAAGCTGCACGTAGAATAATTTCAGGGTCATCACTAATATCAGCAGCATTAGAATAATATTCAATCGCGCCATCCATCTGGCCACGCACACCGGCAAATTCACCTGCTAGCAGATTAAACATCAATTGTTCATTTGCGTTTTTCTTCCGCTGCTGTTGTGTGCTGGCGATATCATCGCCTTTCACCAGCTCTCTTTCGTCTGGTTTACCAGGTGCGGTGCTACAGCCCGTTAAACTGGAAGCTAACAGTGGGAAAATAATTATCAAACCGGTGTAGCGGCGTATTTCTTTAGACAGCCGTTTCATTTATTACATAACCTCACTTTATGACGGCTAAACAGATCCTTTAAAATAATAATAACTCAAATAATCAATTTTGCTTGGCAAACATCATTCAGAGCCTTAATTCATAGATGGTGCCAGATACACTTAAGTTCAACTCCTTTTATACTGTTTTATAGATATCAGCATGTAACTGAAATTTAGCGCCTGTTTACAGCCAGATCACACCTGAAACAGGCAATAAATCAAACAGAACATAAAACTATCTGCCACTACAGGCCGCCGACCACTGGTCTGATATTAAAAACACGGTTGTTTACTGCTGTCGGCTTAAGCCACTGAAACCTTGTAATAATCTGTGCGCTACCCCGGGTTAGGCTCACTAAGTCACTGAATCCTTGTAATAACCCCGGCTTTAGCTCAAAATTAAGGGTTTTCGTTAACTGGATTCATTTAGGCGCTAGCCTGTGGTCACATTAAAGAAACGCCGGTCTCACAGAGCATGTCAATAATTACATCATGTCGATAATTACACTTGGCTTAAACCATAAAACCGCGCCGGTGGATCTGCGCGAGCGTCTGGCATTCTCGCCTGAAAGTTTGCCGAATGCAGTTAAGTCATTATCAGCACTGAAAGAAATCAGTGAAGCCGCCATTTTATCTACCTGCAACCGTACCGAGCTCTATTGCGCCATACACCCGGAGCAAGATCTCACGCAACAGGCTATTGAACAAATTGTTTTTTGGCTAAGTCAGTTCCATGGTCTTCGCCCTGAGGAAATAAATGACCACCTCTATGCTCATGAGCATGAGCAGTCTATACGCCATGCGCTTCAAGTGGCCAGCGGGCTTGATTCATTAGTCCTCGGTGAACCCCAGATACTCGGCCAGATGAAACAGGCCTATGCCCAGGCAAATGAGCAGGGCACCATGGGCAGCTTGCTGGGCAAGTTATTTCAGCATGCTTTCTCGGTGGCCAAACAGGTGCGCACAGACACAGCCATAGGTTCCAGCCCGGTCTCTGTGGCATTTGCTGCGGTAAACCTTTCCAAACAGATTTTTGGTGAGCTTAACGAACATACCGCCTTAATGATCGGTGCCGGTGAAACCATAGAATTAGCCGCAAGACACTTACAGGGTAATAACATTAAACACATGATTATTGCCAATCGTTCAGTAGACAAGGGTCAGGCACTGGCGGATCAGTTTGGCGCTGAGGCCATTGCCCTGCCACAAATTCCAGATTATCTGCCAAAGGCTGATATTGTTATTTCATCCACCGCAAGCCCGCTGCCTATTCTAGGCAAAGGCGCGGTAGAGAAAGCGCTCAAAAAGCGCAAACATAAACCCATTTTTATGTGCGACATTGCCGTTCCACGGGATGTTGAGGCGCAAGTGGGCGAACTGGACGATGTATTTCTTTACACCGTTGATGACCTGCAGGGCATAATTCAGGAAAACATAGAATCACGCCAGGAAGCCGCCGAACAGGCCCGTGAAATTATTGAAAGCCAGGTTGATGACTTTCTTAGCTGGGAGCGCTCCCTGGATTCTGTTGAAGTCATTCGAGATATTCGAGAATGCGCGGAAAACATGTCAGCAGAAATACTACACAAAGCCCAGGCTCAACTGGCGCAGGGAAAATCAGCTGACGAGGCTTTGGCCTTTCTGGCTCGCGCCCTCACCAACAAATTTTTACACCAGCCCAGCGCTACGCTTCGCCAAACCGGTGAGAGCAGCCGTCATGACCTGCTTAATTTTGCTCGTCAGTTGTTTCTCAATACTGATTCGGACAAACCCACCAGGCACAATAAATAAAGACACACTATGAAAGACTCTATCCGTCTAAAATTAGAAAACTTATGTGAACGCCATGAAGAAGTTGGTGTACTACTGGGTGACCCTGACATTATCTCCGATCAGAACAAGTTCCGAGAACTGTCTATGGAATACTCACAGCTTGAACCTGTCACCAAAACCTTTGGCGATTTTCAAACCGCGCAAAATAACCTTGCCGGTGCAGAAGAAATGCTTAAGGAAGATGACGCTGAAATGCGTGAAATGGCTGCGGAAGAAAAGAAAGATGCAGAGCTACGCATCGAAACACTTGAGCTGGAATTACAAAAACTCCTGCTGCCAAAAGACCCACACGATAACAGCAATATCTACCTTGAAGTGCGTGCAGGCACCGGTGGTGACGAAGCCGCGATATTTGCCGGCGATCTTTTCAGAATGTACAGCCGTTATGCAGAAACCCAGCGCTGGCAGGTTGAGATCATGAGTGAGAACCAGGGTGAACATGGTGGTTATAAAGAAATCATTGCACGGGTTGTAGGCCAGGGCGCTTATTCAAAACTTAAATTTGAATCTGGTGCTCACCGTGTGCAACGTGTGCCGGAAACCGAATCCCAGGGCCGTGTGCATACCTCTGCGGCAACCGTTGCGATTATTCCTGAACCCGATGCTATGGAAGAAATTACCATTAGCCCGGCAGATTTACGCATCGATACCTACCGCGCTTCAGGCGCCGGTGGGCAGCACGTTAACAAAACCGATTCGGCGGTTCGCCTGACTCACTTACCTACCGGTGTTGTAGTTGAGTGCCAGGACGAGCGCTCGCAGCATAAAAACAAAGCCCGTGCCCTGTCATTACTGCAGGCGAGGCTGGTTAGTGCCGAAGAAGAAAAACAGCATGCCGAACAGGCCCAGACTCGTAAATCACTGGTGGGCAGCGGCGACCGATCGGAACGTATTCGTACCTATAATTTTCCTCAGGGGCGCATTACCGACCACCGCATTAACCTCACACTCTATAAACTCGATGATTTTATGCAGGGTGGGTTAGATCAGGTGATTTCACCACTCATTAATGAATACCAGGCAGAGCAACTGGCTGCGCTTTCTGAACAGCAGTAATGCAAATCAGTCAGCTCCTGCGCTCTGCCAGCACACAACTGAGCGACTTGTCTGAATCACCGAGGCTGGACGCAGAAGTTCTACTCGCCCACATGCTCAACAGGAGCCGCACCTGGTTAGTTACCTGGCCAGAGAAAACCCTCACAGAAGCTCAAGCCAGCGAGTATGAGGCACTTGTGCAGCGCAGAAAGGCCGGCGAGCCTGTGGCTCATATTACCGCTCAGCGGGAGTTCTGGTCCCTGCCCTTACACATCACTAAAGATACCCTGATACCCCGACCGGACACCGAGCTAATGGTTGAACAAATTCTATTTGCCTACCCGGCAAACACCAAAATAGAATTAGTCGACCTGGGAACTGGCAGTGGAGCCATTGCACTGGCGCTGGGCAGTGAACGCCCCAACTGGAAAATTACCGCAACCGATCAATCCAGCGCCGCACTCGAGGTTGCCAGGCATAATGCCAGGCAACTCAATATAAACAATATTGAATTTATTTCTGGCAGCTGGTTTGAACCACTAGCGGGTAGAGTCTTCGATGTTATTGCCAGTAACCCTCCCTATATTCCAGATCAGGACCCTCACCTGCGCCAGGGGGATGTTCGGTTTGAACCACTTTCAGCTCTCGCCTCCGGTGCCGATGGCCTGAATGATATTCGCGAACTCTGTAAGCAGGCAAAACATCACCTTAAACATAAGGGAATGCTAATAATAGAGCATGGTTTTGACCAAAAAGAAGAAATACGGGAAATTTTCACTGTTTCAGGCTACAAAAATCTCTCTCAACATCATGACCTGGCCAGTAACCCTCGATTAACATCTGGAATTTATTGCTAATTATCAATAAGATACATATAAAAACCTTATTTAAAGCGATATATTTCCAGCGGCCTGCCTATTCAATAAAATACTTGTAAAATAACCATACTTCCTCTAAGTTAAACACTATGAGCGATACTGATGAGCTAATTAAAAGACGCGAACTTCGGTTTTGTCACTTACACCCTGACCCAAATCAGGCAAGAAGTGCCTTGCTGCTTCTGTCAGATGCAGAAGGCGTGGTTGAAATTAAGCTAATGGATCAGTTATGCCTCTACATCACCTACGATGTACGCCATCTCACACTTGATGCAATCGATAATATTTTAATTCGACTGGGTTACCATCTGGACAACCGTTTAATCAACCGCATGAAACGCGCACTCTATAAATACTCTGAAGAAACCCAACGAGCAAACCTTGGCGTCTCTGAGAACACCGATAATACCACCCAGGTATTCGTAAAACGCTATTCAAGCAACTATCATGGATGCCGTGATAAACGCCCTGATCACTGGCGTAAATATCTCTAAACCCTACCCGCTTTCCTGACTCAAATTGCTTGTACTCTAACCGTACAATCTACACTCATACATTCCCTTGATGAGTAGCACCACTAAATCTGCTAAAATCCCCCCATGAATGACGACCAGCTACTGCGCTATAGCCGACAGATAATGTTGCCCAATTTTGATATTAAAGGACAACAGAAACTACTCGATGCTCATGTCCTTATTATGGGCCTGGGAGGTTTAGGCTCACCGGTAGCTATGTACCTGGCTGCTGCCGGCATTGGAAAAATGACCCTGGTGGATTTTGATCATGTGGATTTATCTAACCTGCAACGCCAGATTATTCACCATACAGACAATCTTAACCAGTCTAAAGCTGAGTCAGCTGCACAGAGCATTAAACAACTTAATCCGCAAGTTGAAACCATTTGTATCAAACAAAAACTGGAGCAACAGGCACTGCAAAACCTGTTACCCAGTGTCACTCTGGTTATAGATGCCACTGACAACTTCGCAACTCGTTTTATGATCAATCGCGCCTGCTACCACACCCGCACTCCACTGGTTTCAGGTGCAGCAATTCGAATGGAAGGCCAGGTGAGTGTATTTGATTTTAACAACCCCGACTCACCCTGCTACCGTTGTCTTTATGATGAAGAGGGTGAAGAAGAAGATACCAGCTGCAGTGAAACTGGCGTGATGGCTCCGATGGTAGGCATTATTGGCTCTATTCAGGCAATGGAAGCGATTAAACTGATTGCTAACTATGGTGAAACCCTCACTGGTAAACTATTAATTACCGATGCCATGTATCAGGAGTGGCGCAGCATGAAGTTTAAAAAATCCCCTGCCTGCCCAGTCTGTGGCAAACAATGAACCCGCCACTTCTTAACAAACAACCCGAAGAATAAGAATTTTTAGAATGACCGAAACGCAAACAATACCTCGTACACTGGCCAACCGCTTACTAACACTGGCACAACACGCACCTGAAGCTGAAGTGTGTGGGCTTATTTCTATCAATGCAGACAGGCAGTATCGTGTTTACCCCATCGATAATATTGCCGAAGATGCCGGCTGTGTTTTTGAGATGGAACCACAGCAACAGATCAATGCATTTAAGAATATGCGCGATGCACAGGAGTCGATCTTTGCGATATACCACAGCCATCCCCATAGCGATGCTATTCCCTCTAAAAAAGATTTAAATGAAGCGGCGTATACCGATGCGCTAAACATTATTATTTCTTTAAATACTAAAGGCGTTCTGGATATGCGGGGTTATTTTTATAGAGATGAGAAGACTATAAAAGTCGATCTTGTAATAGACTAAACAGGTATTGCCCCAAACACAGTGGGGCAATACTGTTTTTTAAGCAATGCTACAGGCGATAGAGAAAATTAAGCTGAATCGAGTCAATCTCATCACGCACAACATATTCCAGGCGAGTATCGAGTTTTTTGCTCAATGACAAACTCACACCAGCACCTAACATAAAGCCGCTATCATCTCCAAAATCCAGACCCAGGCGAGCTAACCAGCCAAAATCGCCACTGATTGCCCCATCTACAACGGCGGTTGCCCAAATACCGTCATTATCTACACCATCAAAGCCATAATCCATATAACCAAACTCAATTGAAGTATTCACTCCATCCATCAGGTTAACCGCAGACAGGTCATAAGCACCAAAGAACTGGAACCCTGTCTCGTCATCAACACCCGGCACATCAACAGAATTACTTGAAACACCCAGGCCAATTGAGAACTTATTCTTATTTAATAACGGCTTTTTACCTGACGCAGCCGCAGAAGCCGCACCGGAGTAAGCGGTTAATAATGAGATAAATGCAAGAATTGCGACTACTTTCTGTATAATAACTAACATTTTATGTGTCCTTCATTTTTGAACTTTTACGCATTGAACGGCATCATAAGCACAGTGGTTTCTACTATCAAGGCAGAGATGGCTTTTGTTTGATACAATCGACATCAGCACGCACTGATATACAGCGCTTTCATTAACTGACAATATGAAAATTTATGTAATTTGCTAAATAGTTTTAACTATTCAGATAAGAATTAGTCTAAACTCTAAATACATCTCTTTCTATTACTAATGTACTGATTTATATGAAATTTTCAATTACCCCTCTAATTCTACTGCTTATTTTCGTCAGCACCACCCTGCAGGCAAAACCCAGCTCGTCGCTTAAAGATTTACAGCCGCTGGATGCACATAATTATGCCACCTACGAAATCATCAATCAGCTGGGCAAGCAGCATTACCAAAGACATCAGATACGCCTTGATAATGACCTTTCTTCTATCGTTTATGATCGATACCTTAAAGAGCTGGACGGTAATCGTAGTTATTTTTTACAAAGTGATATTAATGAGTTCGAGAAGTACAGATATCGTCTGGACGATGCATTTCGGGCACGCAGAGTAGACCCGGCTTTTGTGATATTTAATCGTTACCAACAACGTGTTGCTGAACGTTTACGTTTCATGAATTCAAGCATTAAAAAAGGCATAGATAAGCTCGATTTTAAAACCGATGAAACTATACAAATCGATAGAGAGAACCATGCCTGGCCACAGAACAAACAGGCACTTGATGACTTATGGACTAAACGCCTGAAAAACGATGTGCTGAATTTAAAACTCTCTGATGAAAAAGACGCTAAAATTCAGGAGCAACTATCCAAACGTTATGCAACCCAGCTAAACCGTATTCAACAAAATAAAGCTGAAGATGCTTACCGTATTTTTATGAACGCGTTAACGCTTAGCTACGATCCTCATACACAATATTTTCCACCCCGTGCAACTGAAAACTTTAATATCCGCATGCGGCTGTCTCTGCAAGGCATTGGAGCTATGCTTTCATCGGAAAATGAGCATACTAAAGTCGTGCGCCTGATTCCTGCCGGCCCCGCCGATAAAGCCGGGGAACTAAAAGCCAATGACATTATTGTTGCTGTTGGTCAGGGAGTATCCGGCGAAATGGTTGATGTAATCGGCTGGAGACTGGACGATGTTGTTGACAAAATCAGGGGCGAAAAAGATACCGTTGTTCGCCTGTCTGTTAAAAAATCAAATGCTGTTGACTCGTCAAAAACTAAACTGATCTCTATTACCCGTGATACCGTAAAACT
>Ga0316204_10011683_pt1 | contig 10922 bp, 10 predicted proteins | sample 6monrhotite_MG_2_FD_205661 | JGI IMG/M metagenome (GOLD analysis project Ga0316204, IMG submission 205661) | Microbial mat bacterial communities from mineral coupon in-situ incubated in ocean water Damariscotta River, Maine, United States -... | ecosystem: Environmental > Aquatic > Marine >... | reverse complement strand
TATTGATATTACTGTCGGCTTTGGCCGCGGTAAAATAGCTTAGCATTTTTTCAGTAGGCATATTTCCCGTTAATTCATCTTTCGCCATTGGGCAGCCTCCAAACCCTTGTATAGCTCCATCAAAACGTCGACATCCCGACATATACGCAGCATCCACTTTTTCATGCCAGCTGGTAGGTGTGGTGTGCAAGTGTGCCCCAAATTCAATATTAGGAAACTTCGGAATAAGATTGGAAAATAGATAACTGATAATTTCTGGTGTTGAAGATCCTACGGTGTCACTAAGAGACAATATCTGTACTCCCAGTTCCGAAAGTTTTTCTGTCCATTGCCCCACTATATCTACATTCCATGGATCGCCATATGGGTTTCCAAATCCCATTGAATGATAAGCGACCACCTCTTTATTATGCCCTTCCGCGAGGTTCAATATCTCTTTTAGAATGTCAATAGATTGTGCAATGGTCTTATGTGTATTTCGCATCTGAAAGTTTTCAGAAATAGAAAATGGGTATCCCAAATAGTGTATTTCTGAATGTTTTACCGCTTCCTGTGCTCCGCGAACATTGGCTACAATAGCTAACAATTTACTTTCGGTGGTAGAAAGATCCAATTTTGAAAGCACCTCTGCGGTATCTTGCATCTGTGGAATCGCTTTTGGAGACACGAAACTACCAAAGTCAATGGTATCAAAACCACATCGTAGAATTGATTGAATGTACTGTACTTTTTGATCCGTTGGAATCCAATCCTTAATGCCCTGCATGGCATCTCTGGGACATTCTATGATCTTTACTTTTTGCATTCATGTAAAGATAGTATTTCTCTTCTCAATTTATAGAGGGCAAAAATGGAATTCACAAAATTTTATCACTGTGATCAAATTCGAAATATATCACGGAATCAAAATATAAACAGCAATGCCAACAAAGACAATTATTTGAAGCCATTTCAAGAAAACGCCCACTCCCTTCTTTTTGAGAAGATAGCTAGAAATTGATCCAGCCAACAGCGCAATGGTACTAAACGTGATAAACGAAATTGACATAAACAGGGCACCTAAAATGTAAAACTGAACAACGGTATCGCCTTCCTTATCCCAGAGAAATCCTGGAAAAAAAGCCAGAAAAAAGATCATTATTTTCGGATTCAATAAATTCATCACAACACCTTGCTTAAAGAGTTGTGTATACGATTTTCTAGGAGCGCTATCTGACCAAGAAACGTTTGGTGAACTTTTAAAGACTTTATAGCCTAAGTACAATAAATACAACGCGCCTAGTACTTTGATGGCATAAAATATATTTTCGGAAGCAGTAATTATTGCAGAAACACCAAAGGCCAACAGCGTTGTGTGTACTATACATCCACTAATAAGCCCTGCTGTTGTGGCTATCCCGCTCTTACTTCCGTTTACCAATCCTTGCGCAAGCACATAAATATTATCGGGTCCAGGAGAGATTGCCAAAGCCAACGTAGCAATGGCAAAAGACAATAAATTATCAATCATTTTATAAAATTATTCATTTCTGCGTAAGGAATCACTAATTACTGCGACTTGCCATTACATAAAACCCTATATCATGCATAAAAATACTTTTCTTTCTTTACTAATTGCAATTATTTTTTCTGGAACTGCGTTCTCGCAATCCTCGATAGCCACATATTCTGTGACATTCGACAGTAACTGGACTCAGGCGGCACATCCACATTCCAGCGGAAATTTGCCTGCAACAGCTCACTGGTCAAAACTGGTGGGAGCCACCCATAATTCGAGTATTACCTTTTTTGAAATGGGAGGTATTGCCACCCAAGGTGTTGAAAATATCGCCGAAACAGGTAGCAATACCGTATTCTTTTCCGAAGTAAATAACGCCATTACTGCCGAGACAGCCTATGAACTTATTGACGGGCCCGGGCTAAGTACAGCCGCAGGTCAAATTACCATTAACAATATCATGGCTACCGACGAATATCCCCTTATGTCGTTGCTTTCTATGATTGCGCCCAGTCCAGATTGGATGATTGCCCTTAATAGTATTCCTTTAAGAGATGGAAGTAATGAGTGGATCACTGAGATCGTTATTGATGTATATCCGTACGACGCCGGAACAGATAGTGGTGTGGATTATTCTTCTCCAGATAGTGACGTTACGCCACATGACCCAATAAGCAGTTTGCAATCAATAACACCTTTTTCTTCGGAAATAATAGGAACAGTAACTATTTCATTGGACGATGTGGTACTAGGGGTAAACGACTTTGATACCGCTAATACTATTTCTCTATATCCCAATCCAGCGTCAAATAACGTGACGGTTTCAACAGCCAATAGATCCTTAAACGCTGTAGAAATTTATAATACGTTAGGAGAAAAGATTATGGATTACAATACTATTAATAACAATGAGCTAGTTATTAATATTGACGGCTTATCCAGCGGAATTTATCTAATGCGTGTTTTGGATGCTTCGAATCGTGAAACCGTAAAAAAACTAGTTAAGATGTAACAATAGCTTGATTGATTTCTTTGATTAAGTTTGGTCCTTCATAAATAAAGCCGGTGTAAAGTTGAACTAAACTTGCGCCGGCTTCTATTTTTTCTAGCGCATCTTTAGCAGAGTGAATCCCCCCTACTCCTATAATCGGGAAGGCTTTATCGCTTTTTTCGCTCAAAAACCGGATAACTTCTGTTGCTCTATTGGTGAGAGGCTTACCGCTAAGCCCGCCCATTTCTTTTTTATTTTCTGAAACCAACCCTTCTCTTGAAATAGTAGTATTGGTGGCGATAACACCATCGATTTCTGTTTCTGACACAATATCAATTATATCCAGAAGTTGTTCATTGGTAAGGTCTGGAGCTATTTTAAGTAAGATAGGTTTTCGTTGTGGCCTTTTATTATTGTTCTTCTGAAGTGTATGTAGTAATGCCGTGAGCGGTTCTTTATCTTGGAGTGCTCTAAGGTTAGGCGTATTAGGTGAACTCACATTAACCACAAAATAATCAACATGGTCAAAAAGTGCCTCAAAACAAATAACATAATCATTGACCGCTTCTTCATTGGGAGTTATCTTATTCTTCCCAATATTTCCTCCAATTAAAACCTTGCCCCTATTACTCTTTTGCAGTCTCTTTACAGCTTCGGCAACACCACCATTATTAAACCCCATCCTATTGATTAAGGCATTTTCTGCTCTCAACCTAAACAATCTTTTCTTCGGATTTCCATCTTGAGGTTTGGGAGTAACCGTCCCAATTTCAATAAACCCAAATCCAAGATTTGCAAGTTCCTTATACAATTTAGCATCTTTATCAAAACCCGCGGCCAAACCCACTGGGTTAGGAAATGTGAGCCCAAATAATTTTCGCTCCAAACTCGGATGGTTCACAACGTACATACTGCGAAACAAACCGCCTAAGCCAAGTTTATTGAGAAAGCGAATGGACGAAAAAGCAAGGTGGTGAATTTTTTCGGGGTCGATTAAAAAGAGAATAGGTCTTAAAATGGCTTTGTACATAGGCTTTTATAATCTAATGCAAAAATACTATTAAAGAACGTAATTGTTATTTCGAATATGTGTTAATTTGTAATATAAATCCAAAATTATGATCACAAAAGAGCATCTTATAAATCGTTTTGTAAGTTATATAACGGTTGATACTGAAAGCGATCCAGAGAGCACTACAACACCTAGCAGCTCGAAACAATGGGATCTTGCCAATGCACTTGTTGAAGAATTGAAACACATTGGAATGGACGACGTGACTATTGATGAAAATGCCTATATCATGGCAACGCTCCCTAGCAACGTAGATCACGATGTACCTGTCATAGGATTCATTTCACATTTTGATACAACACCAGATTTCACCGGAGCCAATGTAAAGCCACAAATTATTGAAAATTATGATGGGGGAGACATATTGCTGAAAGGAGCCAATATCGTTTTATCTCCTGCAGATTTTGAGGACCTATTATTATATAAGGGGCAAACACTCATTACCACAGATGGGACTACGCTGCTGGGAGCAGACGACAAATCTGGTATTGCAGAAATTGTTTCGGCTATGGAATATCTAATTAATCATCCCGAAATAAAACACGGTCAAATTAGAGTTGGGTTTACCCCGGATGAAGAAATTGGTCGTGGAGCGCATAAGTTTGACGTACAAAAATTTGGTGCCGATTGGGCATATACCATGGATGGCAGTCAAATTGGGGAATTGGAATACGAAAATTTCAATGCGGCTGGAGCGGTGGTGACCATACAAGGGAAGATAGTTCATCCTGGCTATGCTAAAGGTAAAATGGTCAACAGCATGTATATTGCTACAGATTTCATCAACTCACTTCCCCGTCTAGAAACTCCTGAGCATACAGAAGGAAGAGAAGGCTTTTTTCATCTGTATAGCGTGAATGGAGAAGTAGACGGAACTCGTTTACAATACATTATTAGAGATCACGATATGGGGCAGTTTGAAGCAAGAAAAGAAATGATGCGGCAATTGGCCAATGATCTAAATACACAATATGGTTCTGAGCGTATTACTGTGGACATCAAAGACCAATATTTTAATATGAAAGAAAAGGTAACACCGGTAATGCATATTGTAGATGTTGCTAAAGAAGCCATGGAGCTTATTGGCCTTAAACCACTTATTAAGCCTATTAGGGGTGGAACCGATGGTTCTCAACTAAGTTATATGGGACTTCCTTGTCCCAACATATTTGCTGGTGGCCATAACTTTCATGGACGTTACGAATATGTCCCAGTTGAGAGTATGCAAAAAGCCATAGAAGTTATTGTAACAATAGCCCGTTTGGTTGCTAAGAAGTAGAGTATAACAGCTAGCAAAGCATAAAAAAAGCCTCTGAAATTTCAGAGGCTTTTTTATTTTTTTATAGCAACAACTTACTTCTTTACCAGTGGCGCATTGAGTTTTGCACTCATCTCCATGGAGATGGCAGAGCGTTCAAACTTAACCTTTCCGGCACCCGTTTCAATAATACATGTGCCATCATCGTTTAAATCGAGAATCTTCCCGTGCATTCCACTTTTGGTAACTACTTTATCACCTTTCTTAAGTTCACTGGCGAACGCTTTTTCTTGTTTTTGACGCTTCATCTGAGGACGAATCATAAACATATAAATCACCAGAAAAATTAAAAGATAGGGAGCAAAACTTGCAAGTTGTTCCATAGAACTGTCTCTTGAAAAATTATTTTATTGATTAAGAGGCGTTCCAGCTCCTGCAGCGCCTTCAGCGGCATTTACAAAAGCTTTGATTTTCAACGTTTCTTTTCCTTGTTGTGTGTTGGCAGTAATTGTAACTGTTTTACTTACCTGATTCTTTCCGCTACCGTTAAATTTAACAAGTAGTTCTCCAGTTTCTCCAGGAGCAATTGGCCCTTCTGGCTTTTCAGGAACAGTACAACCACAGCTACTCTTTGCGTCTACAATTACCAAAGGAGCATCTCCAGTATTTGTGAACTCAAATTTGTGCTCAACATTGGTTCCGGCATCAATAGTACCAAAATCAAATTCAGTTTCAGCAAATGTCATTACAGGAAATTTTCCTGAGTTTTCATCACGCTCTGCTGCTGCCGCAACATTTTCTTCATTTACTTTATCTGCTGCATTTTCTTTACAAGATGTAAAAACAAACACAGATAATACAGCTAGTATTACAAATGTTTTTTTCATAGGATATTTATTTAAGTTTTAAGCGTGGCTAATGTAGGTATTTTTTTGATTTTATCTAAGTCCCCGCCCAATTTTATTTAATTTATCGGCTTCTGCAAATTCTTTTACCAACTTGTCTAGAATACCATTAATAAAGAGACTACTTTTTGGCGTTGAGTATTCTTTGGATATTTCTAGGTATTCGTTGATACTCGCTCTCACTGGAATTGAAGGAAAATGTAAAAACTCTGAAATTCCCATTTTCAATATAATCATATCGATCTCGGCAATTCTTTCTTTATCCCAATTTGGGGTCTTACCATCAATTTCGGCAGCGAGTAGTTCATCTTTCAAAATGACCTTTCGCAATAATTGTATTGCAAAATCACGATCTTCAGGGTTCTTATAAAGTTCTGGAAGAAGTATCGAGCGACAGTTTTTTACAGATACTTTAGATAACATTTTTACCAAAGCAGTATTGACTATTGGAAAATCATCCAACCAAGTAAGGCGCCTATCCTCTAAGTATTCATATAACTTATCATTGGGGGCAATGATTTCCTTATAGGCTTTTATAAGAAACTCTCGGTCTTCATCAAAGGTTGTGCTATCCTTAGAAAGGTATTGCGCATACCATTCTTGCTCTTTGAGTTCATTGAAAAGAATACTTAGGTATTCCCCGTCTTCTTTCCAATAATTCAGTTTTTTGTTTTTTACGGTATCTATTAATCCAGATTCTCCTGAAATAAGAGCAATAACCTTATTCTCTATAAATGCCTTGCTGGGGTTTTTTTCTAAATCGGTGGCAAGAAACTTTTGCTGCGACTTCACCATATAGTCTTCGGCGTGATCTCTTAATGAAATAATAAGTTGAAGGAGTAATACATAGAGATCTTGCATCTGATTGATGCTATACCATAAGAACTTCTCCTGCTTATCAAGATCGCCATGTTGGCTTTGATTAAACGCATAAATGGACTGTAAAACTTTAACCCTGATATGTCTTCTTGTAAGCATATTTTAAAGAACTTTTATAAAGAAATAACGCACAAGAATGGTCTCTTGTGCGTTACAAAGATACTATTTAAATAAAATTATTGCTCTTTTTTTCTTGCATCAATACGCGATTGAGCAATATCAAAGGCTGCTTGATGTGTGGTAACCCCGTTGGCCTCAGCGTTACCAAGAATTTCTAAGGTTGTATTGTAAATGTTTTCAGTTTTACGGATAATCTCTTGGCGTCCGTAATTTTCTAATTCAGCATATACATTTATAATTCCTCCAGCATTGATAAGAAAATCTGGGGCATAGATAATTCCTTTTTCCCGAAGCACTGCTCCGTGTTTAGCTTCATCGGCCAATTGATTGTTGGCAGCACCAGCAATCACTTTCGCTTGTAATTGATTGATAGTTTCATCATTGATGGTTGCGCCTAAGGCACACGGTGCATAGATATCCATTTTTTCGGCATAGATATTATCTCCTTCATAAATAGACACACTATACTTGTCGCGTACTTGTTCTAAACGCTCTCTGTTGAGATCTGAAATAAAGACTTTAGCTCCTTCATTGGAAAGGTTTTCAACCAAGGCTTCTCCAACATTTCCAATTCCTTGCACATAGACAACTCTATCTTCAAGAACGTCACTACCATAGGTAAATTTTGCGGCTGCTTTCATTCCCATAAAAACACCATAGGCGGTAATTGGAGATGGATTTCCAGCACCTCCTATAGCTTCAGAAATACCTGTCACATATGGAGTAACTGTGCGTACCAGATCCATATCACTGGTTTCCATACCAACATCTTCTGCAGTAATATATTTCCCACCTAAAGAATGTACAAATTCTCCAAAACGTTTCATGAGTTCTGGAGTTTTATCGGTTTTAGCGTCACCAATAATAACTGCCTTTCCTCCTCCAAGATTTAAACCAGTTATGGCCGATTTAAAGGTCATTCCTCGAGATAGACGCAACGCATCATTTAAGGCGTCCCATTCACTATTATATTGCCACATACGAGTACCTCCCAGAGCTGGGCCTAAAACCGTATTATGAATTCCTATTATTGCTTTTAATCCTGTATCTTTGTCGTTGCAAAAAACAACTTGTTCGTGATTGTCAAAGGACTGTTGTCCAAAAACTGGGGCTATTTTTTTAAGTTCATTCGAATTAACTACATCAGTCACCATATACGTTTTATGTTTTATCCATCCCGTAAAAAGGACGGGCAAAATTAGGAGTTTACTAACTATTTCGCAAAAAAATAGTTGTTAAAATAAGAATTTGTTAATAAATAATAACACCCCAAATGAAAGAGCTCAAGTACGTTAACAGGTATTTTATTAAGTATAGAGGGCGACTGCTTTTAGGACTTATTATTACCGTTATCGCACGGATATTTACACTGTTTGTTCCGGTAAAAATTGGAGACTCTATTGATGCCATTAGAAGACATCTGGATGGTGCAATTACCTACGAAGTATTGAAGTCTGAATTATGGATGAATATCCTATTGCTATTGGGTGCTGCTCTTCTCTCTGGATTTTTCACTTTTTTAATGAGGCAAACTATTATTGTGGTTTCCAGATATATTGAATTTGATCTTAAAAACGAAATATTTGAACAATACGAAAGACTCTCTCTTGGTTTTTACAAACAAAACAGAACAGGAGACCTTATGAATCGTATTAGTGAAGACGTTTCTAAAGTTAGGATGTATGTTGGTCCAGCACTCATGTATAGCGTAACTACCATCACCTTATTTGTAGTGGTAATAAGTTATATGTTTTATAAAGCGCCCTTGCTCACCTTGTACGCCATTGCCCCACTACCGGTGTTATCTATTGCTATTTACAAGTTGAGTGTTGCCATTCATAAACGAAGTACCGTTGTGCAACAATACCTTTCTAAACTTACAACCTACACACAAGAGAGTTTTAGTGGAATATCTGTAATTAAAGCCTATGGTATTGAACCCCGTACCTACAGTAATTTTTCTGAATTAGCCGAAGGCAGTAAAGAAAAGAATATTGATCTAGTAAAAGTTCAGGCGCTCTTTTTCCCTCTTATGATATTATTAATTGGAGTGAGTAATATTCTGGTAATCTATATTGGAGGAAATCAATTTATCAATGGTGAAATTCAAGACCTAGGTACTATTGTAGAGTTCCTTATCTATGTTAATATGCTCACATGGCCTGTCGCCATCGTGGGTTGGGTAACATCTATGGTTCAACAGGCAGAAGCAAGTCAAAAAAGAATCAATGAGTTCTTAAAAGAAGAACCTGAAATAATTAATCATGCAGATGAAGTTTCCAATATTCGTGGAGCCATCTCTTTCAATAATCTTACATTCACCTATCCGGATACAAATATTACCGCTCTAAAGAACGTTTCGTTTACTGTAAACCCTGGGGAAACTTTAGCCATAATTGGGAACACTGGATCAGGAAAATCTACCATCTTAGAATTGATTGGTCGCTTATATGACGTAGAAGAAGGTCAATTAAACATTGATTCCGTCCCTATCGCCAATCTGCATCTTGAAAGTCTTAGAGGAAGCATTGGTTATGTACCACAAGATGCCTTTCTATTTAGTGACACTATCAGGAATAACATTAAGTTTGGCAAGGCGGAAGCTACCGAAGAAGAGATCATTGAGGCTATAAAAAATGCAGTGGTTTATGATAACATTATTGGTTTCAACAAAGGACTGGATACCGTGTTAGGAGAGCGTGGAATTACGTTGAGCGGTGGTCAAAAACAACGCGTATCTATAGCCAGAGCCATTATAAAAGACCCCCAAATACTATTGTTTGATGATTGTCTTTCAGCAGTAGATACAGAGACCGAAGAAGACATTCTTCAGAACCTAAATCGCCTTTCTAAAAACAAGACAACAATTATTGTTAGTCACCGGGTTTCTTCAGCAAAAAATGCAGACAAAATTATCATTTTGGAAGAGGGAAATATCATCCAGCAAGGAACTCATAATGAGCTAGTAAACAAAGAAGGATACTACAAAGAATTGTATGCAAAACAACTTTTAGAAAAAGAAATGTAAATTTTAAGTTGGGTTATTTGGATTTTTTTTAGATTTTTGGCAAAACGTTAACAAAAATTAAAAACCATGAGTGAGCAGTATACAATGGAGAAAGAAGAAATATTTTCAAAGGTTATGCGTGCTGGAAGACGTACTTACTTTTTTGATGTAAGGGCGACAAAGGCAGGAGACTACTACCTAACGATTACTGAAAGTAAAAAGTTCACCAACGATGATGGATCTTACCATTACAAAAAACATAAGATATACTTATACAAGGAAGACTTTATTGAATTTAGAGATAATCTTCAAGAAATGATCCAATACATCATAGATGAAAAAGGAGAAGAGGTTATTAGTGAACGTCATCAGAAAGATTACAAGAAAGATGAGGATACCGAAAGCACGGACACTACAGAAAATGAAGAGGCAGATTCAACTTCCAGTTTTACCGATATTGATTTTGACGACATATAAATAACACTTCCAAATAAATTTTAGTTAAACCGCCCCAATTTTATGGGGCGGTTTTTTTATATTTAGGCAAAACTTCCAACCCTCATGAAAAGTTCTCTCTATTTTCTTGTTTTCTTATTTTCATTATCCGTTACCGCCCAAGACTATGTGGTAGATTTGGATTATTATCTACCTAACGATGTATCCTATAACCCTAACATCCCCACACCTAAAAGTGTGGTAGGCCACGAAGTAGGTGAATGGCACATCTCACATGATAAACTCGCTCAATATATGTACGCACTCGCCAATGCAAGTAATCGTATTACTATTGAAAGTCGGGGAACCACGGCCGAAGGGCGCCCCATTTTGTTGCTAACCATTACAGCTCCAGGAAACCATAGCAATATTGAACAAATAAAGGCAAACCATGTATCTCTTACCGAAGCCAATTCCAATTCATTGAATACTGGAAATATGCCAATTGTAGTGTATCAAGGGTTTTCTATCCACGGTAACGAACCCAGTGGTTCAAACGCATCATTGGCCGTGGCCTACTACCTAGCAGCCGCTCAGGGAGCTAAAATTGACGAATTACTTAACAATACCGTCATCTTATTTGATCCTTCCTTTAATCCTGACGGTCTACAACGATTTGCCTATTGGGCGAATGTTCATAAAAGTAAAAATATTAACCCTGATCCCAACGATCGAGAGTATAGCGAAGTGTGGCCGG
>Ga0316204_10011681_pt1 | contig 10923 bp, 8 predicted proteins | sample 6monrhotite_MG_2_FD_205661 | JGI IMG/M metagenome (GOLD analysis project Ga0316204, IMG submission 205661) | Microbial mat bacterial communities from mineral coupon in-situ incubated in ocean water Damariscotta River, Maine, United States -... | ecosystem: Environmental > Aquatic > Marine >... | reverse complement strand
GAGGCGCGCGCCCTGCGTGAAGAGGCACAGACCATCCTTGCCTCCTATGAGCGCAAGCAGCGTGAGGTTGCCGAGCAATCCGAACGGATCATCGCCCAGGCCCGCGAGGAGGCACAGCTTGCCGCCGAGCAGGCCAAAGCCGATCTGGAGGCGTCTATCGTGCGCCGTGTTGCGGCCGCGACCGATCAGATCGCTTCGGCCGAAGCCGGTGCCGTGCGCGAAGTGCGTGACCGGGCCGTGTCGATTGCGGTCGATGTGGCCGCCCAGGTGATCGCCTCGAAAACCAGCGCCGCAGAGGCCAACAAGTTGATCGACGCCGCCATCGCGGATGTGGGATCGCGCCTGCACTGACCCCGCGCCAATTGCATAAAATGCATTCCCCGGGCTGACGTTGCGTCGGCCCGGGGTTTTCTTTTGTCGGCCCGCGCCTAGGTTGAAATGGAACCCCAAGGAGATCTGCCGATGACCCTGCCCGCAACGATGATTGCGCTTGTGTTGCGTGAGGATGGCTATGCCACCAACCGCGACACTGGCATGCCCCGCGACCTGTCGCCCTATGTGGAGCTGGCCGATATTCCCCTGCCAGAGGTCGGGCCCGGTCAGGCATTGATCAAGGTGGCCCGCGCGGCGGTGAACCCGTCTGACCTGTTGTATGTTGCGGGCCTCTACGGGCAGCCGCGCGCCAAGGGCAGCCCGGCCGGGTTCGAAGGGGTAGGCGAGGTTGTGGCGGGCGATACGCCTCTGATCGGTCAGCGGGTCAGCTTTTTTGGCAGCGGGTCGGGCACATGGGCGGAATATGCCCTGACCGAGGCAAGCATGATGATCCCGCTCAGGCCGGATCTGCGCGATGAGGACGCCGCCGGGCTGATCGTCAACCCGGTCACCGCGATGGCGATGTTCGACATCGTGCGCAGCGATGGTGCGGACAGTTTCGTCTTTACCGCCGGTGGCTCGCAGCTTGGCAAGTTCCTGATCGGTCTGGGCAAGGATAACGGCATCGCGCCCATCGCGGTGGTGCGCCGGGCCGAACAGGCCGAAGCGCTGAAGGCCCTGGGCGCGGCCGAGGTTCTGGTCAGCACGGCCACCGATTTCACGGCGCAGGTCGCGGCTGCGATGAAGGCGCATGCCCCCCGCATCCTGCTGGATGCCGTGGCCGATCAGATTTCGGCCGATATCTTTTTTGCCATGCCCCCCGGGGCCTGCTGGGTGCCCTATGGTCGGCTGGCCACCACGCCGCCCGCCTTGACCGAAATGGGCCAATTCATTTTCATGGGCAAAAAGATCGAAGGCTTCTGGCTCAGTTCATGGATGCGCAGCACGCCCGTCGAAAAACAGGGTGCGGTGATATCAGAGGTGCAGGCGCGCTTTGCCAGCGGTGCGTGGCGCACCGATATCTCGGACACGCTGCCGCTGGATCGGGCGCTTGCCCGGTTCCCCGACGCACTGGGTGTCAAGGACGCGAAGCTGTTGATCGCGCCCTGAAGCCCGGGACCTATCGCATCTTCGGAAAAACCTGCATCGCTTAACGCTGCCTGAAATCGGAGATTTCAACGCGTCAAGCGATGCAACATGACTCAAGTATTCCGAGAAATGCTTTACTGACCGAAATTCTGCATCGCGCGGAAATCCATCGTCTCCAGATGGGCGATCATGGTGTCGACATCGCCATTTTCGGCCTGCACCAGGATGCGGTTGGCCACCAGCCCGCTCAGGTCGCCATTTTGCTCCACGAAACTGACGCGATTGACGCGGTAGATGGTGCCCATCGAGGCCATCAGCGCCGAATTGCCCAACATGGCCCCCATCGAGGTGACCATCGGGCTGTCGGCCAACAGCGTGACGGTAAAGCTGCTTCCCGGCCCGGAATATTCGGCCTGCGCGATGGTGCCGCCGCCCATGAACCCCATCGCGGCCCCGGCATCGTCGCTCAGGGACATGGTCCAGCCATCCAAGGGCGCGGGCAGGTATTCGGCCAACCCCTCGGCCTTCATCGCGTTCAACAGTTGCTGCGCATAGGCCAGCTCATCCAGCGCATATTGCAGGTCGCCATCGGCATAGGCATCCATCGCGGCCTGCAGGCTGGCGGTGATCGGATCATCATCCGATCCGGCCTCCACCATCAGGGGCAACAGGGCGAGGGCCGCGGCGGTGGTGAAAGTCAAAAGGCGCATGAAAATTCTCCGTTGTGGTGCAATGGATATGACATGCAAGGTACCCGGCGCGGCGGCGTGAGGGAAGTCTGGCGTAATCACCCCGCCATGAACCGGTCTTTCCAGGTGGGCAATTGATCGCCCGGTGCCGGGGTTGCGTGCCAGACCCCGCGCGCGATGGCCCGCGTCAGGCACAGGGCCGCGGCATGGCCAATCTGCAACGTGCCCCAGACCGGATCGTCCAGCGGGCGCGCGCCGGTGGTGGCGGCAAAGACCAGATCGCCATCCATCGGCGTGTGGCTGGGATAAATCGCGCGCGCCATGCCGTCATGGGCGGCGGTGGCCATGCGGGTCGCCTGGGCCTGGGTCAGATCGGCATCCGTGGCGACAATGGCTATGGTCGTGGCCTCGCCGGCGCGGCCCTTGTGATGCGGCATCGCCTGCGGATCAAAGGAGGGTGCCGGGCCAAGGCCGCCAAATTCGCCCGCCATTTCAAACGGCGCGGCCCAGAAATGCGGCGTCTCACCCACGGTCACCTGCCCAAGCGCATTGACCACGACCAGCGCGCCCACCATGTGCCCCGAGGGCAGGCACAGCGAGGCCGAGCCGAGCCCGCCCTTCAGATCCGCGATGGTGGCCCCCATGCCCGCGCCCGCCGTTCCAAGCGCAAACTCTGCATCCGCCGCCTGCAATGCCTCGATCCCCAGCCGTTTATAGGGGTTATCGCACCACTCCTTGTCGCCGCCATTGAGCAGATCAAACACGATGGCACCGGGCACAATTGGCACCCGCTGATCGCCCACCGCAAAGCCGCGCCCTTGCGCGCGCAGCCCATCGGCCACGCCCGAGGCCGCATCCAGCCCAAAGGCTGAGCCACCCGAAAGCACCAGCGCGTCGACCTGTTGCACCGTCTTGTCGGGGGCCAGAAGGTCGGTTTCCCGCGTACCGGGTGCCCCGCCCATGACATGCACGGCGGCGGTGAAGGGGCGGTCGGACAGCAGGACGGTGGACCCTGATTTGATCACCGCGTCCTCGGCGTTGCCGACCAGAAGCCCCGGCACATCGGTGATCAGGTTGCGCGGCCCCGGCACCATCATATGCAGCGCCCTCCATCCACTTCCATCGCCACGCCGGTGATCATGCTGGCTTCATCCGAGCAGAGGTAGAGCGCCGCGTTGGCGATGTCCTCAGGCGTCGAGAACCGGCCGAGCGGGATGGTCGACAGGAATTTGGCGCGGATCTCGGGCGTATCCTGCCCCATGAAGCTTTTCAGCAAGGGCGTTTCGCCCGCCACCGGGTTGACCGCGTTGACCCGGATGCCGAACGGGGCCAGTTCCACCGCCATTGTCTTGGTCGCGGTGATCATCCAGCCTTTGGAGGCGTTATACCAGTTGAGGTTGGGCCGGGGCGACACCCCCGCCGTCGAGGCCACGTTCAGGATCGCGCCGGTGCCTGCCGCCTTCATATGCGGAACAATGGCGCGCGCCGTCAGGTAGACCGATTTCGCATTGACGGACAGGACGCGGTCGAACTCTTCCTCGCTGACTTCCTCCAGCGGTTTCGGCATATGGGTGATGCCCGCATTGTTGACCAGGATGTCGATCCGGCCCCATTTGGCCAGCGCCGCCTCGGTCATTGCGGCCACATCGCCCGCGCGGCTGACATCGGCCACCTGCGCCGTCCCGCCGATATCGGCGGCCACGCCTTGTGCCGCGCCTTCATTCAGGTCCACCACCAGAACCTGCGCGCCCTCAGCCGCGAACCGCGCTGCAATGCCCGCGCCAAAGCCCGACCCGGCCCCGGTGATGATCGCCGTCTTTCCGTCCAACCGCATCTGAAACCTCCCGCATATGGCGCGGATGGTTCCACGAAACGGCCCGGTCGAAAAGCCCTATCCAACGTCGCCAAAGACCAGCGCCACCAGTTGCGCCGCTGAGGCGGTGCCCAGTTTGCGGTAGGCCCGGCGGCGCAGCGTGCGGATGGTGTTTTCGGACACCCCCAGTTCCAGCGCGCTGCCCGCCACGGTGATGCCACGCACGATCAGGTCGCAAACCTGCGCCTCGCGCGCCGACAGGGCCCCGAAACGGCCCAGATCGCGTTCCTTGAGCGCCGATGCCCGGGCACGGGGCGAAAAGTGAAACGCCTCCGATCCGACGATCCGGTGGCGCAGCCCGATCAGCTCATGTGCCAGCGGCAGAACCTGTTTCAGCCGGGCAATTTCCGCCTCGCCGATCCAGCCCGCGCCCGCGCCGCGCAGATAGAAGGACAAGAACCCGGCCCGGCCCGAACGCGACGAAACCGTGACCCGTTCGATCACCCCGTCGCGCAGATAGATCTGCGCGCGAGGGTCGTCGGCTGGCGGGTGCCAGCGTTCAACCGCCAGCCCGCCGCCCGGCGCGCGCGCGATGCGAGCCGTGATGTCGTCGCGCAGCCAGTCATTCGACAGGATGGTGCGGGCGTTGCGGGTGAACCAGTAATCGCTCATCTCACCCGACCAGACCGACAGCACCGGGTCGGGGCGGGCCATATCGGCGATGTAGAAAGCTCCGAAATTGGCGATGCTGGCGGCACTACGGATATGGGCCAGCAGGTGTTGCCCGAAATCCAGCCCCGGCACCGCAGCCGCAAGCCGTGCCGCCGCATCGCGGGGCAGAGAGATCACATTGTCATCCATTCGGGTGACATGACTAAGCCCGCTGCCCAAGCTATGCAAGAGACAGCCCCGGCCCCTCGCAAGGAAACCGATGACCCGCATATTCTCGGATAAACACCGCCCGGTTCATCTGGGCCCTTTCCCGTTGGAACGCCTGGCCCGGGTCGATACCGTTGATCTGGATGGCGTGCCCGCAATGGCCCCCCTGTCCTTTCGCAGGCCCGATACCCCCGAGAGCATCGTCAACGCGATGGCCGATTATCAGGCGATGATGGATGCGATCCGCGACGGGCTGGTCAACAGGGCGATGGCCGAGATCCCCGCCGACCCGGTCGAGCGTGCCAACCACCTCAAGGCCTTCGGTTATTTCTCGGATGCGGCGATGGTGGGGATCTGCACGCTGCCCGGTGTGGCGCTGCTGGCCGCGCCGATCACCAACCCCGATATCGACCGGCTGGCGCATGACCTGCGCACCCGCCAGACCAGGACGCTGGCCTCGGGCATCGACGTGATCATGGCCGATCTCAAGGAAAGCATGCAGGCCCCGCCGGCGACGATTGACGGCCACAGCCATGCGATCGTGTTCCTCTACGAGAACCCGAGGAGCCCTGACAAGGGCGAGGAAGGATGCGATTGGCTGGCGGATGCCGAGGCCCATCGCGCCTGCCTGCGGGCCACGGAAACGGCCTGCGTGCTGGCCAATTACATCCGGCTTCTGGGCTTTGATGCCAAGGCCCATTCGGGTGCCGCCAGCGATGTCGACCTAAACAAGCTGACCGTTGCGGCGGGGTTGGCCTGGGGCGACGATGCCGGGCTGACGGTTCCCTATCTGGGCGACCGCTTCGGCGTGGCGGTGGTGACCTGCGCCATGGATCTGGCCTGTGACCGGCCGTTGGCGGCACCGGACAAGCAGCCCGGATTCAGGACCAGAGGCCCGGCCTGGTGGCTGGGCGCGGGCTTTGCCCGCTCGGCGCTGAACCGCGATCCTTATGACAAGCGCCGCTTTGTCGATGGCGCGCATCCGTTCGAGAAACTCACCCGCGTCGATACCCCCACCACCTATATCGACGAGGCCCGCGTGGCCCGCGTGCCGAAACGCGCCGACATGTTCGCGCGGGCGCAGTTCGGCGATATGGGCAAGGCGCTGCAGGACGGGGCCAAAGGCGGGCATTACGTGCGCAAGGCGGCTCCGGCTTTCGCGCAGCGCCGCGCGCTTGGCGCGTTCGTGTTGTTGCAGGACGGCCCGGCAGGCGGCGGCCCGCGCCCCACCGATGCCACCCGCAATGCCGCCAATATCAAGGCGGCAAGCTATTTTCTGGGCGTCGATGCGGTGGGGATCAGCCGCTGCCCCGACTGGACCTGGTATTCCCACGATGCCTTCGGCGACGCCATCGATCCGCCGCATGATCAGGCCATATCCATGATCATAGACCAGGGCTATGAGACGATGGAGGGCTCGTCGGGCGATGACTGGATCGCCGTGGCGCAGTCCATGCGCGCCTATCTGCGGTTTTCCCTACTTGGCGGCGTGATCGCGGCGCAGATCCGCAATCTGGGTTACAAGGCCAAGGCCCATACCGTGATGGATGGCGAGGTGCTGCAACCGCCGCTGTTGCTTTTGTCGGGGATGGGCGAGGTCAGCCGCATCGGCGAGGTGATCCTCAACCCCTATCTCGGCCCGCGCCTGAAATCGGGTGTGGTGACCACCGATATGCCGCTGGCCCATGACAAACCGATTGATTTCGGCCTGCAACGGTTTTGCGAGGCCTGCAACAAATGCGCCCGCGAATGCCCCTCGGGGGCGATCACGGCGGGGCCGAAGCTGATGTTCAACGGCTACGAGATCTGGAAATCCGACAGCCAGAAATGCGCCACTTACCGGATCACCACCAAGGGCGGCGCGATGTGCGGGCGCTGCATGAAAACCTGCCCGTGGAACCTTGAGGGGCTGTTCAAGGAGGCTCCGTTCCGATGGGCCGCGATGAAGATCCCGCAGGCCGCGCCGATGTTGGCAAAGCTCGATGACGCGGTGGGCAATGGCGGCCTCAACGATGTCAAGAAATGGTGGTGGGATATCGAATTGCAGGAAGATGGGGCCTATCGCCCCTCCACCCACGCGCTGAATCGGCGCGATCTGCAAAAGGATCTGGACCTGAAATATGAGGACCAGACGCTGGCCGTCTATCCGGCACCGCTGGCCCCGCATCCCTGGCCCTATCCGTTTCCGATGGACCGTGAAAAGGGCATCGAGGCCTATCAGGCCATGGTCACGGCGCGCGAATATCAGGCACGGCTCAAAGCGGGCGAGCGCGATTTCCTGCATGAATACAAGGTTCCGGGTGATGCGCCGGTGGTGCAGGTCGAGGTCGCCCGGGTCGAAAAGATGGCCCCCGATGTCACCAAATACGAGTTTCGCAGTCTCGACGGCAGCGATCTGCCGGAATGGCGCGCGGGTGCGCATCTCGACATCGTGGTGGCCCCCGAATACCTGCGGCAATATTCTATGTCGGGGGATCCGGCGGATCGGACAAAATACCAGATCGGCGTGTTGCGCGAGGATGCAGGCCGGGGCGGCTCGAAACTGATGCACCGGATCTTCGCCGAAGGGCGCAAGATCTTCATCTCGAAACCCATCAACCATTTCGAGCTTGCCGAAGGTGCCTCGAAAACCTTTCTGATGGGCGGCGGCATCGGCATCACGCCGATGATCGCTTTTGCCCACCGCCTGCACGAAATTGGGGCGGATTTCGCGCTGCATTATTCCACCTCCAGCCGCGCCAGTGCCGGATATCTCGACGATCTGGCTGCGATGCCCTGGGCCGATAAGGTCCACATTCATGCCTCGGATGAGGGCAGCCGGGCCGACCTGGCCGCCATTCTGGGCGCATATGAAACCGGCCAGCATGTCTATACCTGCGGGCCGGATCGTTACATGCAGGGCGTGATCGCGGCGGCGGAGGTTGCTGGGTTTCCCGAAGCGGCGCGGCATCTGGAATATTTCTCGGTCCCCGAAATGCCGGAATACGAGAACCATCCCTTTACCCTGCGCCTGAAAGACGGGCGCGAATTGGCGGTGCCTGCGGATAAATCAGCCGCCGATATTTTGCAGGCCGCAGGCATTCCCATCGACATCAAATGCGAGGATGGGATTTGCGGCGTCTGCAAATGCGGTGTGATTTCGGGCGATGTGGAACACCGCGATTTCGTGTTGTCCAAGGCCCAGCGCAAAACCACGATGATCACCTGCCAAAGCCGCGCCGCTGAGGCAGGCGGCGTAATCGCGCTGGACGTCTAAACCCGCGCCTCAATGGCTCATCAGCACCGGGATCCGGGCCGATTTCAGGATCTCGTGGGTCACGCCGCCAAACAGGTCCTGCGAAAACTTGCTGTGTTCAAAGGCCCCCATCACCAACAGTTCGGCCCCCACCTGTTGGGCGGCCTCGTCGATGATCCGGGCAACCCCGCGCCGGTCGCGCGGCACATGCAGGCTGACGGCATGGACGCCGTGACGTTCCAACAGCGTCATGATGCCACCGCCCGGCACTGCTTCGGGCGGCGTATTGCCGATGGTCAGAACCGTGACCTTGGGCTTGCTTTCCAACGTCTGCATGGCATCGCCAAGCGCGCGGGCGGCTGATTTCTTGCCGTCCCAGGCAATGATGGCATGGCGCGACAGCCCCTCGGCCTCGTATCCTTGCGGCACGATCAGAACCGGGCGGCCACTGTTCAACGCGATGCTTTCGGGGTTGGCCGCCATATGCGCATCGGTCAGGGCGCTTCCTTGCGTTCCGGTGACGATCAGGTCGTAATAACGCGCCAGTTCCGACAGCCGCAGCCCGTCGTCGGGTTCCAGGTCGATAAATTCTGACCGATCGCCCATGGTCGCATTGTCCATGGTCTTGGTGAATTTGCGTTCGATCTCGGCGATATGATCCATCTCGGCGCTGCGCAGCTTGTCTATGATGTCGCGCGGGACCAAGCCCTGATAGCGGGTCTCCATCGGCGCGCGGCTATGGCGCAACACACCGGTCAGATAACTGTCATGATGCTTTGCAAGGCGCAGCGCGTGGCGCAATTCGCTGCCGTCGGCGACTTCGCCACTATAGGCGCAAAGGATGGATTTCAGGCTCATATCAGGTTCCTGTCTGTCGCTTCGGGATAATGGGCCAGGATAATACGTTTCACATATGCAGCAAGAGCGTCGAATTCGTAACACGTATTGGCCTGTGCCTGAACCGGAAGAATAAGAAAGCGGCAGGGTGTCGCTGTGTCTGGCGATGGGCGCTGGCGCGCCATTGCAGGCAGGACGATCTTCGGTGCACTCTGCCGGGGACAAACGCAGGAGGTGCCGCCTTGCCGATCCATCCAACCCGCCGTGCCATTGCCCTTGGGCTGCCTGCGCTGGCCCTTGCGGGATGTGCCGCGGGGATCGATCTGCCGACCCGCGCGGCCAATGAGTGGCGCATCGTGCCCAATGCTGATTTTGATGCCTGGCTGGCGGGGTTTCGCGCCCGGGCCGTGGCAAACGGCATTTCCGAGCCGACAATGACGCGCGCCGCGCGGGGGATGGGCTATGTGCCGCTGGTCATTGAACGCGACCGCAACCAGGCCGAGTTCAACCGCACGATGGAGGATTACCTGGCCATCGCGGCGTCCGATGAACGCGTCGCCGAGGGTCGCGAAAAACTGCGCCGCCATGCCAGCGTGCTGCAGGCCATAGAGGACCGGTTCGGCGTCGAGAAACAGGTGATGGTCGCGGTCTGGGGGATGGAGAGTTTTTACGGCACCAAGATGGGCGATGCGCCAGTGTTGGCGGCGCTGGCCACGCTGACCTTTGACGGACGCCGCGCGCGGTTGTTCAATGGGCAGCTGATGGCAGCGCTCAGGGCGATTGATCGCGGCGAGGCTCGGGTTGCGGATATGCGCGGCTCCTGGGCCGGGGCGATGGGTCATACGCAGGTGATGCCCGAGGTGCTGGAAAATTACGGCGTCGATTTCGATGGCGACGGGCGCAAGGGCGTCTGGGATGCCGACCCGACCGATGCGCTGGCCACCACCGCCAATTACCTGGCGCGGTTCGGCTGGCAGCGCGGCCAGCCCTGGGCGGTCGAAGTGCAGGTGCCGGGCGGGTTCGACACCGGCCTGACCGGGCGCGGCAACCGGCGCGCGGCAAGTGCATGGGCCGCGATGGGCGTGCGCGACATGGATGGCGGGCGGGTGCCGGATAATGGCGAGGCCTGGATCCTTCTGCCCATGGGCCTCAACGGGCCGGGCCTGATGGCGTTTGGCAATTTCCGCTCGATCTGGCGCTATAACCCGGCGGAAAACTACGTGATTGGCATCGGTCACCTGTCGGACCGGCTGATCGGCGGCCCACCCATTCGCGGCAGTTTCCCGCCCGATGAGAACGGGCTGACCCGGGCCGGGCGTCAGGAAGTGCAGCGCCTTTTGACCCGCTCGGGGTTCGATACCGGGGGTGCCGATGGCGTCATTGGCCCGGCCTCGCGCGGCGCAATTCAGGATTATCAGCGCGCCAATGGGTTGGCCGTCGATGGGGTGGCCAGTGCCGCGCTGCTGGCCCATCTGCAGCGGTGACCGCGCCGTTCGAGATCCTGCCCGCAACTTGGGACGGTTTTGAACAGGTGATGGGCGAGAAGGGCGGCTGTGGCGGTTGTTGGTGCATGCTCTGGCGGCTGACGAAACGGCAGATGGATGCCGGAGTAGGGGCCAGCAACCGGGCCGCGATGAAGGCGATTTTTAATGCCGGTGACCCGCCCGGCCTGATTGCGTGGCAGGCGAATAAGGCGGTTGGGTGGATTCAGGTTGCCGCGCGCAGCGAATTTCCCCGGCTCAAATCCGCGCGGGTGTTGCAGCCGGTCGACGATCTGCCGGTCTGGTCGGTCGCGTGCTTTCTGGTCGATAAATCCGCGCGACATCAGGGCGTTTCGGTGGCGCTGTTGCGGGCGGCCTGCGATTTTGCCCGCGACAGGGGTGCGACCCATCTGGAGGGCTACCCAATTGACCCGGCCAAGCCCAAATATCCGCCTGTCTATGCATGGACCGGGTTTCTGGGCAGCTTTCGGGCCGCAGGGTTTACCGAGGTCGCGCGGCGGTCACCAA
>Ga0316204_10011680_pt1 | contig 10924 bp, 8 predicted proteins | sample 6monrhotite_MG_2_FD_205661 | JGI IMG/M metagenome (GOLD analysis project Ga0316204, IMG submission 205661) | Microbial mat bacterial communities from mineral coupon in-situ incubated in ocean water Damariscotta River, Maine, United States -... | ecosystem: Environmental > Aquatic > Marine >... | reverse complement strand
TCGAATCCTCTTCCACTTGTTTTTTATACTCAAGAGGAGTACATCCTTTAATCTTTTTAAAAGCATTATAAAATGAGGTGAGAGAACTAAAACCTGCATTTTTTGCGATTGCTTCAATGGTATACAATTGATCTTTTTCTCTAAGATTCTTCTCTACCTCCATAATTCTGAAATGATTAATAAAATCATTAAACTTCTGTTCATGCTGCTGATGTATAGTGCTTCTGACCAGATACGGGGGGCGGTTCATCTTTTGCGCCAGAAGATTTAAGGTTAGACTTGACTCTCTATAGATTCCTTCATTCATCAATTGAATTAATTCCTCATTAATTACTAACTGAGTTTCTTTTGGTAAAGGTCGCCTTTCTTGTTTTTTTAAGATCAGTCCTAATTTTGACAAACCCCAAAAATTTAACATGTAAAGCATTCCTGCCGCAACAAATGCTCCGATTGCATAGCTCATCATACTGTTGGATAACAATTGGTAATACAGCATCAGATTAATTACCGCTGTCAGACTAAACAATATTAGCAGTCGAATCCCATCGGACTTTCTTAAATGGACTACCGACGCTAAAAGATACAGGGTTAGAGATATCGCTCCAGCAAAATAGATGTAATACATTACAGACATATCCAGCCAAAAAATTAGTAGAAACAATGCTATAGAAGGCAAATAATGAACCCATGCTCTTTTGTCGGAGGAGTCCTTTGTTTTTCGAATATAATAGTATAGTGAGGGCCCAATGGCCATCAGGCCTATTGCACCCAACGTAACTCCATAAACAGACATCTCAGGCCAATAATAGTAAAAAAGAGATTTACCGATTCGAAGACTTAAGGCAATTAGAAATATTCCTAAATAAAAATAGGAACTAATTTTTTTCGGTTCCTTTCTTAAAGCATTGATACCTAGAAAAATTCCCTGGGCTACGGCAATACCCGATAGAATTGCCAACAATAAAATCCAGTTCATAAAAATTGATTATGTATTAAAATATTTCATTCACATTATAACAATCCGAAGTTTTTTGAGAAAAGAAAATGAAGATCGCTCGTTTATACACTCAAATCAAATTAATTATTATGTACAAATTCATACAGATCTTAACGATTCTTTTTGGAATCGGTTTAACAGCAAACGCGCAATACCATACACTTGATTTACCTCAGCCCAGTCCCTTTGTAGAAGAAACTCAGGAATTAGGAATTACGAAAGTTACACTAAAATATTCAAGTCCTGCTGTGCAAGGGCGTCAATTATGGGGAAATGTAGTACCTATGAATGGAGATCCAGTACCTTGGAGAACCGGTGCTAACTTGAATACCATCATTTCATTTTCCACAGATGTCACTATTAATGGCCAACCTCTTCAAGCAGGCAGTTATGGGTTCCATACGATACCCGGAACCGAGGAGTGGACATTGCTATTTGCCAATAATGACAATATATGGGGTAGCTATTATCTGGACCTTGAAAATGAAGTAGAGCTTAACGTCAATGTTCTACCAGAAGTTTCTGAGCATCAGGAACAGTTAAATTTCAATTTCAGATCTCGAACTGATTCAACTCTTCAAATAGCCATTGAATGGGGCGAAGTAGCAGTACCATTTACAGTTGGTATTGATCTCAATAAGACAGTTGTCGCGTCCCTCCGATATCAGCTTAAAGGACATACCACGAATGCATGGAATGCATGGACTACAGCAGCACTATGGTGTCTTGATCATAATACCAACCTTGAAGAAGCCTGGAAATGGGCCAATCGATCTGTAATTGGTGGCTTTGGAGGTTTTAGAGCGACCAAGAATTTTGATAATCTAGCAGCTCGTGCTCGTATAGAGCTTGCCTTGCAAAAGACAGATGATGCTAAAGCTTCGATTAAGGAAGCAGCTCCATTAATGAGTGACCCCTACAATACCTACTCTACAGGAATGGCCATATTGCGCGAAAGTGAAAATCCGGAAATTGCCCTGCAAGTATTCACTTTAGCTGAGGAAAAATTTGAAGATACCTGGTACATACCACTTGGTTCTGCCAGAGCTTACAGTGTATTGGGCGAATTTAAAGAAGCACAAAAAGCTTTAAAAAAGACCATGGACAATGCCCCTGAAAATTACAAGGAATTCCTTAATGGAGAAATGGAAAAACTCAACAACCATGAGTCATTAATATAAAGTTTCAATATTTTCAACAAGAAAAGAGTTGTTACGTTTATTGAACATAGCAACTCTTTTTATTTATTCTATGTCAAATTGGATTCCACATCCTAGTTTACTTGGTGGTCAAACTGTAGAATTGCGTCCACTTGAGCGAACTCACTTTAGTGCCCTAAAAAAACTAGCCGCTGATCCTAGAATCTGGGAACATTATACCTTTGATGGTACACAAGAAGCTGCATTTAATCAGACCTTAGAAGAGGCTTTGGTCTTCAGATCCAAGGGACTAGAGTATCCCTTTGTAATACTTCATAAAAAAGAAGAATGCATTATAGGAAGCACCCGATTTATGAACATTGATGCACCCAACAGAAACCTTGAAATCGGATTTACCTGGCTTCACCCAGACTATTGGTCTTCTGTGGTTAATATAGAATGTAAACTGCTGTTGCTGAACTATTGTTTTGAACAACTAAAAACAATCAGGGTGCAATTAAAAACCGACAGTAATAATATACGATCCAAAAAAGCTATTGAAAAGATTGGGGGTAAATTTGAAGGTCTGGTCCGCAACCATATCATTCGGGAAAATGGAACTGTACGAACTTCGGCATTGTATAGTATTCTCATGGAGGAATGGAATGATGTAAAGAAATCCCTCAAACAGATGTACTTTGATAAATCCGGAAGCAGATATTAATTATATAATTAATTATATAATTCTTTTATTTAGACACTATTGTTTTTTTGTCCAGGTATCTCTAAGACCAACCACTTTATTAAATACCTTCTGATCAGTTGATGAATCAGGATCGACACAGAAGTAACCCAGACGTTGAAATTGAACTTGATCACCCGGTTTTAGATGATCTTGACCTGGCTCCATATAGCCAGTTACCGTAGTTAATGAGTCCGGATTTAAAAAATCCATAAAATCCTGCTCCTTATGACCATCTGGTGATTCATCCATAAAAAGCCTGTCGTACTGTCTTACTTCCACAGGTTGCGCATGGGCTATACTGACCCAATGAAGAGTTCCTTTTACTTTTCTAAGACTTTCTTCACTACCACTTCCGCTTTTACTTTTAGGATCATAGGTACAATGAATCTCTGTAATATTCCCTTCTGCATCTTTGATTACCGATTCTCCTTTTATTATATAAGCACTCTTTAGGCGTACCTCCTTCCCTATTGTAAGTCTAAAGAATTTGCGGTTAGCCTCTTCTCTAAAATCTTCTTTTTCTATATACAATTCTCTTGAGAATGGCATTTCCCGTATGCCTGCATTTTCATCCTCAGGATTATTTTCGGTTGTCACCAATTCTGAATCATTTTCAGGATAATTAGTTATTACCAGTTTGACGGGGTTTAGCACGGCCATTAATCGTGGTGCGGTTTTATTCAGTTCCTCTCTGACAAAAAACTCTAATAAGGAAATATCAATTATATTGTCTCTTTTAGCCACACCGACTCTTTCAGCAAAGTTTCGGATTGCAGCTGGTGGATATCCTCTTCTTCTCATGCCTGAGATAGTGGGCATCCTTGGATCGTCCCAGCCAGAAACCGTGCCCTCCTGTACCAATTGCAGGAGTTTGCGTTTACTCATAATCGTGTAACTCAGATTAAGGCGGGCGAATTCATATTGTCTTGGGATAACCTTTCCTTCATCAAATATTTTGTTCACAAACCATTCATACAGCTCTCTATGAGGTTTAAACTCAAGTGAGCATAAGGAATGTGATACTTGTTCTATATAGTCACTTTCCCCATGAGCCCAGTCATACAGGGGATAAATACACCATTCATTACCGGTTCGATGATGAGGCTTATTCAATATTCTGTACATTACCGGATCGCGCATCAGCATATTTGGATGGGCCATATCAATTTTCGCCCTTAAAACGTGGGCCCCTTCTTCAAACTTGCCTTCCTTCATTTTTTGAAACAGCTCCAAGTTTTCCTCTATGCTGCGTTGACGAAAAGGACTGTTTGTTCCGGGTTCAGTTGGTGTACCCTTCTGTTCAGCCATTTCCTGAGAAGATTGGGAGTCCACATATGCTTTTTCTGATTTGATCAGATCAATGGCCCAATTGTAAAGTTGTTGGAAGTAATCTGAGGAATAGCAGATCTTCTCCCATTTAAATCCCAACCAGGATACATCTTCAATTATTCGGTCAATATATTCCTGTTCTTCTTTTGCCGGATTTGTATCATCAAATCTAAGATTTACCGGTGCATTGTATTTTTCACCCAGTCCAAAACTAATGGACATGGCTTTGGAATGGCCAATATGCAAATATCCGTTAGGTTCAGGAGGAAACCGGAATCTGAGATTTTCTTTTAAAATCCCATTTTCCAAATCTTCTTCAATGATTTGCTCTATAAAATTCAGGGGTCTGTTCTCTTCGCTCATACGTTAAAAAATGATGGCAAATTTAGTAAAATAATGATGCACTTACATCACAGATAAGAGGATAAACTTAAAAAACTAATTAGTCATCAATTTGAGCATTCAATTACCACTCGGTATGAAAAATTCCTTCTCGATCAATACGCTCATAGGTATGAGACCCAAAATGATCTCTCTGTGCCTGAATTAGGTTTAATGGCAATCTACCGGTTCTAAACGCATCAAAATATGTGAGTGAGGCGCATAGTCCTGAAGTTGTTATCCCACTTTTTATCGCATAAGAAGCCACCTTACGAGCTGAGTCTACGTGGTTGGTAACCCGAGTTACGAAATCAGTGTCGAGTAAAAGGCTCATTAGCGATGGATCTTTGTCGTAGGCCTTTCTCATATCTTCCAAAATGGATGAACGGATTATACATCCACCTCTCCATATTTTTGAGATGCGTTCCATATTCAATCCATAATCATACTCTTCCGAAGCAGCAGCAAGCTGGGTCATCCCTTGGGCATAGGTAATCAGATAGGAAAAGTAAAGAGCATCTTCAATTTGTTCTACTGTAGGGCGGTCAGCGTCCATCACAGGGTCTTTATACAAAAGGTCTGCTTTCTCACGAAGTGATTTCATCGCTGAAATTTCACGCATACTTACGGCAACATCAATAGTTGGTACCGGTATTCCGAGGTCCATCGCATTCTGAGATGTCCATTTCCCCGTACCTTTTTGCTTTGCTTTGTCCAATATAAAATCTACCAAATGGCCTTCTTCTAGCTCATCCTTATGAGTAAATATTTCCGCAGTAATTTCAATTAAAAAAGACTGCAATTTCCCTTGATTCCATTGATGAAAAATTTGGTGAAGTTCTTCATTGGATTTGCCTAAGCCCCTCATCATTATGTCATAGGATTCAGATATCAGTTGCATTAATCCATATTCAATACCATTATGGACCATTTTTACATAATTCCCCGCTGAGCCTTTCCCCATATAGTCCACACAGGGCTCTCCGTTTACCTTGGCAGATACTGCTTCAAAGACAGGGCGAATCAATTCATAGGCCTCCTGATCACCTCCAGGCATAATACTTGGGCCAAAGCGAGCTCCTTTCGCTCCTCCTGAAACTCCTGATCCAAAGAAATGAATTCCCTTTTCAGCGAGATAATTAATACGTCTATCGGTATCGGTATAGAAAGAATTTCCTCCATCTATAATCAAATCCCCCTTATCCAGTAATGGCCATAGATCTTCGATAACTGAGTCTACTGGCCCGCCAGCGGGTACCAGCAACATTATTTTCCTGGGCGTTTCCAGTTTTTGAATAAATTCTTCTTTTAAGGTGGTACCGCCTACTTTCTTTCCACTACCTTCTTCCACCAAAGCACTTACTTTTTCCGGATCAGTGTCCAAACCATATGCGGAGAAATCATTATCGGTAACATTTAGTATGAAATTTCTTCCCATCACACCAAGACCAACCAATCCAAAATTATAGGTATTACTCATAACTGTATTTTTCTATTCTTTTTTTAATATTATCTGTATCAAAAATATAATGATTATTGATAGATTTCAGTTAATTTAATTTTTTATTCTTTGAATCTCTTAAATCATAAACACGTTGATCAATAAAATTGAAAACCAGATATTGGTGATCTTTGGTGCCTCAGGAGACCTAACCAAAAGAAAACTAATTCCCGCGATCTTTAACCTCTACAAGCGAGGCTATCTATCCAACAATTTTGCTATACTTGGAGTTAGCAGGACAGATTATGATGATGAGAGCTTTCGTAAACTGGCAATAGCGGATAATTCACATATGAAAGGCAAGGATGAGGAAGAAAATAAGCTCATCGATGAATTTGCTAAATTAATTCATTACCAATCCATAAATACATCCTCTGCGGAGGATTACTCTATTCTTAAGGATAGAATTGGAAAAATTTGCAACTCTCATAACTGCGCTAACAATTGCATATTTTACCTTTCCATTCCACCGAGTCTATATGCTACCGTGAGTGAAAATATAGCTTCGGTTGATTTGAGTAAAGAAAATGATGGCTGGAAAAGATTAATTGTGGAAAAACCCTTTGGATACGATCTTAAAAGCGCTGAGGAATTAAATGAAAAATTATTGGGATGTTTTGAAGAGCATCAAATTTACAGAATTGACCATTATCTTGGTAAAGAGACCGTCCAAAACTTACTGGTTACTCGCTTCTCCAATAGCATATTCGAACCGGTTTGGAACAGGAATTATATTGAACGGGTGGAAATCACCAATGCCGAAAGTGTAGGAGTAGAAAAAAGAGGCGGATATTATGATGGATCTGGAGCACTTCGTGACATGGTTCAGAATCATCTGCTTCAGCTTATATCTCATGTAGCAATGGAGCCTCCCTCAAAGGTAAATTCAGATTCTATTCGGAATGAAAAATTGAAATTATTCGAGAGTATACGTCCTCTATCCGAGGAGGAAATACGTACTCAGGTTATTCGGGGACAATATTTGGCCTCTGACATAAATGGAGATCTTTTTAAAGGTTATAGAGAAGAAGAAGGTGTTGATCCTTCCTCTCGTACCGAAACATTTGCAGCACTAAAGTTTTATATCGACAACTGGAGATGGGCTGATGTGCCTTTTTATATTCGTACCGGAAAAAGGCTTCCCACACGGGTTTCAGAAGTCGTAATTCATTTTAAACCTAACCATACTCACCTTTTTGGAACAAGTTCTGATATACCCAATATATTAGTATTCAGAATTCAACCTAACGAAGGTGTACTGCTTAAATTCGGCCTAAAGATACCGGGAGCAGGGTTCAATGTAAAGTCTGTAAACATGGATTTCATGTACGACGAATTGACCCAGGACTATGTGCCCGAAGCCTACGAAAGACTATTGTTGGATTGCATGCAGGGTGATGCAACGCTGTATGCTCGTGGAGATTCTGTTATTTCTGCATGGAATTTTATTGACCCGATATTGCAACAATGGAAAAATGACCCTGATATTCCTATTTATGGATATCCCTCAGGAACCTGGGGGCCTGAATCTTCAGTGAACCTGATTGAACGAAATGGTTCCTGGAGAAATCCTTGCAAAAATCTTATTGACGACGGACTTTATTGTGAACTATGACCCCTCCTATTGTACATGTAAAAGATGAGCCCAATGAAGTAGCTCATCTGTTTGCCAAATTTCTTTCGGAAAAAATTACTGAACAAAAAGAATTGAGCATAGCACTATCTGGTGGCTCTACTCCTGCTCTTCTTTTTGATATTCTCTCTAAAAATTATACTTACCTGGATTGGGAAAGAGTGCACTTTTACTGGGGGGATGAACGTTGTGTAGATCCTGATTCTGATGAATCAAATTTCAAGATGACCAGGGAGCATTTATTAAACAATATCTCCGTTCCAGTCCAGAATATTCATCGGATCATGGGAGAAAATGATCCGGCTAAGGAGGCTAAACGCTATTCTGAGGAATTAAGCAATACACTTAAAATAGAAGATAGCCTTCCTATATTTGATATTATTATGCTAGGAATGGGAACAGATGGTCATACTGCTTCCATTTTTCCACATGAAATAGAGTTGCTTAATTCAACAAATTTTTGTGAAGTGGCTACTCAACCTGAAAGTGGGCAAAAAAGAATAACACTAACGGGAAAAGTTATCAATGCAGCCAAAAACGTTTGTTTTTTAGTTACCGGTCAATCAAAAAACGAGAAAGTTATCGAGATTTTCAATAAAGAAGGAAACTGGGTAAAATACCCCTCATCTTATATTGACCCGTTAAACGGAAAATTACACTGGTTTATGGATTCTGCCGCCGCAGGAGGACTATAATTTAATAGAATCCCGATAGCCAACCATTGAAGAAACCTTAATGTTGTTTTCTTCCAGAGTATTCAACATGGTTTGAATATCTCTTTTCATTAGCAGCTGTTTTTGTTTGCTTTCGTCTCGGAATTCGTCAAACTCATCCTTAAGTCCATCATAATTACGCTGAGTACTCTTGGTTAAGCTATTGGATCTCATATAAAGGACATAAGCAAATCCAGCCACAATAAGGGTTCCCAATATTATCAGCCACACCATTACATGATAGGCAGATTTTGAAAACGGAATACCTAGGAAATATATAGAAGAGTTATGTTTTTCACTATTTTCCAATTGAGCCTGAGTTTCAGCAAATTGAGCATTTAATACATCAATTTTCTGTTCCAAAGCAATGATTCGAGCGTCTGCATCTTTTATGGTTGCATCCTTTTTCTTTAATGAATCCGATACTACTTTCCAGAACCTGTTTACTTCATTAGCTTTAATAACTTTATAATCTTCCCAGTTCGAAGCTTCCTCGTAATAGGTCTTGAATTGATCCTGAAGTGTTTGGGCATTGATTACATTAGGACTAAAACTTAATGCAGTCATTGCACACAAAAGTAGCAAGTTGTAAATTCTTTTCATGGTCTTATCTTTTACACATTTCAATCCGGTTGTTCAGCAAAATACAACCGATTAACGAGGGCAAAGTTCGTACATTATAAATTTCCCTACAATGTTTTGTAGGGTTATTTATTATTAAAAATCAGCTTAAAAATTACTCCCCATTATACAGTAATCGGTAATATTCGTCTGCCATGCGGTCCGACTCAAAAGCAGGCCTTACATCGATCATCGCTTGAGTTCTTATCTCATGCCATCGTTCCGGTTGATCATAATAAGTGGGAATAATATCTTTTTCCAATACTTCCATCAAATGGACCTGATCTCTATGATCAACTTCATCTACCGACAATCCATCCTCCACCGGGGGTATTATGAAACTATTTTCTCCGTCGCGGGCAAATTCCGCAATCCATCCGTCCCATGTTGAGAAGTTTACTGAACCATTCATCGCAGCAGTCATACCACTGGTTCCGGAGGCTTCTCTTGGAATTCTGGGGTTGTTTAGCCAGATATCTGATCCTGTTTTTAAGAGTTTAGAGAGGTGTAGTTCATAACCGGTAAGGGTGGCACAATTAGGAATATCTCTGATTTTCCACACTAACTCATTAAATTCGTCCACTCCAGATTGATCCAATGGATAAGGCTTTCCAGCCCAAATGATTTGTATTGGACGTTCTGTGTCTTCCAATAAACGTCTGAACCGGTCGTAATCTCGGGTGATTAAATTCGCTCTCTTATATCCTGCAAATCGTCGTGCCCAAACCATGGTTAAAATATCCGGGTCAAAGATCTTGCCTGTCTCATCAGAAACATACTTAAACAATCTCTTTTTCATATAGAACTTTCGGCGATTATAGGCTTGCATATTTTTTTCATCAAAAGCCTTGAGTGTTTTTCTATCCTGCCAATAGGCTGCATTTTGAGCATTAGTGATTGGGATAATGGAGCAAATCCCTTCATTACCTGACCACATATCCTGACTAACCTTGGCATGAATTTTTGAAACACCATTGGCAATTCTGGCGGTCTTTAATGCGGTCAAGGTATAATTGACCATATGACGATTTTCATAAAGTGCTTTAACATCAGGGTTATTTTCTACTCCATCAAAAAATCCCATGTTTAACAACAGCCCTGTTTCTCGCTCTTCATTACCTGCTAACTCTGGAGTATGTGTAGTAAAAACAAATCTTTTTCTCACTTCTTCCAGAGTCTCATGTTTTTTAAATAAATGACTTATAACCGGCAATGCATGCCCCTCATTAATATGATAAATATCAGCACCCCCAAGTGCTTCCACGACCTTGGCCCCTCCTAACCCAAGAACAATACTTTGAGCAATCCTGGTTACATGATTTCCATCGTAAAGCTTGTGGGTAATTGTTTGAGACATATGATCATTTTCAGGCAAATCCGTAGATAGAAAATAAATAGGCACCGTATTAAAAACCTCTGGCTTCAATAAATAGGCCTTAACTTTCACTTCGTGATTATTTTTTATCCGGACACTAACCACAATTCCAGTATCCTCTAAAAAATTATACCTCTTCTCAATCCAGGTGGAGCTCATTGTGAAATCCGGATTCCTTTGCTGATCATAGTATCCATATTTCCAAAGCATTCCTATACCAATCAAATTTTGTCTTTGGTCAAAGGCACTTCTCATATGTGATCCTGCCAGAAACCCCAGGCCACCAGAATAGATCTTTAGTGTTTGATCTATTCCATATTCCATACAAAAATATGCAGTTCGTTTAGAGTATTCTTGGTTATAGGTATAGGGATGTTCCCATTTTGCTTTCGTCATTTTATATTTTATTGGGTTAAAAAATCCGCGAAAAGTAAAAAAATATATAAAGGAATCCTAATTAAGTTTACTAGTGATTTATGGGTCCCAACAT
>Ga0316204_10011679_pt1 | contig 10924 bp, 11 predicted proteins | sample 6monrhotite_MG_2_FD_205661 | JGI IMG/M metagenome (GOLD analysis project Ga0316204, IMG submission 205661) | Microbial mat bacterial communities from mineral coupon in-situ incubated in ocean water Damariscotta River, Maine, United States -... | ecosystem: Environmental > Aquatic > Marine >... | reverse complement strand
CCTTCGGATAACATCTGCGTATAAAATGCTGTCTTACTTTTATGGAGCCCCGCAATAAACTCATCAAGATTGTCGGGTCGAGTGAATTCGCGGTTATAGTCATCAAGGTAGTGTCGTATGCGTTCTTTACCCCCCGTCACTTTAAGTAACTGGCCATATAATTCAACTGACCAACTCCAATCTAAACCCGCTTTTTCAAACGCTCTATTGAACGCCACTCGATGTCCGTCTTTTTCAGTATCAGCCAATGTCCCATCAACATCGAAAATCAGCGCCTTTAATTCACTCATAACTCATTACCTATCATTACTATTTACGTTTATTCAACAAAACAGCACCTTAATAGTGATACATAAAAATATAAAGGCCTAAGTAAATTAAAAAAAATATTATTTTTCTCATTTATATCTATCTTACTGTTTTATATTGGTTTTAATATATTTTCATATGATTAAATAATTATTTAGGTCAGTTATTCCTTGCAGCAATACCGCTATTCTGTTAATAAAGCATGTTTCTTGTACACATGGACTCAAATGAGGTCGTTAATGCCTACTGCAAAAAAGAAGACAAGCTCTAAAAAAGCCACCGCTAAGAAAGCAACAGCCAAAAAGGCTAATGCTAAAAAAACATCGGTGAAGAAAGCCACACCTAAGAAAAAGGTAGCCGCTAAGAAATCACCGGCCAAGAAAGCCGCACCTAAGAAAAAGGTAGCTGCTAAGAAAGCTGTGTCTAAGAAAAAGGTAACCGCTAAGAAAGCTGCACCTAAGAAAAAAGTAGCTGCTAAGAAGACACCTGTTAAAAAAGCCATGCCTAAGAAAAAGGTAGCTGCAAAACTATCAAAAGGCACAATGGCAACAACAATCAAACATGGTTCAAAACATTCAACACCCGTTGAAGGCTTCGAGATATACAAATTACGGAGCGATGAAGAATACATGAATGAAGAACAAATTGAACATTTTCGTGACCTATTAAGAGCCTGGAAAATGGACTTAATGCAAGAGGTTGATCGTACTGTACATCATATGCAAGATGAGGCAGCTAATTTTCCAGATCCTAACGATCGTGCGACACAAGAATCTGAATTCAGTCTTGAACTTAGAACACGTGACCGTGAACGCAAACTTATCAAAAAAATCGATGAATCAATTATGTTATTAGACACAGATGATTACGGTTATTGTGAGTCTTGCGGCATTGAAATTGGTGTACGCCGACTGGAAGCACGCCCTACTGCGACACAATGCATTGACTGTAAAACCTTAGACGAAATCCGAGAAAAAACTCGCGGCTAATTTGTCAAAATATGTACTCAAAAAAAACGTATAGCGAGTTATTTACTTTCTATACGTTTTTTTTCGTCTAAATATTATGGATTATATAGGACGATTCGCACCCTCCCCAACTGGCCCGCTTCACATGGGCTCATTAGTCACTGCCGTCGCCAGTTATTGTCAGGCTAAATCAAAGCAAGGAAAATGGTTACTTCGCATAGAAGACCTGGACCCACCCAGAGAAATTGAAGGCGCAAGTAATGACATTATTATGACTCTCGAAGCCTGTGGCTTTGAGTGGGACGGTGAGATTATTTACCAAAGCCAACGATCTAACTACTATGAGCAAGTATTAGATCAACTCAAAGAGTTAGAACTAAGTTACCCATGTGGCTGTAGTCGTGCTGACATTACAGCTTCAGGCCAGCAGACATCTCTTGGTGTACGTTACCCCGGCACTTGCCGCGAAGGTCTACCCAAAGGTAAATCACCCCGTTCTATCAGAATGAAAACATCAACAGAAAAAATTACTTTTGTAGATAAAATACAAGGTGAAATTAATCTTGATCCAGAACAGGATACCGGCGACTTTGTAATAAAACGTGCCGATGGTGAATATGCATACCAGCTTGCAGTTGTTGTTGATGATGCGTTACAAAACATTACTGAAATCGTTAGAGGCAGTGATTTACTCAACCTGACAACAAGGCAAATTTATTTACAACGAGCACTCAATTACACTACACCGTCTTATGCGCATGTGCCTGTATTAGTAAACCAGCTGGGCGATAAACTCAGTAAACAAAACCTTGCTAAAGCCATTGATAAAAGCAATCTACCTGCTTCACTTTATCAAGCACTATGTTATCTTAACCAAGCCCCACCAAAAGACCTCATTCATGCTGAGATAAACGAGATATGGGAATGGGCAACAATGAACTGGCAGATAACAAACGTGATCAAACAATTAAGTATTCCTCAATAACAGGTTGTCGTCATGCAAGACTCTGATCTTTTTATAAACACTTTTCGAGGCAGCTTTACTGGCATACTGAGATGGCCTCAACTCGATGAATTATGGGATGTTCTATTATCATCAGATCTAACAGGCTGGTATATCTATGCCGTTGGAGAAACACCACCTGAAACAGTTGTAGATGAAATACAGCTCAAACGGTTTATTAAAGAAATAGACAAGTTACTGCGTCAGGAACATCAAGAAGATTATTGTGGCGTAGTCTATGTAGATGACAAGCAAGCGCCTGAATTTATTAAAATATTTGACCCTAACAACCTCGGTGTCACTTGCGGTTTCAGCGATAACCCTCCCCTCCCTGGCTGGATTTTATGCAAGATTAAACCTGTCGATTTACCCACTGCACTACCGGGGCCAGGCAATCGTCGACGCTGGTGGAAAAAACTCTTTGGCAAAGCCTGACACACTTCAAAAAACATTGATCAGCATCCTGTATTCAAGCAAAATGATTGAATGTTTACCTTAATAAAAATAATCAGGAGTCACACATGACAGACAAGATCTATGATATTCCGGCCAATATTGCAGAACATGCATTGATAACCGAAGACAAATATCTGGATATGTATCAACGCTCTGTCAATGAACCTGAAGCTTTCTGGGCAGAACAGGCCAATGAGTTTTTAACCTGGTCTAAACCCTGGGAAACAACGCTCGACTGGAGTTACGACGAAAAAGACCTGCACATAAAATGGTTTGAGGGCGGACAATTAAATGTCAGTTACAACTGCATCGATAGACATCTTGAAGAACATGCAGACAAAGTTGCCATCATTTGGGAAGGTGACGATTTTAATGCTGATCAAAAAATCACTTTTCGAGAACTACATGAACATGTAAGCAAATTCGCCAATATTTTAAAATCACGTGGCGTAAAAAAAGGTGACCGGGTTTGTATCTATATGCCCATGATTCCTGAAGCGGGATACGCCATGTTAGCCTGCACCCGTATTGGTGCTGTGCATTCTGTTGTATTTGGTGGTTTCTCACCTGAGTCACTTAAAGATCGTATTCTGGACTCTGATTGTCAGGTTATCATCACCGCTGATGAAGGCGTTCGTGGTGGCAAACCAGTACCTCTCAAAGCCAATACCGACAAGGCCGCTCTGTCATGCCCTAACGTCCATACTGTTGTCACTGTAAAACGTACTGGAGGCAACATTGAATGGACTGTAGGACGTGACATCTGGTATCACGACGCCATGGAGACAGCATCTGCTGAGTGTCCTCCTGAGGAAATGGATGCGGAAGACCCCATGTTCATTCTTTACACGTCGGGCTCTACTGGCAAGCCAAAAGGCGTACTACACACTACTGGTGGTTATCTGTTATATGCTGCCATCACTACAAAATATACGTTTGATCTTCATGACGATGATATCTTCTGGTGCACTGCGGATGTCGGTTGGATTACAGGCCACAGCTATCTCTTGTATGGTCCGCTTGCAAACGCCATAACCACCGTTTTCTTTGAAGGTGTGCCTAACTACCCAGATGCATCACGTTTCTGGAAATCAGTTGATAAACATAATGTTACCGTGTTTTACACAGCACCAACTGCTATACGTGCGCTCATGCGTGAAGGTAATGAGCCTGTTAAAAAAACGTCTCGAAAGAGTTTACGCATCTTAGGCACAGTAGGTGAACCTATTAACCCTGAAGCCTGGGAGTGGTACTACAATATTGTTGGTGATGCGCGTTGCCCCATCGTTGACACCTGGTGGCAAACAGAAACTGGCGGCCATATGCTTACCCCTCTTCCAGGCGCGACCAAACTTAAACCTGGCTCGGCTACCCGACCTTTCTTTGGTGTGTCACCTGGCATAATTGACACCAATACTAATACACTAATTGAAGGTAATGGTGAAGCAGAAGGCGCGCTGGTAATGACTCACCCATGGCCAGGACAAATGCGAACCGTTTACGGTGACCACAAGCGCTTCTTTGAAACCTACTTCCAAACTTACCCTGGCACCTATTTCAGTGGCGATGGCGCTAAACGAGATAAAGATGGTTACTACTGGATCACCGGCCGTATGGATGATGTTTTAAATGTATCCGGGCATCGTATGGGAACAGCTGAAGTTGAGAGTGCTCTGGTCCTGCATGAGGCAATCGCAGAGGCTGCCGTTGTCGGTTACCCTCATGATATCAAAGGGCAAGGTATCTACGCTTACGTCACGCCTATCATCGGCGTAGTACCTAATGAAGAATTGAAAGATGAATTATTTAAGCTGGTTAGATCAGAAATTGGCCCCATCGCTAAACCAGACATCATACAGTGGGCTCCTGGCTTGCCTAAAACACGTTCAGGAAAAATTATGCGCCGAATACTGCGTAAGATAGCTGAAAATGATGTAGATAATTTGGGCGACACATCCACTCTAGCAGATCCTGCTGTTGTACATGATCTGGTTGAGAATCGCGCTAATAAATAGCGAGACTCTCAACACTGGTTAATATATAAACGACTTATCTTTTCTATATTAACTATTACTCACAGCATGCGCAGCTAGCACCTACGGTTGCTATCACCCTGTTATTAGTTGTATCAGGAATATACGTACAACTACTATATTTCATTTTGATTTTCGTATATTTAGGTTTTTCTGCAGGGGGGCATTTACTTTCCGCAGTCACTTTAGCTGCAGCTTTCGCAGCAATACAAGATATATTCTTTTCTGATTGCGTCGGCGTAGTACCAGACATTGAAGAAAAACCTTGGCCCGTTTCGTTAAATTTCTCGTCGCAACACCCAGTCAAACCAAACAATACTATTATCAAACTCAGTAAAACCGCTCTGTATTGAAGTCGATTACTCATATCATCTCTCCTGTTGTGAGAACTTCCGTTTCTAACAAATTACGATACTTTTACCTATCAAATGTGAAAACTGTCTTAACGTTGATTGTTATAAACCGCCCGATTTGAGGCCCAGCTTGGTAAAGATAATATAGCCTGGGCAGATTCCAGTAATACCTGCAAAAGCCAAAAAGACCACTGGCACATACAATAACCAGTGCACGACGTTGAAACCAGTTAACCAAATACCTAGTAAAATCATGGCAGACATAAATAAAAATAAGACTCTTAACGCCGACATATCTAGCTCCTCTTTCTTTTTTTTGTAATCCCGGCTAAGACTATGGCATAAATTAAGGTTATTGCAATGAGATATTACTCTTCCAGTAACTCCGTATCAGAATGGGAGTAGGCTGGACTACAGGCACAAATGATATGAATATCCTCTTTGCCTGTGTTTTCAACACAATGCGCTGTTAACGCAGAAATGAATATGCTGTCACCTTTTACAATTTCAAATATTTTCATCCCTAATGTCATCATGCCTGCTCCTTGAGTAACATAATAAATTTCTTCAGATGTTCGATGTAAATGTAATGCGGTTTTTACGCCAGGGGGTATTGTAGCTTCAGCTAAACTTTGATTTTTATTTGCATGTAACTCAGGGTGCATTAGCTCCCGAATCATAGAGCCATCTTTGGTTTTGTAGGGTTCTATCTCTTTATATTTAGTCATCATTAACTAAAGTTCCTGTTCACGGATTACATTATCTTTTTAACTTTCCACAATTTAGTCTAAATCGTATACAACATTAAAATACAAAAAAAAGACCTCGTAAAGAGGCCTTTTTTCATAAAACAGAATATAAATGTTATTCGTTTACAGCTTTCATGCTCAAACGAATACGACCCTGTTTATCTACTTCTAATACTTTAACCTTGATGACATCGCCTTCAGTCAGTTTGTCACTCACTTTCTCAACACGCTCTTCACAAATTTGTGAGATATGAACTAAGCCATCTTTACCAGGAAGAATATTAACAAAGGCACCAAAGTCCATTAGTTTAGCAACTTTACCTTCGTATACCTTACCAACTTCAACATCAGCAGTAATCAGTTCGATACGTGTTCTTGCATCATCACCAGCGGCTTTATCAACACAAGCAACTTTAACCACACCATCATCAGTGATATCGATTGATGCGCCTGTTTCTTCAGTGATCATACGGATAGTAGCTCCGCCTTTACCGATAACGTCACGAATCTTATCTGGGTTGATGTTAAAAGTAATGATTCGTGGAGCAAATGCAGACATTTCTTCACGATGTGAATTAATGACTTTATTCATTTCTTCCAGGATAAACATTCGACCATTCTTAGCTGATGCTAATGCCTGCTCCATAATTTCTTTGGTGATACCGTCAATCTTGATATCCATCTGCAATGCATTGATACCATTTTCTGTACCAGCTACTTTAAAGTCCATGTCACCCAAGTGATCTTCATCACCCAGGATATCAGTCAGAACTGCAAACTTGTCACCTTCTTTGATCAGGCCCATTGCAACACCAGCTACGGGTGATTTAATTGGTACGCCTGCATCCATCAATGACAAGCTCGTACCACAAACAGATGCCATGGAACTTGAACCATTTGATTCAGTGATCTCAGATACAACTCGGACTGCATATGGGAATTCTTCAATCGTTGGCATCACAGCCATTACACCACGCTTAGCAAGACGACCATGGCCAATCTCACGACGTTTAGGGCTACCAACCATACCTGTTTCACCGACACAGAATGGAGGGAAGTTATAATGCAGCATGAAGTTATCGCGATAAGTACCCGTTAAGGCATCAATCATTTGAGAGTCTTTAGTAGTACCTAACGTTGTTACAACTAATGCTTGCGTCTCACCACGTGTAAACAATGCTGAGCCATGAGTTCTAGGTAAAACGCCTGTGCGTACTGTAATTTGGCGAACTGTATCGTTATCACGTCCATCAATACGCGGCTTACCATCGATGATACGGCCACGTACTATGCTTTTTTCGAGCTTACCGAATACACCTTGTACTTCTGCTTCTGATGGCGCATCGTCAGCACCTGCTGCAAGCTGTTCAACGACTGCGTTACGAATTTCACCAACACGGTCGTAGCGAGCCATTTTTTCAGAGATCTGATAAGCGGCATCAAGATCAGACTGACACGCATCAGCAACTGCTTTAGTTAATGCTTCGTTAACTGCAGCAGCCTCATGTTCTGGTGTAGTTGCACCCACCTCTGCAGCAAATTCTTTAACTGCATTGATAACAGCTTGCATTTGTTCGTGACCAAATAACACTGAACCTAACATCACTTCTTCTGAAAGCTGGTTAGCTTCTGACTCAACCATCAATACCGCGTGTTCTGTACCGGCTACAACCAGATCCAGATCAGATGATTCCATTTCAGTATTAGTTGGGTTAAGTATGTATTCACCATTTATGTAACCAACACGTGCGGCACCAATTGGGCCATTAAAAGGCAGACCAGAAATAGCTAATGCAGCTGATGCACCAATCATGGAAGGAACTTCAGTTTCAATTTCGTTATTCAGTGACATTACGGTACAGATAACCTGTACTTCATTGGTGTAACCTTTTGGGAAAAGTGGGCGGAGTGGACGATCTATCAATCGTGATGTAAGTGTTTCCGCTTCACTTGGGCGACCTTCTCGTTTGAAAAAGCTGCCTGGTATTTTACCCGCTGCGTATGTCTTTTCCTGATAGTTAACAGTTAAAGGAAAAAAGTCACGACCTGGTTGTGCTTCTTTCTGCCCTACGACTGTTACCATAACAACAGTATCTTCGATGTTTACCATAACGGCAGCGCTAGCCTGTCTGGCAATCTCGCTGGTTTCCAGTGTTACTGTTTTATCACCGAACTGAAATTCTTTTCTGATTGGAGTTGGAGTCACGTGTAGTTCCTTAAATTATTTATTATTAATGTTATCGACGTAGACCCAGGCTCTTGATCAGATCCTGATATCGTTGAGAGTCTTTCTTATTAACATAATCTAGCAGCTTGCGACGCTGATTGATCATACGTAATAAACCCTGACGTGAATGATGATCATGTTTGTTTGCTGCAAAATGATCAGTCAATTTATTAATATTAGTTGTGAGTAATGCAACCTGTACTTCCGGTGAACCGGTATCGTTACTAGACCGCTGATATTTCTCAACAACACTGCTTTTTTCTTCTGCGCTTAACATACAAATATACTCCTGATAGACCTTAAAAATGCTACTTACACCAAGCGGCGTATTTTACCTTCGCAACACTCAAGTAACAAGCCAAAACCGTAAAAAAATGTTTAATTGATAAGTAGTTAGCTAACAATCTGGCTTACTTACATACTTCAGAAAAAAATAAGCCATAGGTACGATCGGGGATAATTATTTTAATTATATAAATCAAATACTTAAATAATTATTATGATAAATTGCATCATGTCTATGTATGAAAAAGCCGCTTTGGCGCTACCTTCCCATCGCTGGCAATTTGCCCTATACCTAAAAATACTTGGCGCTCAGCATTATAAATGCGCACCAAACCTGTTGTGGGAGCTTTAGGTACCTGAACAGGCTGACCTTGTAATAAATAATAGGATGAGTCGGCATTCAATTGAACATCTGGCAAATGCATTAAAGCTGAATCAATAGGCAACAAATAATCATCCAACTGAGCTGGGTTTTCATCTTTTGTTGATTGTAATTGCTCTAGTGTGACCATTATATCAGGATCCTGAAAAGGACCGGCTGCAAGTCGTCTGAGCTCCGTCACGTGTGCACCGCAGCCTATTTGTTCGCCAATATCTTCAACCAGGGTACGAATATAGGTACCTTTAGAGCAACTAACCTCAAGTTCAAGAAAACCATCTTCGTAGCTAATAAATAGTATTTCATAGATAGTGACACTACGCGGCTTACGCTCTACTTCAATACCTTGACGTGCAAGGTTATAAAGCCGTTCACCTTCATGCTTAAGGGCTGAAAACATCGGCGGTACTTGCTCTTTAGCGCCAAGAAATTTCTCTAATACGGGTTCAATTTTATGCTGATCCAAATTAGGAACATCATGATTCCTAATCACCTCCCCCTCAGCATCACCCGTATTAGTCACAACACCAAACTGGCATGTCAAACGATAACGCTTATCGGAGTCCAGCAAAAAAGCCGATACTTTTGTTCCTTCACCAAAACATATTGGCAGCATGCCAGTAGCTAATGGATCAAGACTGCCTGTATGACCAGCCTTCTGTGCAAAAAAAATACCTTTCACTTTTTGCAAAGCCTGATTTGAGCTCAGCCCCTTTGGTTTATCCAATAAAATAATACCGTCTATTAGACGACCTCGTTTACGCCTACGTCCCATAGTCTATTCGTCTTCTTGGTGATTTTTTTTGTCTGAAGATACGGCATCTTCAATTAAACTGGTTAGCATAGAACCGCGTTCTATGGATTCATCATAGAAAAAATGCAATTGAGGAACCACGCGTGTTGTCATTAATTGACCTAATTCATGACGCAGAAATCCGGAAGCCTTCTTTAAAACTTCCAAGGTCTCATCTCGATGATTATCATCAAGCGCTGTAACATAAACTTTTGCATGAGAAAGATCTTTGGAAACGTGAACGGCATTCACTGAGATCATACCAATTCTAGGATCTTTGATTTGACTCCGAATCATATCGGCAAGATCACGTTGGATTTGCAAACCAACTCGGCGTGTGCGGCTAAATTCTTTTGGCATACTTAATTAATAACGGCTAGCTAAACAATTAACTAACCGCTCTCGTCAAAATCTATAATTCGCGTTTAACTTCTGTACGCTCAAATACTTCTATCTGGTCGCCAGCTTGAATATCGTTGTAATTCTTCACGCCAATACCACATTCAACACCAGATTTAACTTCATTCGCATCATCTTTAAAACGTCTCAATGATTCAAGCTCGCCTTCATAGATAACAACATTATCCCGTAAAACACGTATAGGATTATCACGCTTCACTGTACCTTCAACAACAAGACAGCCTGCAATCGCCCCTAATACAGAAGACCGGAAAACATCACGAACCTCAGCAAGTCCAACAATAACTTCTTTGAACTCGGGAGCCAGCATACCTGTTAATGCACCTTTCACTTCATCTATTAGATCATAGATAATACTGAAATAGTGCAGATCTACTCCCTCTTCTTCAATAAGGCGTTTTGAAGAAGCGTCAGCCCTCACATTAAAACCAAACATAACCGCACCGGATGCAACTGCCAGATTAACATCTGACTCATTGATACCACCTACACCAGTTGAAACAATGTTGACCTTTACTTCATCTGTCGATAATTTATGGAGCGATCCTGTAATCGCTTCGAGCGAACCTTGTACGTCAGCTTTCAACATAATATTAAGCGTACTAACATCACCACTTTCCATTTGTGAAAACATATTATCAAGCTTGGCTTTCTGTTGATTTGCCATCTTGGTTTCGCGTGCGCGACCCTGGCGCAAGTCAGCCACTTCGCGTGCACGACGTTCATCAGATACAACCAACGCTTCATCACCTGCACTTGGCGTTCCTGACAAACCTAAAACCTCAACTGGTATAGATGGTCCTGCTGAATCGACCGTACGACCATTTTCATCTATGATTGCGCGAACACGCCCATACTCATTACCCGCAATAAGAATATCGCCTTTACGCAATGTTCCTTGCTGTACCAGAATACTTGCAACAGAACCACGACCTTTATCAAGACGAGA
>Ga0316204_10011677_pt1 | contig 10925 bp, 9 predicted proteins | sample 6monrhotite_MG_2_FD_205661 | JGI IMG/M metagenome (GOLD analysis project Ga0316204, IMG submission 205661) | Microbial mat bacterial communities from mineral coupon in-situ incubated in ocean water Damariscotta River, Maine, United States -... | ecosystem: Environmental > Aquatic > Marine >... | reverse complement strand
TCAGGCGAATACTCTCCTGTTTCCAAAACTGTATTAACGTCGGTGAAAGGTGCGCCCGCACCGCGAGATTTCAGATAAGCATGCATGTCAAAGCGGAAACGTCGGCAAAAATTATTCGCTTTGCGGTGCTCACCAAAATTAGGGATTTCGACATTATCGACAATTATGGCACCAGCTGCCCGTAAATCATCCAGCGCTTTTTCAAACAGAGCCATAACCTCTGGGTCGCTGTCATCGCCCGCAAGCGCACGCAAAACGCCAATACGCGCACCCTGCAAGCCGTTTTTGTCAAGATAATGCGTATAGTTAGCTTCGTGTTTGTCTCTGCCAAGTTCCGTGTAAGGGTCAGCAGGGTCATACGCGGCCACCACACTGAATATCAGCGCGCCGTCAGCCACACTGCGCGTCATAGGCCCTGCGATATCGCGGTCAAACGCCAAGGGTATCACGCCGTCGCGCGACGTGAGGCCTATGGTTGAACGAATGCCAAACAGTGCCAGATGCGATGAAGGCCCCCGGATTGAATTGCCTGTATCACTGCCGAGCCCGGCCACAGCAAAATTTGCGGCAACACCTGACGCTGTACCGCCGCTTGAGCCCGCCGGCACTCGGTCAAGCGCGTAGGCATTCGCCGTAGTACCAAATGAACTGCTAACAGACTGGCGCGGTGAAAACGCCCACTCTGCCATATTTGTTTTGGCAACAATGATCGCCCCGGCTTCGCGAATTTTACGCACCATGAAGGCGTCATCCGGCGGCAGATCATCTTTTAACGCAATAGAGCCGCCACTTGTAACCATGTCGTGGGTATCAAAATTGTCTTTCACCAGCAACGGCGCACAAAACAGGGACCCTAAGGGGGCTTTGGCGGCAACCGCGGCATCAATTGCCCTGGCTTTATCACGTGCACGCGGGTTCAACACCGTGATTGCGTTCATGCCTGACGCAATGTCGTAAGCTTTGATGCGGGCCAGATAGCGGTCGACCACTGCGGTGCAGCTCGTATCACCGGCGAGGATGGCCTTTTGAATATCTTTAATACCTGCTTCCATCAGATCAAACCCGCCCGTCGGCCCAAAACCTTCCGGCCATGGCAATATAGGAAGCCCTTTCTGGCCTGGCCCAACCGCCGCTATATAAAGCCCGTCCGGGCCCGGCAGCGCTGATGCAATAGAGCTGGTTACTGGCCCGTCATAGCGCGCGAAATATTTAATCTCTGATCCGTCCGGCGAAAACGCCATCATACCAGTGGCGCGGGTAACAGGCAGCATGCCTTCCGGCAAACGCAGCAACAAGGGTTTGATCCAAGGGTTGGCATGTATCCAATCGCTCGCATCTGAGCGCATTTTGATCAGACCAGTCCATATGTTCCCGTTTTCGTCGCGGTCGATACCATCAGCCATGCCCGGCAAGCCGTCGATAACAATCTCCGATTGCCCAGCTTTTGGCCCGCTCAGATAAAAGCGAGTTAGCTTGAAACTAGCGGTTTGGCTTACCAGTACCGACTGCTCACGCGCGCTGCCAGGATGCAGGTCGTAAAGAACGCCGTCGATGAAGTTAAAACCTTCCGCAACAAGGCGTGTTTCACCGGTGGTAAGGTCGTGCCGCCACAAGCGGCCATTGTTCGCCAAGCTAATCGCCTCGCCTACCGTACCGCCGCCCATAGAAGCATGGCCGTATGAAAAAGGTTCAGAAATATAAATGCGTTCGCCGTCTGCGGTTATCTCCAGGTCATTGCAAAAAGCAAGAGGACGACCACCTGTGGCACCAGCCGCTAATGTCGGTGCATCCGCGCTGTCCGCATAAACACGGCCTATGTCAGGCGTGATTTCTGTATCCGGTACATCAAGCACAATAGGTGTGATTGCGCGGCTATCTGCATTAAAATAATAGAGCCCTACACGTTCGTCCTCCGGGTATGTTTCACCGTGATAATAAGACGAACAGAAATAGGCACCGTTTTTGCCCTCGGCTTTATGCATACCAGCTGGCATCAGGGGCGCGTCAACAAGGGGCTCAGCATCGCCAGAACCCAATTTCACCGACCAAATTTTACCGTCGGTGCCAGTGGCAAGAGCGGTTTTGCCATCATCCATAAAGATAATATCATCAAAATTCGGCAGGCCATTATCGGCGTGCTTAAGACTGGTTGCAAACTCTTCTGATCGCTCAGCAGCTTCGCTCAGCTTTAGCGTCTCGGAAGGGAAATGAATGGGCCCGGAAATACGCAATTCATCTGCCGGCGAAGTAGCAAGCCACCAAACGACAAAACCAATTACCATTAGCGCCGCAAAGCCCTTGATCTTATTCATACTAATTCCCCGATTTTTGTAGACCGTACAGTCCGTCGCCACGCTATAAGCCGTTGGCTTCGGTGGCAATCCCTAAATTTTGCCCCTGCCATCTCTATTTGTTTTGGTGGTTGGCATCCATCCAAAAGAGCCCTACTCTTAGTGTTAGGCTAGTGGATGGGCTAAGAGGGGTGGTAATTATGGGCAGGAGCAATAAAAACTACTGGATCGCTGCGATGGTCGCGGGTTTGTTCACATTGGCGACAGCGATTGGACTCGGCGGCCAGTTTCCAAGTGATTTCGCGGAAGATTCCACAGATTACCGCGATCCGATTATGGCGTTTGAGTTTGCCGAAAGCCATGCTGACCTTATCGCCATTTTTGGCGGGGCGGATGACCCAGCCCGCGCCGCGCGCCAAGCTGCTATGGACCAAGGCCACGACGCCGACCGCTATTTCCTGATTGTTTACAGCTTTTTTATTATGACTTTCTTTTTGGCGCTATACCGCGAAAGCGGCCGCAAGGTATTGCAGCTTGGTATTTTGCTCGCGGTTGTCGCAGGTGTCACCGATATTTGGGAAAATGCAATCCTGCGCGACCTTACCTATGCGCTAGATGATGTTGGGGCCGCAAATGCACTGCTCGCGCAGCTCCACACGGCAACATGGGCCAAATGGTTTGCCCTGGCGCTGGGCTCAGCGCTGTCGTCTTACGCTCTGTACCAAAACAAGCGCCGGGTTTTGGCTCTTTTTGCCCTTCCCGGTTTTCTGCTGGCCCTACCAGCGTTTTTTGACCCGAGAGGCTATGCTACCCTGTTCGTTGATATGATCGGTTTGTGGTTTCTTGTAATGCTGATTGCTGCCATGCTGAACTTTAAGCGCGCAGACGGCGACAAAACAACCTAATTTAACGGACTAAGCTGCAGCTACTCGGCAGCCTTAAGGTCAAATGCGCCATCAGACTGAGTTACAAACACGCACTCATTGCCTGGCAGGCATTCGCTGATGTGCGCCACCTCTGCGCCAATTTCATAATATGAACCAGCCGAAAGAACCGTCACTGTTTCTGGCTTTCCCGGTTCAAAGTGCCGCATGTTACCGCTAAGGATCACGCCTATATAGCTATAGCTATGCTTGTGCGGCGCGGTTTTGACACCAGCACTAAATTTGATAAATTTCACATGTGCACCTGTCTTGAAGTCACCTTTGACGGCCGCGATTGACCTTCCGGGAGCAACCTCATGCCACTCAATATCACTCGCTACGGTACGGCTAGTGCTTTCCATTTCGTCTGATGCGCTCACAGAAATGGCCATTGCACTGCACAGAACTGAAAAGCTCAACGTCTTTAAAATGCTCTTATTCATCATCTCGTCCTTTTCTTCCGGCTATTTCACCGTAACAATTTCCTTATGCAGCGGCGCCAATATTGCCACCAATTTATTCTGCAAGCGGAACGGAATACCCTCTTCCCGCATCGCACGCTGTGCAGCTTCTACCAGCGCATTAAAATCCGCTGTGGTGAGCTTCATTGGCTTGTGCAGTGGCTTCATCGGGTCACCATCATATTTACACGGGCCGCCAGTTAGCTCACAAAACTGCAAGGCCAGTTTTTCTTTCACGCGAGACAATTTAACGTGCCGGAATTCGTCTTTAATACGCGGATCTGTCGCAGAAAGCTCTATGGTACGTGCCGCGATGCGTTTCATGGCATCCATCCCGCCCATCTGGTCAAACAATGTATCTGTAGCACTAAGAGGCAATGAAGCAGATAACACCGCCCAAAAAGCCAGCGACTTTATTTTAAAATCCCATTTGAAGTGAAACATAAAATCCTCGCTGCCTACCTTGCTGTGCTATGTCGCCCAAATCCACAGCAGCGACGGTGACGGAAACATGCTTATTGGGAAAATAGGCCAAATATATTGCTGCTGCATCACCTTCTTTCGCAAAAGCCAGATTGTCCGGCTTACTCCGGTAATCTGCCCCTAATATCAGATTTCTCCTGATCATATAAGCCAACGAGCTTTCAATTTGTAGTGATCGTCCATTGCCCTCTGGACCCCGGCTCCCAAAACCCAACAATCCGAATTGATTTGCTCGGGTTAGCCGCGCCGTCGCGGAAATAAAGAGGCTGTGCTTCAAGATCGCCTTGGTGGCAGAAAGGTAGAAATCCATATCATTGCTACGCGCCGCGCCCAGCGCATCCAGCACGGTTTGTTTGGAGGCATCTTTATATTGCAGCCCCAGCGCCACCTGCGGTAGCCAGCTGTCCTGTGTGTAAATCGCATCACCAAATAGCCGCAGTTTTGCGCCCCAAATGTCCTGACCAAAGGTAAAATCTTCGCCTAAGCCCAGCCTACCGCCCGCTTCCCCTGTACCAAACCATTGCCGCGTAGCAGATAGCTCCAACCTGTCATAGAGGCCTACAGCAACGCCAGTCGAATTCAGGGTGAAATCATCCAGCGCCACAAACGTATGGTGCGCATTGATGCCGATACCGCGCTCTGTGCCGTATCCAGTGATCAGTGCCCATGTGGTAAGCCCGCTACCGCCAGCGCCTTCCACCTGCGTCACGCCACCAGTGCCAACAAGCTTGCCCTGATCCCAAACACTTTCGTTGGGATATTGTGCCGATACAGCCATTGGCCCCAAACCAATTACCGCGCACATTAGCAACGCCGTGTATGGAATATGCCTTGATTTGAATAAAACGCTCATGGCGCAACTATGGTTCAAGCGCATAAAAAAGCAAGATATGGGAACGGAGCTTTATGGTTAATTTTCGTTAACTATTTGATTGGACGTCACTTTTGCTAAAACTTTGCTGGTGACTCTCACGAATAGGTTACCAGCCCTTCAGATTTTGCAACCCTGCCATGAAAAATAATCCCTTTAATAGCTGGGCTCACCTCTTATATGAGCCCAATCAAACGACAGCAAAAAAGATAAAAAAATGAAAAACAATAATCAAAGCTTATCAGGGCTTTCCAGCGCCCTGAACATCGCCGCCGTAAGCGTCTTTGTCGGATACCTATTTTTTCTGTAAATAGCAAACCGGCGTGTCAGTCTCTTCATCCACTTAGTCAAGCTAGACACCGCAGCCACATGCTTAGCTTCATGTCATTGTGATAGAAACGCCCCCATCGGCAAGCAACGCTGTACCTGTTACAAAAGACGATGCATCACTTGCCAAGTACAGAGCCGACATGGCAATTTCCTCGGGAGAAGCCATGCGTTTCAGCGCGTGTATATTGTTCACAAACTCCTGTACCTCTGGCCCGGCATCTGGGCTATTTGCGAAATTCATTGGCGTGTCTGTACCCCCCGGCAAAAGGGCATTCACCCTAACTCCCTGTAGCCCTGCCTCAGCCGCAAGCGCTTTGGTGAGCCCCAACAAACCAGCCTTGCTGGCGGAATAGTCAGAATGGTTGGGCAGCCCCTTTGTATGCCCAACAAAACTTGACGTGAAAATGATAGAACCACTACCTTGTTTCAACATCACTGGCATCTGATATTTAGCACCCAAAAACGCACTTGATAAATTTACATCCAGTGTTTCCTGCCATTCTCCGAACGACAGTTCGCTCAACGCCTTGCCTGCGCCTGTTATTCCAGCATTGTTAAAAGCGACATCCAAGCCACCGTAAGTGTCTATGGCGCAGTCCACCAGAGCGCTGGCGTGGGCCTCATCGCGTATATCGCCTGCCAGTGACGTGGCCTGACCGCCCGCCTCGGTTATATCTGCCACAAGTCCGTTCAGCGCATTTTCTCTCCTACCGGCCAGAACCAGTTTACCGCCTTTGCCAGCAAATAGCTTTGCCGCAGCGTAACCAATGCCTGAACTTGCCCCTGTAATAATAACCACTTTGTCTTTCAACATCATCCGTAGATCCCTAATTTTTAAGCCTAGGATCAAAAGTAACAGCCAATGCCTTCCGGGTCTGGCCACATACGGACAAGGAAATAAAAAACAACCACTCCCAAGATGGTTATTAACAATATGCGGATTTATCGTTTGTCTGCGCCATCTATCAAGCGCCCTGAACATCGCCGCCGTAAGCGTCTTTGTGGGATACCTATTTTTCCTGTAAGCCTGCAGCTTGTTCAGCCGTCAAAACACTTTTGGACTAAATTGCTCTAGTAAGGCGCGCTTTAAGGTCACAGAGAATGTTGCCACATAGGTATCGGCCCGCTGGTTAGCGCTGGCCATGCCCACATCTGTCGATGCAGAAAAATCAGCACATTCCCCGGCGGCAAAATCAGCGATTGCTTCAATAGCGGCAAGAACGATCAGGCTTTGCTCGGCTTCATCCAGTCGGTCTAACCGAATTTTGAACAATTCCATAAGTTCAGGCGGCAACAGCGGCAATTGGGGTTCGGGCTTGGGGTGATTAGTAACAATTTGGTTCATGCTTCCCTCACAGTGACGAGTTATCTGGCCACACAATGCATAGCCAGCACCAATTTGCCCCGTTTTTGGAAATTCGTCGCACCTCATGACGACAATTGTATTATACACTAAATCGTTGCGAATTGGAAGGCTGACCAACCGCAACCCACTGCGAGCACAAAAAAGCCCCGCACATAGCGAGGCTTTCTTGTTGGTGATCCCTACGGGACTCGAACCCGTGTTTCCGCCGTGAAAATTTCAGACCTAATAGTTTCAACGACCTACAGGAAAAAATGGTACCATGATGCATAGGTTTGGGTCTAACCTCTAGCATAATCATGCAATGCAAGTGGTAACACCTTGACCTCAGTTCAGAGGCCATGGAAAACCTCCAGTTAAGCTAGTTAAATTTATGGATTAACCGGTTCAACTGTGCCTCGACATATCCGTGACGCAAGGCACAAATACTAGGACACAAGCAATGATAGAAAATATTCCTGAGGCTGAAGACCTAGAGAAGGTGGCTTTGAGACTGTATTTCAACGCCTGGACTGAGCTGGTTAGATTGTGTGGTATTTCCGACGTCGCTGTATATGAAGCATTTGGCTATTCTGATGCCTCTCCTGAGGCCAAGAAAGAACTGGAGGAAGAAAAGCAGCACCTTCTGCAATGGAGCCAACCTGATTTACAAGTTATCTACACCATGATCCAACAATCGCTAGAGATTGGATTGAAAGCCATATTGTGCCGCATTTCGCCTTTTGCTCTACTTCTAGGCTCCGACATTCGCACTTGGCCGTCCAAACCCAAGGACTTCACTTCATACCGTTCAATTGACGCTGCGGACCTACCAAAGGCGATAGCATCGCTTTCCGACACGCCCCTTTCTGAGGAATTTGTTCAGTCTTTCCACGAGTTTCGCAAGAACCGCAATCAAATAGCCCATATAGGCGTATTCCAAACAGAATTGGAGCCTCACAATCTACTCAAGTCTCTAATTACTCAGTTTGGCGAACTCTACCCAAACAAAAACTGGATAAAAGAGCGGCTGAAACTGGCTGAAGAGCAGATCAGTCCCTACCTAACCCATAAAAGGTACACAGAAACGACTATGCTTTGGGAAGAGCTTGAAGTTGTCTTGCCCATTATCGAGAATAAGCATTACAAAACTCTTTTCAATATTTCGAAAGCGGCAAAACGACATGTTTGTGACCACTGTGTCCAAGAAGCCTATGCTCATGATGCTGGGATAGATCCGGTAAACGTTCGAACGGCAGTATATCAGCCTGATACGAAGTCACTTAACTGCATTGTTTGTGGCTCAACTGTGGAGTACATGCTGCGCGACTGCTCCCATGCAGACTGCAATGGAAAGTTCACTGGTAAAGATTACTGGGAAGAAGAGATGTGCCTACTTTGTGGCAGAAATAATGAAAGCCCAATTGGCTAAACATTGCATTGTTGGCAGTTATTCACTGCTCCCGTGGCAACGAATGCAAGTGTTGTGTAACACCTCAATACAACAACCATGAGCATACATGAAATCGCAGGGGATTGGAAGGGTGCCCAAATATTGGCGCTAAAAACAAAAAAGCCCCGCTGCAAAAGCGAGGCTTTATTTGATGGTGATCCCTACGGGACTCGAACCCGTGTTTCCGCCGTGAAAGGGCAGCGTCCTAGGCCACTAGACGAAGGGACCATCAATGGCTTTCCTGCAAATTGGCCAGCAGGATAAACCTGTATAGTGCGAGGATGGTGATCCCTACGGGACTCGAACCCGTGTTTCCGCCGTGAAAGGGCAGCGTCCTAGGCCACTAGACGAAGGGACCATCTATCTCGCTTAACGGGGGCCTGAATACCCGCGAGGCATGCTGTGGTCAACCTATTTTTATAATATTCTTATGGCGCCCCAATAAGACTAACATCGTCCAGCATAATTTCTGCCTTCGGTGTGTGGCCCCATGTATCTTTCTTCAACTTGCCAGCAATATGAAAACGCCTGCCAATACCGGTTCGCAGCAACTCGCCCATAGGTTCATCAGCCATGCGAAATGCCATCGCTTTGATCGACTTGCCTTCTTTGGATTTAAAAATACAGCGCAGGTGATTTTGCCCAACGCGGTCTGCCTTTATAAGATCGAGCTCTGGAATAACAAATCGAGGTCCAGGATTACCTGCACCGAATGGCCCCACTTGATCAATCTGGTCAATCAGGTAAGTGCTGGCACCGGAAAGTGCGACAACTGCGTCAATTTTCAGGGTTTTGCTCTCGCGAGCGCTCGCAACCTGCGCCCGCAAGTGATCCTGCAAAAACTCGGTCAGCGCAGCAATCTTGTCTGGCTCCACGCTCAGCCCTGCGGCCATGGCGTGCCCGCCGCCTTTCATAAGCAGTTTTTGTTGCACGGCTTCAATAACTGCCGCCCCCAGATCCACTCCGCTAATTGATCGTCCCGAACCTTTGGCCTCTGGCGCGCCGGGCCCCTCACTGCCCAGCACCAGAGCAGGCAATCCGTATTTGTCTTTAAGACGACTGGCAACAATGCCAATTACGCCCGCGTGCCAGCCTTCGCCGTAGGCCACGGTTATGGTGTCTGGGCTGCCGTCGATACCGTAACGGGCCTCAAGCTGAGTGAGCGCATCGTCCAGCACTTCCGCTTCAACAGCGCGGCGCTGGTCGTTATAGCGGTCCAGCTTTTCTGCAATCTTTTGCGCTTCCATAGGATCATCACAAGTTAACAGCTTAGCACCAAGGTGGCTTTCGCCCACGCGGCCACCGGCGTTTACCCGTGGTCCGAGTATGAATCCTGCATGGTAGGCTGTTGGTGCTTCTGATATACGCCCCACGTCCGCAAGTGCAGTTAAGCCCACATTGCGGCGGTTCGCCATAACCTTCAAACCCTGCGCTACCAACGCCCGGTTTGCGCCTGTGAGCGGCACTACATCGGCAACAGTGCCTAACGCCACGATGTCTAACAAAGTTCGCAAGTCGGGTTCGGGCATTTCAGCGGTAAAATACGCCGCGTCCCGCAGCATTCTATTTATCGCCACTGCCAACAGAAACGCAACACCAACAGCGGCTAGCTGCCCCTGCCCGCTCTCATCATCCAGCCGGTTTGGGTTAATCACTGCAACGGCCGCAGGAAGCGTTGCTTCGGCTTTGTGGTGGTCAACGATAATAACATCGAGCCCGGCGCCCTGTGCGGCCTGTAGCGGCTCATACGACAAGATACCACAGTCAACTGTGATCACCAGCCCAACACCGTCCTTTTTTAGCTTCAGCAAGGCCGGAGCGTTGGGGCCATAGCCTTCTTTCATACGGTCGGGGATATAAATGCGAACATGAGCACCTACAGCCTTCAAATACCGGTACAGCACCGCCGACGACGTCGCGCCGTCTACGTCATAATCGCCGTAAATAGCTATGTCTTCGCCCGTGCTAATTGCCGCGATGATGCGCGCCGCGCCCAGGTCCATATCCAAAATGCTGGATGGGTCTGGTAAACTGTCTTTCAAAGAAGGGTTATAAAAGGCATCCGCTTCTTCAATAGTGATGCCCCGCCCTGCGATCAACTGCCCAACAGTCATGGTGACACCCAGCTGGCTCGCGATGGCTTCTGCGTGTCGGTTCATCACTGGGCGAGCTTCCCAGCGTTGCCCTAACGCAGAACGGCGGACCCCCAAAAGAGCATCCGCCGTATCTGTATTTGTCTCGATATTTGTCACGAAATTCTTTACCTGATGTTTAGCAGGCCCCACCGGAACCGTGAACAGCATGAATACGGCGGATCGTTTTTGTTTTAGACCGCATAGTCAGTGTTTCTGTTGTGGTGCCATCTTCTGTTACCCGAACGCCTTGTAGCAACGAGCCTTCAGTGACACCAGTCGCGGCAAAAATCACATCGCCAGAAGCCAGGTCCATCAAATGGTATTTGCGGTCAAGGTCGGTGATACCCCACTTGTGGGCGCGCGCGCGTTCATCATCGTTCCTGAACAACAGCCGCCCCTGCATCTGGCCGCCAATACAGCGCAGTGCCGCAGCAGCAAGCACACCCTCAGGTGCGCCGCCAGAGCCCATATAAACATCAATGCCGGTTTTCGTATCAGTGGTGGCAATTACACCAGCCACATCGCCGTCGCCGATTAGCGCCACACCGCACCCAAGCTCGCGGAGTTCCGCGATTAATTTCTGGTGTCTGGGGCGATCAAGCACACAAACCATTGTTTCATCAATGGCTTTACCCT
>Ga0316204_10011676_pt1 | contig 10925 bp, 7 predicted proteins | sample 6monrhotite_MG_2_FD_205661 | JGI IMG/M metagenome (GOLD analysis project Ga0316204, IMG submission 205661) | Microbial mat bacterial communities from mineral coupon in-situ incubated in ocean water Damariscotta River, Maine, United States -... | ecosystem: Environmental > Aquatic > Marine >... | reverse complement strand
GTGCAGCTTGCGTCACACACGCCCGAATCTCCCTGGTCGGGGCACTTCGCCTCGACGGTCCCAGGGCGTCCTCAGCTCGCAGGCAGACGACTGATCGCTTGTAGCCCTCCAGGATCGACTGGAGGTTTCGAGGGCGTTCCCCCTGCCTGCGTGACGGTATCGCCCTCCTCGACAGCGTTGGCGGGCTTACCCTCATCGAGCCCAGGAGGGGAGAGGAGAGAGGTACGGATGGGACCGGGACACAGGTTGGAGAGGCTCCGCACCCACCTCTGCGTCAACAACAGCCGCCTGTCGTTGCGCGGGGGACTGGTTGGGAGATTGGCCGACATCACGGGCCTGTTGGCGCAGTTTGCCAACCTGGGCGGCACCTGCGACCCATCGCTGAAGTTCGACATCCTCCGCAGGACTCGTGGCCCACAACAACCTCTCTGCTGAGTTTGTCGCCGTTGACTCTCAGGCTTCAGCCCGCACCCGGGTTCGTGAGCTGCGCCACCAAGCCTGGTGGTGATGCCCCATTCCCCAGCCAGTCCTCCGCGCAACAATGGGCGGCTGTTCGTGAAGCAACAGTGGGTGCGGAGCCTCTCAAACCTGTGTCCCGGTCCCATCCGTACCTCTCTCCTCTCCCCTCCTGGGCTCGATGAGGGTAAGCCCGCCAACGCTGTCGAGGAGGGCGATGCCGCCTCGTCAGCGAGAGGAACGCCCTCGAAACCTCCAGTCGATCCTGGAGGGCTACCAGACGTTCAGTCGTCTGCCTGATAGCTGAGGGCGCCCTGGGACCCGTGAGGCGAAGTGCCCCGACCAGGGAGATTCGGGCGTGTGTGACGCAAGCTGCACGTCACCGGCCACCAGACCTTGTCGACTTGACGCTGACGAATCGGCCGGGGATTCGTTAGCGCAGCGAGCACACGTCGAATCTACCCAGGGGCACCGCGCCGCCCAAGACGGTCGGGAAGTCCAAAAACCCAACAGGCAGAACGACGGCGCCTCGACGGGACGCTCAAACTACGAGCCCGCAACTGCCCAAACCGATCGCTCAGAACCACAAACTCTCGTCAAACAAAGCCGAACCGACAACCCGACAACCCGACAACCCGACAACCCGACAACCCGACAACCCGACAACCCGACCAATCAACACAATCAACACAATCAACACAATCAACAAACTCATCCCCGAACAAACCCCAAAACCGTCCCCGGATACTTATCCGTCACCAACAACCACCCCCCCTCCACCCGAACAACCCCCTCCCAATTCCTCGGATCCTCATCCAACACCAGATAAACCGGCGCCCGCTCAACCAACGCCACCCCCGACTCCGAGAGCTGAAGCTCCACCAACCGCTCCACATGCTTCTCCGACTGGTGACTCGTCCCCACCCCCCAGGCCAGCGCCAGCGGATCCACCGCTGGCGTCTTCAACGACCCCTTCGGGTAGAAGTAGTTGATCACCCAGAAGCGGCCGTCCTCATCGCGAGATGTGGCGTCCGTGACCCGGTACTCCAGGCTGGGGACGCGCACCTCCCCCGCGGACTCGAGCGCGCGGCTGAAGACGTGGCCCGTTGGTGCCTCGACGATCGCGCCGTTGGCCTCGTGCATTGTCAGCAATCGCTCCCCGTCGAGGAGGAGCGTCTCCTCCGCCATGTTGCTGATGCCGGAGTTCGAGGGGATCGTCTGTAGTGTTGTGGGGTCGACCGTCAGGCCGGCCTCGCTGATGTCAGCGTGCACGATCCCACCCTGCTTACAGGTCTCCACGGTGAGCCAGGCGTCGTCGCCGCTGAAGACGACCGCCTCGAAGCCCTCGAAGCAGTCCAGGTTCTCCCTGAACCACGTCAGCCCCTCGCTGCCGGTGACGGAGAACGCCAGCGGGGTCGGTGAGAGGGCGGCGCCGCTGTCGATCGCGGCCATCACATCGGCTCGATTCAGGGTGTAGACCGCCACGGACTCGCCGTCGAAGTCCGGGTACTGCGGCAGCAGCAGCAGACGATCGCCCCACCAGGCGAGACCGGAGATCTCCGCGTCCTCCTGCGCCGCCGGGCTCTTCGGATCCAGCGGCAGCGACGTCACGGGGGCTTCGGGGAGGGCGGCCCCGAACTCACGAGCTGGGGGATCCGCGGCGGGCGCGGGAGGTGGAGCGGGCTTTGCGCAGGCGAGCAGCAGCAGGGCGGTGTTCATCGGTCATGCCTATCATCGACCGCGCCGCGCCGTTATTCCCCCGAACGACGACGGCGACTGGAGGGAGGCAGATGAGCACCGACTGGATCGATATCGAGCTGTTTGCGTCGCTGCTGGCGACGCGTGACACCCCGGCCCCGGAGTGCGCGGCTGCCCTGCGGGGCTACTTCGAGGAGGAGGAGGGCAGCAAGAACGGCCGCGCCATGGCGAAGGTGACCGCGGCCCTGAAGGCGCGGCCCGAGCTGCTGGCCGATCGGCTGCCGGCGCTGCTGTCGCTGATCGACTTCACCCACGACGGCGAGTACACCCCGGACAAAGGCCAGCGCATCCTCGGCGCGCTGGGCTCGCCGCTGTGGAACACCTTCGACAGCACCCGGCTGATGGACACCTCCCGCTTCGCGCTGACGCACCTGATGGAGGCCCTCTACGACTACAGTGATGCCCCAGCGGACACGGCGCGGGAGCTGGCGCGCTGGCTGGAGCTGGGGGACGAGGCGGCCTTCGAGCGGCTGCGGCCCACGGCGCTGGCGGCGGCTGCGGACGAGGCCGAGCTGCTCCCCGACTTGATCGGCCACACCATCACCGTCACCGGCCGCGTGATGGCGCTCCTGGTCGCCCACCTGGAGGATCCGGAGGCGAAGCTGGAGGCGCTCCTGGAGGCCGCGGAGGAGAGCTGGGAGTTTGGCGCGATGATGCTCGGTGTCGCCGCCTGGCTCACCGCGATGGAGGGCCCCGCGACGCCGCCGCCCTGGCCGCTGCCCCACTGGGAGAACGCTGACGACAAGGCCAGCCGGCTGGCGCTGCTGGAGGTGCTCTACCGTCTGCACCGGGACCACCGCCCCCTCTTCGAGACGTACGCCCCGGCGCTGCTGCAGGAGCGGCCCTGGCGCGCGCTGGCGATCCTGGCGTTGCTGGGTGTCGTCGATGAGGAGCGCTCGGCGTCGCTGGCCCACGGCGCGCGGTTCTGGCGGGTGCTGCGCTTCGGCCGATGCACGGCGACTTGCTGGGGCAAGGTCGGCGACGCCGGGAGCGTGCGGCTGAAGGGCTGGGCCAGCGAGGCCGCGGCGCTCAAGGGCGCGGCGGCGGCTCACCGCAAGAAGCTCAAGCGTCCGGACGCCGCGGACACCTCACCGTAGCGGCGGAGCTGACCGTCGAGGCTGACAGCGCTCAGGCGCTTGCCGTCGGGTGAGAGGCAGGAGGCGCGCCAGATATCTGTGTTCATCGAGGCGGGCGGCTCGCCGATGAGGGTGGGCACGAAGTGTGCGCTGTCGGGGCTGAACACGCCGCCGAAGAGGCCAAAGAAGCTCGCCAGCGGGGTCGGCGTGAGCGCGCCGGTCTCCGCGTTCCAGAAGGTCACCGTGCGCCCGCCCTCCGCGTTGGCGTGTCCCCCGAGCGCCACGGTCTGGCTGTCCGGGGCCACGATCGCGATCTCCACCGCGCCGCGCCCCCGGTCCAGCCCGCCGAGCTTCGCGCCGTCCGCCAGCGACCACGCGCTCACCAGGGTCGTGTCGATGGTCGCCGCCGCGGACTCGGTGACCACGAAGCGGCCGTCGGGGGAGCAGGCGAAGGGCGCGCCCGGCAGGTGGACCTCCTCCTCTGGAATCGCGGGCCGGGTCGTTTACCGGGTCGTTTACCGGGTCAGGTTTACCGGGTCAGCGGCGACGCTGGCGCCGAGCATGCCCCGCCTATCACGACAGCGCCCATCACCTCACTACTTATGGGATGATGTCGGGGCGTCCGCCGGCCGCTGGAGGACCGCAAAAGCTTGAGCTGAATTGGGGAACCGTCGCGCTGTGCCTCACGAGGCGACCACCCCTGTGGAGGATCGGCCACAATGAAACTGTCCCTGACAATCGCCACGTTGACCCTCAGCCTCACGATCGGCTGTGCCACAAAGGACGACGAGGAGCTGCCGACGTCACTGGAGGCATCCGTCGTCTCAGTGAGCCCGGAGATCGGCAGCGCCTGTGAGACGACCGCGGAGCTCTTCGTCGAGGCGGCGGTGCCTGTCGAGCTCGCTGACGAGGAGCTGCAGGTCGCCTATCGCTTCGAGAGTGACTGGATCTCATCGACGCCGCGCGCCCCCGAATCCGATGGCCTGCTCCGGCTGAACCTTTATCCGGTCGACTTCTCTTCGATCGAAGATGTCTGCGGCGGAGACTGTGAGCATGCCCTCGACCTTCGTCTCACGACGGCCGACGGCGAGGAGCTGCTCGCGTCCTCGGAGGAGCCGGTCCTCATCCTCGCCCCGCACGGCGGGCCTGGCGTTGAGGACTCGGGCGCGATCCACCTGGACAGCTTCCTTCGGAGCTGGGAGCAGCTCCTGGAGCACGCGGAGGAGAACACCACCAACGCGATGGCGGTCTCGGCGGCGACATACCCCGCCATCGCGGTGAGCTTGTCGGAGCCGCTGGTCGCGGCCGCGGCCTACGACGTCGATGACTTCACCGCCCAGCTGCTGGCCTGTCCGGGGGTCGACCCGACGACGAGCTCGACCAGCTGCGTGTCGATCGACGCCGTGCTGAGCGAGAGCGCTCCGGCGGATCTCTCGAGCGGCGATCTCTACGCCGAGTTCCCCACGGAGTCCCTCGGCGATGCCGCGTGTAGCGATCTCTACCGGGACAGCGCCTGGACATTCCACATCGCCGTGCAGGGCGATCCCTGCGCCCCCAACACGATCCTGCCCCTCTCGGACGTCGCGCTTCGGTTCGTCCTGCCGGACTGCGACGCGGACGGCCACGAAGCAGGTGATGACTGCGATGACGACGACCCCGACATCTCACCGGACGCGGACGAGCTCTGTGATGGTCTGGACAGCGACTGTGACGGCCTCGTGGACGAGGAGGCCGTCGGCGCCTCCAGCTGGCTCATGGACAGCGACGCCGACGGCTACGGCGACGCGAGCGCGGTGATCGAGGCCTGCGAGCAGCCGCCGTCCACGATCTTCGACGACGGCTCCGAGGCGGACTGCGACGACAGCGATGCGGACATCCACCCCGGCGCGGACGAGCTCTGCGACGACATCGACCACGACTGTGACGGTGACCTCACCGACGGCGCCGTCGACCCGGAGACCTTCTACGCCGACGCGGACGCCGACAGCTACGGCGACGCCGCCGTCACGATGGACGCCTGCGAGCCGCCGTCGGGGTACGTCGACAACACCGATGACTGCGATGATGACGCCACAACCGGCGGCGACATCCACCCCGGCGCGGACGAGGTCTGCGACGGCCTCGACAACAACTGCGACGGGGTCACCGACACCGACGCCGTCGACCCGGAGACCTTCTACGCGGACGCGGACGCGGACGGCTACGGCGACTCCGCCGTCACGATGGCGGCCTGCGCGGCCGCGTCGGGGTACGTCGACAACGCCGACGACTGCGACGACGACGCCACCACCGGCGGGGACATCTACCCCGGCGCGGACGAGCTCTGCGACGACATCGACCACAACTGTGACGGTGACCTCACCGACGGCGCCGTCGACCTGGAGACCTTCTACGCCGACGCGGACTTCGACGGCTACGGCGACGCCGCCGACAGCCTCGACGAATGCACCCAGCCAGACGGCTATGTCGACAACGCCGAAGACTGTGATGATGAACTCGGCGACATCAACCCGGCCGCGGGGGAGGTCTGCAACGACCTGGATGACGACTGCGACGAGGACATCGACGAGTCACTGGCGCTGTACACCTGGTACGAAGACGCTGACGAGGACGGCTACGGCGACCCGAGCGCCGCGCTGGAGACCTGCGAGGACGCGCCGACCGACGGATACGCGGACAACGACAGCGACTGCGACGACAGCGACGAGGACATCCGCCCGGACGCTGAGGAGATCGCCGACGAGATCGATAACAACTGCAACGGCGACATCGACGAGGGCTACGACTCGGATCTGACGGTCTATGGCCTCTACCTGGCGGAGACGACCCTGGAGCCCGGCGACACCGTCGACTTCGAGTTCTCCATCGAGAACCTGGGGACCACCGAGGTGGAGGGCTACCAGATCGCCCTCCTGCTCTCGACCGATCCCTACCCCGACGCATCGGACACCATCCTTCACACCAACACCACCAGCGACCCCCTGGAAGGCGGCGGCATCGACGGATGGAGCGGTGACTTCTACCTCCCGCTGTTGACCGCCTGCGGCGACTGGTTCGTGCTGCTCCAGGCCGACCCGGACGACGACATCGCCGAGTCCAATGAGTTCAACAACACCGATGAGTTCCTCATCACCGCCTGTGGGACCGCGACGCTGGGTGAGTATTGCCACGACGACACGGAGACGCTGGGCGCCGCCCCCGACCTCATCATCGGCGAGCTGGACGCCAGCGACGACATCTACCCTCTGCGGCCCGGCGCGTCCTACTACGATGACGTTGAGATTGAGCTCACCGCCGGCGAGACGATCGAGGTTCACCTCTCCGCCGACTTCGACACCTACCTCTATGTGGAGGACGAAGGCTGCGGCGTCATTGACAAAGACGACGACGAAGGCTCGGGCGACAACTCCTGGCTCTCCTTCACGGCCCCGTCCGATGGCGTCTACACCCTGATCGTGACCAGCTTCGGCGCGCTCGAGGTCGGCGAGTACACCCTGGTCGTCACCCGCGAGCTCGGCGAGAACTGCTACACCGACACCCTCACGGACATAAGCGCGCCCCCGCCCTACAGCGGCAGCCTCACCACCTCCGACGCCGCGGACGACGGCCCCCAGGGCGCCGGCCACTACTACGATGACTACGAGTTCACGGGCAGTCGCGGCGTCACCTACGAGCTCTCGTACACCAGCGCGGACGTCGACCCCTACCTCTACCTCCTCGATCCCCTCTGCAACGTCCACGCCTACAACGACGACTCCTCCAGCGGAGTTCTGGACTCCTTCATCAGCGAGGAGCTGCCCTACGACGGCGTGTGGACCCTCATCACCACGACCTACCTGCCCGGCGAGACCGGCGCGTACACCTTGGACATCGCGTACTGATCATGCGTACTTCCCCCATCCTCCTCATCGCGCTGTCCGTCGCCCTCCCCACGGCGGGGCTCGCGGCTGACGACTGCCCCCTCCAGCCGCCGCCGCTGCACATCGTCCAGATCGGCTACGGAGACGGCGACACCGAGGCCCAGGCCCTCCAGCGCGCCCGCGAGAACGCGCGGCAGCTCATGACGGGCCAGCTCTGCTCCGGCTACTCCCTCTCCCGCTGTGACGATGTCCAGCGCGACGTCCTCGACTGGAAGGACAACGTCACCCCTGTCAGGCGGGGCCTCTCGCAGAAGTTCAGCGCCTGCGCGCTGGTGGCGGTCGAGAAGATCGTCCTCGATCAGCTCCAGCTCGACTCCGAGGCCTACGAGCGCGCTCAGGGGGCGCTGGCGGCCGCCGCCGCGGAGCGCGCTGGCGGGGCCCCGCTCTTCTTGAGCGAGGTCGTCTGGGCCGACTCCGGCGCATCCGCTGGCTCGGTCGGCGCGCTCATCCTCTCCGGGCTCCGCAAGGGGCTGAGCGGGCTGCCCGAGCCCGTCGCCCTCACGACCCTCGCGGGCGCCGAGACCCCGTCCGTGGTCGTCGCGCTGGTGCTGGCAGGCGATCGCCTGGAGGTCAGCGCCTCGGTGCGCAGAGGTGTCTCCGAGAGCCCGCTGACCGGCTTCAGCGTCGCGCTGGACACCCTCGGCCTGACGGCGGCGGAGCTGAGCCAGGCGGCGAGCGCGAGCCCCCGCAGGGACATCCCCGCCCTCGGCACGGTGATGATCGACGGCGTCCCCACCGAAGAGGTCCACTGGCTCAGCGGCTGCTACGAGGACTCGCTGCCGCAGGCCGGGAGCGCGGGCGAGCAGGCCGCACTGTACTTGATGGAGGCGCGCAGCCTCTGTGAGCAGTACGAGCGCTTCGTCTTGTCCACGGAGCAGTACAGCCGCCGCATGGCTGAGCTGAGCGAGCGCCTCTGGGGGGCCGACGCTGCGGTCCCGGAGCTCTCCATGGAGGTGCGCGCGGCGACCACCACCGGGGAGGCCCTCTCCTCTGGGAGCGTGGTGCATGAGGGGGATCGCTTCACGCTGGACGTCGTGGTCAACCAGGACGCCTACGTCTACCTGCTCTACGAGAACTCCGCGGGTGAGCAGGTCGTCGTCGACGCCAGAGGGACGCTGGCCCGCGCAGACCAGAGCAGCCGCTTCCCCGAGAAGAGCGCGTTCCGTGTCGATGAACACAGCGGCCGCGCCGAGCTGGTTCACGTCATCGCCAGCCCTGACCCGCTCCCGATGGCCGGCCCCCCGGAGCAGGCCGTCGCCCAGGCGGCGCAGCAGTACCGGAAGATGCGCGGCCTGTCCATCGTGCCGGACGTGGTCAGCCCCGAAGCCGTCGACAGCGCCTGGTACGGCGACACCGCGGAGACGGTCTCCGGCTACGGAGGGCTGGTCTACACCCTGCTCCTGGATCACCAGTAGCGGCTACTCCGGGGCGTCCTCGAAGATCACCGCCGCCGTGCTCGCCTCGGACCTCGGCAGGAAGGCAGCGACCTTGTAGCGATAGATGACGCCGCTGGGCGACCCGGAGATCTCCGAGCACCAGGCGTGATCCTTGACGAAGTGGGCGACCCCGGCTGCGGCGGTCTCCAGCACGGCCTCCTCCTCGAGCCAGCTCTTCAGGTCGGCGCCGACGCGGATGGTCTTCGTGGTCCTGACGGTGCCGACCTCGATGGACTCCGCCAGCCAGCGGACCACCTGGACCCTGGCGTTGCGCATCGCGTCATCGCGCGCGGCCTGCTCGCTGTAGTGGTAGTCCGAGACCCCGATGAAGTACCAGCCCTGGCTGGACTGTGGCGGCACCTCATCCCAGGTCACCTCATCACAGCTCCCGCTGTGCAGGCCCACCTCCTGGGCGCCGCCGGTGTACTGATTCTCCGCGACCTTGAAGGCGAAGTAGACCGGCTCGTTGAAGCTGACGGACGAGCGCCAGTAGCGACCGTCGTGCAGCTCCGCGCCAGCGTCCGCGCCCGCGCTGGCCTCTTGCAGCAGGCGGCCCGTGCCCTCGAAGAACTCGCCGATGAAGGTCTCCGAGCACTGATCGGGGGCGCCCTTGCAGCAGGCCTCGAAGCCGGCCGGATCCGCGATCTCGAACTGCATCTTTCGGGTGAGCGTGTACTCGACGCGGGCGGCGGACGCCGACGCGGACGAGGTGAAGTACTCACTGTAGGTGACCCCGCCGCCGCCGACGACCTTGGGGGTGATGAACGCCGAGCACGCGGTCTCCATGGCGGCGGACTCGCTTGCGGCGTCGCGGTCACGGACGAAGCGGCCGATGTAGGCGCTGGGGTCCGTGTCGAATCCAGCGCGCACATAGACCCCGTGGCTGGCCTGGATGGGGGGCGGATCCTTGGCCTTCTTCGCTGACGCCGCGGGGGCCAGGAGGGCGGCGCAGGCCACCCCGAAGAGCAGAGTGTGACGCATCCGGATCTCTCAGAGGGCGGGGGGGTTGTAGTTGGAGGTCCAGTCAGCGCCGCTGGTCGACGCTCCGTCGGCGTAGGCGCCCGGCTGCCCGGGGTCGCCCCAGTCACAGCTCGTTCCGCCGGTGTTGGTCCAGGCCGCGCCGCTCAAGAGGAAGGTGTCCGAGTCAGGATCCGTCTCCATCAAGGCGTCGAACTCGACGCCCGAGGCCGGGAAGTCATTGTACTGCGCGGTGGTGTTGTTGCTGCCGCTGTAGTCGAGGTCGCCGCCGGTGTTGTTGGCGAAGCCGTTGCAGGAGATATTCTGGTTGTTCTTGTTCTTGGAGGCGTAGTAGCCGAACACCGCGTTGTCGACGAGCAGGCTGTTGCGGATGGTCCCCTGGTAGGCCTCGTTGTACACCGCGTAGTCCTGACCGCCGCTGTCTCTCGACCCGTATACAGTCACGGCGTCGATGATCAGGTTGGTCCGGGTGATGAAGATGGCGGCGCCTTCCGGGCCCTGGTTCTCGCTGAACATGGCGTGGTCCAGGCCCGACTGCGTGCAGTCGTTGAGGCGCAGCCCGCCGCCCTCATCGCCGACGGTGTTGTTGTGGAAGCGGAGGTAGGCGCCGTCGAAGCCGGCCTGATAGACGCTCATGCCGCCGCCGCCGTCCGCCTGGTTGTTCTCAAAGAGCGTACCGGTGACGCTGACACCGGGGCTGTTGGTGAAGTACGCGCCGCCGCCGAGGCCGTCCGCGGCGTTCCCGCTGAACAGGCTGTTCAGGATCTCAACGTTGGAGAACAGCACATAGGCCCCCCCGCCCCAACCATCCGCCGCATTCTCCACAAACGCGGTCCCCTGGATGTCGACGCTGTTGAGGCCGTCCAGGTAGAGGGCGCCGCCGTTCCCGTTGGCGTCACCGTCAACGCCTCCGCAGTTGGCTGGGCTGTCGCCGACGCAGTTTCGCTCGAAGCGGGCGTTGTAGATCTCGACCTGGCTCCCCGAGTAGACCCCGACAGCGCCGGCGGCGCCCGAGTACGTCCCGCTGTGGGCCGCGCGGTTGTCGGTGAAGTAGTTGACGTTGTCGGTGTCTGTCTCATGGCCGATGGTCAGATCGGACGAGCGCAGCCAGATGGCGCCGCCGTGGTAGCTCGCCGCGTTGTCCTCGAAGGTCGAGTCGTCCAGCGAGAGCAGACCCAGGTACTCGCCATAGACGCCCCCTCCCTCGCCGGCGCTGTTGCGCTCGAAGAGGCCGCCTTCGATGGTCACGTCGCCCTCCGAGATGCGGATCGCGCCGCCCTGACCCGTGGTCGCGTTGGCGA
>Ga0316204_10011675_pt1 | contig 10926 bp, 9 predicted proteins | sample 6monrhotite_MG_2_FD_205661 | JGI IMG/M metagenome (GOLD analysis project Ga0316204, IMG submission 205661) | Microbial mat bacterial communities from mineral coupon in-situ incubated in ocean water Damariscotta River, Maine, United States -... | ecosystem: Environmental > Aquatic > Marine >... | reverse complement strand
CCACGTCTTTGGCAAGATCACGATAACTACCGGTGATAACGCGCGCACCGGCCCCCTGCTCCAGCACGTCCAACAGGGCAAACTGGGTCTTGGGCTCCAGTCCGGACACTTCGTCGATGAAAAGCGTTCCACCCTTGGCTGCATCAAGCACAGCCATCAGGTCATCGGATGACATGCCTGCTGCTGCCCGTTTCTCAAACGGGGAAACCGACCCCGCAGACAAAAGGTGAATGACTTCTGCAACTTTGGAATTTCCTGACCCCGGAGCGCCCGAAATCAGAACCTCGGCGGTCGTCCGCGAGACGGCGCGAACATGGGATCGTAATTTTTCCGCCAGGGACGAGGTTCCAAACAACATACGCGATGCAGCGTCGCCTTTCTCCAGCTGACTTCGCAAACTGCGATTTTCCAGCACCAGCAACCGGGTGCGCAACGCCTTGTCCACAACAGCAATCAGATCACTTGGATCACACGGTTTTTCGAGAAAGCTGAACGCGCCGCCTGACATTCCGCGAACCGCCATCGGTATGTCACCTTCACCGGTTAACAAGATCACCGGCAGATCAGGATCAACCGCCTGGGCGAATTCCAGCAATGCAAACCCGTCTTTGCCCGGCATGCGAATATCTGACACCACAACGCCGGCAAAATTCTGATCAATAAGGTCTTTTGCTTCGATGTAACTGCCCGCTGTCTTCACGTCATAATCGGACAACATCAAGGTTTGCCCCAAAGCATCGCGAACAGCCTTGTCATCATCAACCAGCAGCACACATTTGGTCATGCCTCGTTCCTCTGATCAAAGGGTGTCAGTTCAACGGTGAAAATAGCACCCCCTTCCGGATGGTTCCTGCCGGAAATCGCCCCCCCAAAACTCTGCACCAGACCATAGGAAATCGACAACCCCAACCCCATACCTTCCTCACTCTGTCCCACGGTTTTCGTGGTGTAAAACGGATCAAAGATTTTATCAGGATCATCCAGACCGGGGCCGTTATCGCGAACGCAAAGCCGCACTATATTATCGGTTTCGGACACTGAAATTTCCAGCGACTTGTGTGTTTGTCCGATCATAGCATCCAAGGCATTGGTCACCAGATTCATCAAAACCTGCTGCAATCTGACCTCGCCACCCAGGACATGTATCTGGCCCGGGGGGGGAACCCATGAGGGGCTTATATTCTCGGCCTTCAAACGCGAATCTGACAGTTCAATCACTGTGTTCACAACACTCGCGATATTGACCCGGCTCATCGGCTCCTGCTCTTGGCGGGCAAAGGCGCGCAGGTTCTTGATGATGCGCGCCATACGCCGGGACAAGTCGGATATATGCGACAGGTTCTTCCGGGTTTGATCCGCATTTCCTTTGTCCAGGAACAGGTTGGCATTCTCTGAATACGACCGGATCGCCATCAGCGGCTGGTTCAGCTCGTGACTGATACCTGCGGACATTTGCCCCAGGGCCGAAAGCTTGCCCGCCTGCACCAAATCGGCTTGTGCCTGCCTCAGGGCATCCTCGGCCTCCAGACGCTCCGAAATTTCATGTCGCAGGTCGGTGTTGACCCTGGCAAGGGCTTCGGTGCGCTCTGCCACACGTATTTCCAGCCGGGCATTTGCCTGTGCAAGTGCGCGGCGGCGCTCGGAAACTAGGAAAAGAACGGCTCCGAATGTCACGAACATCGCCGCCACTACGGCAGCTTGCAAAAATGCGATTTGCTCGGCGGACTCTGTGCTGAACAAGGCGCGGCCCGTCATCCCGATAACCGGGGCTGGTAGTTCGCGGTACACAGATTTTTTTGGCAAATACCCACCTTCGTCGGTGGTCCAGATCGGGACACCCGCAAAGTTTTTCGCGTTCGTTGGGGCAAATTTTCCCGCCCCGGATGATGCTGCGAATTCCCGAAAGAGCAGCTCTGACCGATTGGTGACAAAGACCTGATTTTGCTCGTCCGTAAAGAAATAGACCTGTGGTGCGCCGCGCCAATCCGATTCCTCAACCGCTTCCATGTCAATCCGCACAGCAACTGCACCAACGGGGGATTTTTCCAGAAACACTGGCGCCATGAAGGTAAACGCGCGCTGAGATTTATCCTGGGTCACCCCGTGGCCAACCCCCAATGCTCCGGTCATGGCACGCGCCAGGGCCTGATCGTCTGTGTCCTGTCTCAGTGGCATGCCCGGATGTGACGTGGCTCTGCGTCTGCCATCCGGGCCAAAGAATGTTATTTCCAAAGCGCCGGTTTCATCTGCGACCTGCAAGAACAGTTGTGAAATGTTTTTGGCCTGTTCCGACCCCTTCGCCAATTCCAGAACATCCGGATGATCCGCAAGCCGCACAGCCGTCAAACGGTACAAAGAAAGCTGTGAAATCAACCGGTCCGTTGCAGAACGTAAATCTGCATCGCCACGGTCTGCTATCTGCAACAGCGCAGTGCGATACCCCACCCACCAGGTACCGCCTGCAAAAATTGCCGCAATAGACAGGAATATCATCAAAACCAGCGGGCGACGCATTTCCACCTCTTCATTCACCCGCAGGATAGAAAGCCACGACCGGGAACACAAACGGCCAGATAATCAGGATACAAAATGGCCATGCTGTCAGGCAAATTCGAACCCGTCTCAGTTTGCCACCAGAAGAAGGTGGACCGGTGATCGAAATAGGCGTGTGATTAAGCAATCAACCGACAATCTCTTCCAGAACGCCAACCCCCATCGCCACCGTCGCGAAAGTGCGCCGATGTGTGTGCGGGCTCCACTGGAGCCGCTTCGGAGCGGCAAGACGTCCATCAGACCCCCTGCTGGGGGAGGGGAAGACCCTACAGCCTTTGGGCCGGTTTGCGCGGTTCGCCTCGTTAAACAAAGGCGGAATATCCAGGCAAAAAGATGAAAGCAATTCAGAGCAAGTAGGCGATGCATACGAATGCTCTGGGCTCAGTTCACCATCATGGCTATGTTGCCGCATGGGCAATGCACACACTGATTTATCGTTTTACGACAGTTTACCCAAGTTCTCAGATTTCGCCGACTTGTCCGACGCCGGAAATTATTCACCTTTGCCGAATGACTGGTGGATAGGAACTTCCGACGTCAGGGGATCGACCGAAGCTGTCAGAAATGGAAAGTACAAAACAGTCAACATGGTCGGCGCCGCCGTCATTTCCGCCCAAATCAACACCCATAGCGGCGTTTCATTCCCGTATATTTTTGGCGGCGATGGAGCAAGTTTCGCTGTCCCTCCATCTTGGAAAGACCGTGCCAGCCGTGCGTTGGCTGCGGTTGAACTCTGGGCACATGAGGAATTTGAGATGGGCCTGCGGGTCGGCATGGTGCCCATTTCAAAGATTCGCTCAGCAGGATTTGATGTGAAGGTTGCCCGGTTCCAAGCCTCCCGGGGCGTTGACTATGCGATGTTTTTCGGAGGTGGGCTCAATTGGGCAGAAATGCAGATGAAAGCTGGCAAACATTCCATTCCGGAGGCAACCCAAGGGGCAAGGCCAGATTTAACGGGACTGTCATGTCGGTGGAGCCACATGCCCAGCAAAAACGGTGTCATTATGTCGATAATCGTAGTGCCACAAATTGATGTGCGCTGGCCCAAGTTCACCGAATTCGTTTCACGCGTGCTTGATCGGATAAGTCTCCTTGAGGCAAACGGCCATCCCGCCGGCAGGGAAGGCCCAGGTTTTTCATGGCCGCCACTTGGTGCCACGCTTGAGGCGCACGCACAACGCGGGCAAGGTTCATTGGGCAGAGCGCGCCGAAAGGCGTTGCTCCAGAGTTTTATTGCCTGGGCACTCTTCAAAACCGGTTTGAAAGTTGGAGGCTTTGATGCCCACAGATATCGTCGCACAGTTGGCGAAAATGCTGATTTTCGAAAATTTGAGGACGGGCTCAAAATGACACTGGATTGCGACAGCGCTACCGAAGCGGATCTGCGGGCTTTGCTCGAACAAGGTGCGAAAGACGGAACTATCCAATATGGCTTACATACCCAATCCGAGGCAATGCTGACTTGTATTGTTCCCTCTATAATGGAGGACAATCATGTTCATTTCGTCGATGGAGCCTCAGGTGGATACACGGCAGCTTCACAGTTTTTGAAAAACCTGAAATGAGCATGTTGCCGTACCAGATGGCTTGCGCTGGCTGAATGCTCTTGGGCAACACCCTTGCAGCATTACACGGGCGAGAAAGCCAAGTGTGCTCACACAGAAGAAAAGTGGCGCTGTTGAATTTCTAGCTTGGTTGATAAGATATCAACTTATGCCTAAGCTGCCCTGGAGCCTTTCAGCGATGTTGGGAATGTAATAATGTTCAATCCCGCCCAAGTGTTAGCTGCTGCTTTTGGCGATCATCTTTCTGAAACTTATTTGCAAGCTTTTCCGGAACAGAAGGCGCAGTATGCGGATTTCTTAAATCATGTGGCGCGCGAGACCCTGGAACATATTGGTGCTTCCGACGCACCATATCACAATTCAGAGCATACGATGATAGTCACGCTGGTTGGCCAGCAGATCATCCATGGGAAACATAAAACAAGCAGGATGCACCCAGAGGATTGGTTGCATTACATCTTGGCACTTTTGCTGCATGACATCGGTTTCACGCGTGGCGTTTGTGATGGTGACACGTCCAATGAGGTGGTTATCAACGACGCAGGCGATCTGGTTTGCCCGCCGCGCGGAGCCACGGATGCCTACCTTGCGCCGTACCATGTTGACCGGGGCAGGATTTATGCCCGCCAACGCTTTGCGGGGAGTGATTTCATAGACCCGGAGCGTATCGCACAGGCTATCGAATATACGCGCTTTCCCGTGCCGGATGACCCGGCTTATGCAGACTGTGAGAGCGAACCCGCGCTGGTGCGGGCCGCGGATCTGATTGGTCAGATTGCCGATCCTCACTATCTTCGCAAGATAAGTGACCTTTATCAGGAATTCCTGGAAACCGGCATCGCGCAGAAACTTGGCTATCGCTCGCCCCGCGATCTGGTCGAGCAGTTTCCAAGCTTTTTTCATCAACAAGTCGAGCCGCTGATTGGCCCGGCGCTTGAGCATCTGAGGCAAACCCCGGACGGCAAAGAACTGATTTTGCAGCTTTTCAACCGTGTGTCCCAGGTCTCTCGTGGTGAAAACACACTTGGACCGTTCTCTGGTCCAGCGGACACGTAGGATTGTGACGCCGCCGACAAATGTGGAACGTCAGAAACCTTTGACTCGATTGCGGAATCTTCTGAACCAAACCAGTGTTACGTGCCACGCGTTGCTGGCCCAAGCGTCAAGCATTTCTGACCCAGGGTCCGCAGTGCGGACCAAGCGGGCATTCGAGCAGCCGGGCGGTGCCCGACCGCGGGTGGGCGTTGCAACCGGTTGTGAAATCCACTTTATCGTGCGGCCTGCATCCGGCGGGTATTGGGAATTCAGGTATCGCAAAAGAGCCCGCCTGACGTGAATTGCAGAGCAATTCACTTGCGGCAGGTGATTGCAGGCAATCACCGAGAGCCCGGCGGGCTTTGCCCTTGATTCCGGGCTGGGTCCGCAAAGGGCGCAAACCGGACTTTTAAGCCCCCTGCGTTTGCGCGGCGTTCGCCACCAGGCGCCTGGTGACCAGACGCATCACGGACATGGCGAATTTGGGGTCTTCATATTGCAATCGCGTAAAGCGTTTCTCGTTGAGTTCGTAAACGACCGTATCCTCCACGCATCGAACCGTCGCCATGCGCGCGGCACTGCTGTTGAAGAATGCCATCTCGCCAAAAATGTTTCCCCCGGGCACAGTCACGTTCTGACCCTCGATTTCAACAAGACCCTCCGCCAGATAATACAGGCTGTCCACCGGATCGCCCTTTTCGAAAAGGACATCGCCCGACTGGATGTCACGTCTCTTGCCATAGGCCATGGCGGCGGAGAAATCAGCTTCGGACTCGTCCGTCATATGCGTCACCAATCTGCGCAGTGCGATAAGTTCATAGAAGCGATAGGCGTTGATTGAGAGCAAGGTGACTTCAATCGCCAGAAGCGGCCAGATTTGAAACAAGGCACTATAGATGATGAAGCAGGCCGACGACAAAATCACAAGGATACGCAGCCAGATCATCGAATTCATCGAGAACGTCGCCAATTTGAACAAAACAGCAAGCCAGCCAACGGCCTCTATGATGTAGTTTGTGCTGATGAATTCCATTGGCTTATTCTCCTAATGCGCCTGTCGAGCCAGAAACCACGTCAAGGACTTGGTCAAACGCTAAGGTCTTGTTGCCGCTTCCATGAGGAAATGTACAGTTTTAGTCGGCGTCAGGGCTTTGGTCTCTTGGTCAGGATCATTTGTCTCCCGCATGCTTATGGAGAGTATGGGCAATGAGGCTGCCATGGCCAAAGAGCGCGCTATGACTGCGATGCCGCATGTTTTCTTGTGGGGGGTTCTTTATCAGCCGCCAGCCCAACCACATCGCGATTGAGGCAAAGATGACGCTTCCGAGCGCCTGTCCGATCAAAACCCCCTGCGCCCCCATCAAGATACCACCAGCGACGACAAACGGCCAGGTGCCCAGGGTGTTCTGCCCCCAACTCAGCCACGTCGAATAAGACGGGCGGCCCAGCGTGTTGAATGACGCGCTCGCCACAAAGACCGAGCCACTGAAGAACGACGACAGCGCCACGGGGAAGCAGTAGAGGTAAATCAGGTCCCTCGTCAGATTCTCAGCATTAAAAAGATCAGCAATCGGGCCACGTAAGACCAGCAATATCATGGTTATTCCAAGCACATAGATCGCGACAAACTTAATGGCATCGAGATACGCGCGCCTGACCCGGTCAACATGACCGGCACCGAAATTCTGTCCGATGATCGGCCCGATGGCACCCGACAGTGCCCAGATGACGGAGAAGGCGACCGGCGTCATCCTCCCGATCACAGCCATACCGGCCACCGCCTCGGGTCCGAATTTCGACATTTCGCGGGTTACGATCGCCGTGCCAATGGGCGTGGCCACATTGGCCAGCACGGCCCGACTGGCAAAATGGGTCACCGTCTGGAGATCACGCCAGAGCAAGCGCAAGCTTGGGGGGACAAACGTATTGTGCTTGCGCACCGCCGGATAAAGGGCAAGGCCCAGCGTCACGAACCGCGCCGCCACCGTTGCCCAGGCCGCACCTGGCAAGCCCATGCCCAGGGCGAAGATAAAGATTGGGTCAAGCACCGCATTGGTCAGCGCCCCGAAAAGGGCTGGGTACATCGCCATCCGGTTCTCACCGTAGCATCGCAGCGTCGCGACTGTGACCATGGACAGACCCGACACCCAGGTGAATGGCACGACAATCCAAAGATAGGTTGCAGCCAGTTCAGCCACCCGTCCCGTGGCACCGAGAAGGCCCACGAAAAACTCAATATTGATCAATAGAATCAGAGGTATGGCGATCCCGGTCAATATTACAAGCATCGCTGTGCTTGTGGCATATTCGCGGGCTTCCGGCTCATCATCCTCGCCGATTGACCGCGATACCAAAACGCCAGTTGCGACCGACAGGCCAATATTGATTGCGCTGGTAAAGAACATAAGGGCGCTGGCATAACCCGCCGCGGCGGCCATTTCCTCATACCCGAGCATCGAAATGAATATCAGGTCGATCAGATCGACCGCATAGATTGCCATCAGACCGATGCTGGCTGTAAAAGATGACACCGAAACGTGACGCATAATGCTGCCAGTGGTAAATATCGCGTTTTTCTCGGTCGTCATCTCAAGTCTTCCATGGTTGGCCTGCCATCGACCGTGCAAGCCTTCCGGGGCGGCATAAACTCCCCTTGGCCTTCGACCAGTGTACAAACATTAGCCAAATGCTGGTAGTCTCGAGTTTCGTAGGATCCGACGTTGCCTGCTGAACACAGGTCTCTGGGGTGTTATCGATCTGCCCAAACAAACGATGGGCTATGAAACCTAGATTTTCAGACAACAAATCATCGGAATGATCAAGAAGAACGAGGCTGGCTTAAAAAGGCCAGCGATGCATAAAACCTAAACCTGAGCACCTAACTGGGCGCGCCATTCGTGACATTTTCCAGTACCGAACAAAAGTGGCCGCAGTTCTTGCTGCCCCATTGAATTTTCTGTTCTCAGTCGCGATGCACGTCGCAGTGATCCCTTTCGATGGTTATGGGAACGCCGGTCAAGGATGGTCTTGAGTAACAGAAACGCCCGGTATTCATCGTGCTGTTTCCGCTTTCTCCCTTTTCAGACTTCTATTGCTTCGCGGAATTCCAGGATATGGCGGGTTGTCGTTACGGTTGGCCATGGCCTTCGGTCGTCAATATGCTCCGATTATCCGAGACCGGGCCACGTCCCATTGGCCCTGAAACGAGTGTGCATGGTTCGTATTGTGTCGAATAAAGATCAGGCAAAATTGCAGGAACCCGCAATCGCCGGTGTCATGGAAATCCTGCTCAGGCGGGCCAACCCTACTGGAGATTAACTGCCACCTTTCATACGATCACTGCACCGCTGCGCGGTGGCTTGCAAAAGCAGATACAGTTGCGATGATCGCTTGGTTTTAGCGAACGAAACGTATCGAAGATGCTGTACCCGGGGCATGCGGATCTGGTCACGGGCAGTGAACACAAACAACCGTGCGACCATAGATAACCCTTGCATGGTTGGGCTGGCACCTGATTTAGTACCCTGAAACTGAAAGACATTCAGAGGCAAATGTTTGCAGTGTCTCATCCATTTTACAGTCCCGAAAAGATGCATGGCAAAGTGATGGGGATCTGGTTCATGACCCATGAACTCGGCGCTATCGCCCGCAGGTATCGGCAGGCTTTGCTCTGAAAAGAGACGGCTTATCACGTCAGTATGCAAAACCGTCCGCGATGCGCAGGTGAATATCCAAACCTGTTTCAGAACGACCTGGGTCATGACGTGTCGGATGGAACACCTCGCAGGACCAACGCTGGTCATACCTTCCCGCCGCCTCAAAGCGTTTGACATTGCGTGGGAATTCAAACCCAAACGCATGAGACACATATTCCGGGAATTCAGTGGTGACCCCGGCAGGATTCGAACCTGCAACCTGCCCCTTAGGAGGGAACCGTTCATAGCGTTATTCCTTCTTTGATTTCTGTTGTTTGGGTGTTTGTACAGGGTCTTCCTGTACATGGTTTGTACGAAAACGGGCTCTAACATCGGCCTCATCTGTCTCTGCATGGGCATATATGCGCATGGGTAAATTGGGGTCTGACCAGCGACCAGCTTTGGCCGCAGTGACCGGATCAACGCCTTGCCTGACCACCAATTCAGTGAAGAACCCGTGTCGCCCTGCAGGATGTGCGGATATGTATGGGATGCATGCCCGTTTGCAGATGGTCTTCCATCGCGTGTTGTAGCCTGTCGAGCTACCATAGCCGAACACACGAGGCTTCATGAACTTGCCGGTCTTGCGGTTCTTGGGTCGCTTCGCTGGCAAGGTCAGCAACTCGTCCATCATTTGTGGGGAAACGGTGATCCAACTTTCGGGATGACCTTTCTGTGCCTTCACCCTCACCTTGTTTTCGGCAGGCCGCAGATCGTCTGGTTCAATCGAAATAGCCTGATCAATCCGCGCCGCCGTCTCAAACATGAAGCGCACCAATGCAGCATTGTATGGATCAGCAGCCCTGCAAAACGCATCGATCCACTCTTTGTCCGCTGGTTTTCGCTCCACACGACTCGGTTTATTACGTCGCTTGTCTTGAGCGATCCGCTCGAAATTGTCGTAAGACTTCACGCGGATCATTGGCGTGTTCTTTAAATCATGGACATTGTTGATCACTGCACTGGCGGGCGTGACAATTTCCCGCCACCATGTGTCTGTGCAAGCATCTGGCTTTAACTTTGGCCCCAGCTCCTTGAGCATCCTACCCGAGATCGCGGACAACGGCAGATCGCCAATTTCTTCTACAATCGGGATGAGCTGCTTTGCTGCTTTCGGTGATGCCGTGTAGATCAAGATCGCATCAGCGAAAGTCATGCGCGGTTCATCTCCGAAAACATATCGGTGAATCTGCGCCTCCGTTTCGCGTGCTACCCAGTCCCGTGCGCCTGCTTCTGTAGATGCCTTAGTGCTTCGCCGGTATGGGCCTGCGATGCGCCTGCCGTTGTACTCGACCCAACCTTTCGCCCAGTAAACTCGGCCCCTCTTGTAGATTTCGAGCGGCATGACTGACCTCCTTCAAAAATCGTATCGATCTGCGCGGGTGTGATCAGCATGGTCCGCCCAAGGCGGTAGAACGCGCCAGTGTCGTTGGCGCGCTCGCGCAGCGTTCTCTCGGAGATGTCGATCCCCAGGCCAGACATTACCTCGACCCATTGCGCAGGTGTCTTCCCTAGCTCGAGGATTTGAGAACCGTCGGCAGCGACTTGACTAGACATGGATCAACCCTCCCTGCGCGAGTTTGCTGTTTTGGGTTCGCCTTTGACCGTGAACTGGGTCACATACTTTTCCCAAGCCCCGCTGGGGATTTTCGGATTCCGTTTCCCAGGCGCGGTGTAGATGTGATCCAGCATGTCCTCGCGGATCAGGTAGCGAACGTTGGTAACAGGAATGCCGACGCGCTCAGCAAGTTCTTTCGGTGTTTCAAGGAGTTTCGTCATGCGTCACCTCTGGCTGCCTCGACCACAAAACGAAGCAAACGATTCTGTTTTGCCTTCAGGATGAAACAAAAGTACGCTTTACATGTGAGAAGCAAGCGCATAGCCGCGTATTATGGTCATATCTTGTATATATAACCATATTTGTGGTCAATGCAACTAATTTTAGGGTTGCCAATGACTGTTGAAGGCCTGGGACATCGATTGTCGGCGATAAGACGCCAAGAAAAACTGTCCCAAGAAGAGATGGCAGAGCGTCTACACGTCAGCCGGAGCGCATATCAGTACTATGAAAGGGGCGA
>Ga0316204_10011673_pt1 | contig 10927 bp, 12 predicted proteins | sample 6monrhotite_MG_2_FD_205661 | JGI IMG/M metagenome (GOLD analysis project Ga0316204, IMG submission 205661) | Microbial mat bacterial communities from mineral coupon in-situ incubated in ocean water Damariscotta River, Maine, United States -... | ecosystem: Environmental > Aquatic > Marine >... | reverse complement strand
GTCCAACAACACAACAGGCAGAACGACGGCGCCTCGACGTGACGCTCAAACTACGAGCCCGCGACTGCCGAGAACGCTCTCGCAAGTCCCATAAACCTTCGTCAAGCCGAGCCGAACCCGCCGACCCCCCCGAACCCGCCGAACCGACGAACCGACGAACCGACGAACCGACGAACCGACGAACCGACGAACCGACGAACCGACGAACCGACAACCGAAAACCGAAAACCGAAAACCGAAAACCGACTACCCCGAAGAGACACCCCAAACCGAAAACAACTCCTCCACAACCCCGATCCCCCGAAGCCCCGACACCCACCGAACAGGAATCCCCCGCGACCCCGCTCGCAACCCCGCGATCCCACCCGCAATACAAGCCGTCGTGTCCGTATCCAACCCGAACGCAATCGCCGCCTTGACGCAGCCCTCGTAAGAAGGCTCTCGCAGCGCGACCCGTGCCGAGAAGAGCGCATCCAGCACGTACCCTGTCCCGCTCGGTGTGTGGTGCTCCGGGTAGGGCAGGATCGTCTCCTCCAGCTCCGCCAGGTAGCGCGGTTGGCCGCGCCAGCGGCGGCGATACAGACGAGCCAGCTTGGCTGTCGCGTCATCCCAGGCCGCGTCCAGGGGCTCGCCAGCCAGCACCCGCCGGGCCCAGAGACAGTAGAGGGCGCAGCAGACCTGGGAGCGCTCGTGGCCGTGGGTCACCCGGGCCTGGGCCTGGGCGTCGTCGACCAGATCGCCGTCGGAGCCCTGGTGCCAGAGCGCCAGCGGCAGCACCCGCATCAGCGCGCCGTTGCCGTTCGACTGCTCGTCGGTGCCCCCGGCGTGGGCGGGATCCCAGCCCTGCTCGATGCGGATCAGCGCGGCGCTCGTCGCGTTGCCGATGTCGAAGACCCGCTTATCCACTGCCATGTAGCCGTGGTGGTACCAGTCGACGAAGCGCCGGCCGAGGTCGCCCACGTCCAGGCCGTCGTTGTGGAGCAGGCTGGCCAGCAGGCAGAGCGCCTGGGCGCCGTCGTCGGACCAGGTGCCGGGCGGGGTGCCGTGGTGGGCCCGCCGGAAGTTCTCCGGCGGGACCATCTCCAGCTGCTCGCGGGGCGGCAGGTTGGCCGGGTCGTGGAACTCGTAGGGCACCCCCAGGGCGTCCCCCACCAGCATCCCCAGGATCCCCCCGCGGATGCGCTCCTCGCGCTCGCCCCCTCCGAGCGGCACCCCTACTTGGCCGCTTCTTCCAGCCGACGCGTCAGCTTCGCGTACATGTCGAGCACCTTGTAGCGGTCCTCGGAGTCCATGCGGTCGATGCCGGAGCGGGGGTGGATGTTGAAGAAGCCGGTGATGGCGTAGGGCAGGTGGTAGCCCCAGCGCAGCTCCTGACGCAGCTCGCCGAAGTACTCGATCATCTCGAGGATGGGGCGCACGTCGTACTTGGGGTTCTCGAGGTAGAAGAGCAGCAGCTCGAGCGGGCAGTTGCCGGCGCCGCGGCCCATGCCGTGGATGGTGGCGTCGACGAAGTCCACGCCCTCGTCGATGGCGGCGATGGAGTTGGCGAAGGCCTGCTGCTGGTTGTTGTGCAGGTGCACGCCGACCTTGATGCCGTCGCCCAGGTAGTTCGTGTACTTCCGGACGAGGTAGCGCACGTGGTACGGGAACAGGGCGCCGAAGCTGTCGACCAGCGCCACGTTGTCCACGCCCGAGCCGCGCAGCTTGAGCAGGAACTCATCGACCTGATGGGGCTCCAGGGTGGAGACGGCCATCACGTTGATGAAGACCTCGAAGCCGCCCTTCTGGGCCTTCTCCATCAGCTGGAACGCCTTGTCCAGGTCGTGGGCGTAGGTCGCGATGCGGATCACGTCGATCAGCGTGTCGTCGATGCTGTCGGGGATCTCCGCGGGGGTCGACTTGTGGGCGTCGAGCATGACCGAGAGCTTCATGTCGCCGCTCTCGACGACGTCCCGGAGGTCACCCTCGTCGCAGAAGCGCCAGAGCCCCACCTTGTCCCGGTCGAACTGACCCTCCTCGGTGCGGTAGCCGACCTCCATGTAGTCGACACCGGACGCGGCCAGCGCCTTGTAGGTGCGGCGGACCTGGTCCTTGTTGAAGTGCCAGTCGTTGCAGATTCCGCCGTCGCGGATGGTGCAGTCCAGCACCTTGATGCGGCGGCGGCGGTCGGTGACGAGCCCATCGGGGCAGCAGTTGACGCGGTAGTCGAGACCCATGTGTGAAAACCTCCGAGCGAGCCAGAATAGAGCGCCCGCGATGCAGCCACCACATCTATCACGCCCTTGGTAAGCCCGCAGCCAGCGGGTTGCCCTCATTGAAGATCCCCTGGTGTCCGATCAGAGGAGATGAATCCCTCAAGACATCGGGGCGGGAATCCGACCCCAGACCACCAGCGAGGATGATGCATGAACCGGACGCTCGAGGCGCTCTTCCGAATTCGTGAGCACGGCAAGCGGAACGCCCACTTGCAGCTCATCGAGGCCGAGTCGGCGCGTATCGATCAGGAGAAGGCCATCAACCAGACGCGTCACCGCGTCGACGTGGCCCGCCGATCGGCCGAGGATGACCCGGCCTCCATGGCGCGCTACCACGCCTTCCGCCTCCGCATGGAGATGGTCCAGCGTCGGCAGGAGCAGGAGCTGATGTCCCGCGAGCGCCAGGTGACCCAGTGTCGGGATGACCTGCGCGACGCGGCCATGGACTCGCGGGTCGTGGAGCTCGTCATCGAGCACCGCGAGCAGGCTGCCTTCGAGCAGCAGCGCCGCGAAGAAGACGCACTGATGAACGAGCTGGGCGTACAGGCCTGGTGGAGGCAGTCGGCCTGATATGGCTCGCAACGCCACCAGAAAACCGACGACGCGCCGAGGCGCTGACGACCGCGGCGCCGCCAGGCGCGGCGGCGCCAGGCGCCCCGACAACCGCTCTCTGGCGAGCAGCGCCGCGAGCAGTCGCCGCAGGCGCGGCCAGGAGGCCCCGGAGCCGCCGATCGCGCCGAAGAAGACCTCCAGCGGGCGACGCATCGCGACCCTGCTGACGGGCGTGGTGCTGTTCGCGGGCGGCGTCGTCGCCGGCTCGCAGCTGGACGCCTTCGCGCCCTCCGAGGCCCTGGCGGCGCTGACGCCCGGGCCGTCGGACGTGGCGCCGTCGGAGAGCCGCGGGATGCGCGCGGTGATCGACGCCCTGAAGTCCCGCGAGCGGGCACTGGATCGGCGTGAGCGCTCCATCGACGCACGCGAAGCGGACCTGCGACAGGTCGAGACGGAGCTGGAGGAGCGGCTCGCGGAGCTGCAGGCGCTCCGAGAGTCTCTCTCCGTGATGCTGGAAGAGTCCGACGAGGTCCGCGAGGAGCGGGTCCGTCAGCTCACCAAGATGGTGGAGGCCATGCGCTCCAAGCAGGCGGCCGGTGTGTTCGCCGAGCTGGACGACGACCTCGCCGTGCAGGTGCTGCGGCGAATGAACAAGGCGAAGGCGGGCAAGACTCTGGCGGCGATGGACCCGGTGAGAGCCGCCCTGCTGTCGGAGATGCTCACCAGGTCGCCGGTTCAGGAGCTGCCCGAGGGCGCGACGCAATGAGCGCCGCGATCACCGGATTCTCGGCAGGCTCGCGCAAGCTCGGCCACGGCGCGGACGCGGCGCGGCCCGAGCGGACGCGGCCCGAGCGGACGCATCACGCCCCGACCGCTGCGGCAGACCGCACACAAGAGGCCGACGAGCGGCGGTCCGCCGACGCGATCGACCGCGGCGCCGACGAGGCGACCTCGGAGGACCAGGAGCGCGATCGCCGCTTCGCTGACTGGATGCAGGCCGAGACGGCGCCGGTGTTCAAGGCGAAGGCGCCCAGGCGGGCTCCCCCGCCCGATGAGGATCCGATGGCCCTGCTCGCCGAGCTGCAGCCCCCCGCGTGGCTGACCCCCGGTGAGCTCTCGGGCGCCGCCGGGGCCCTCCCCGCGAGCACGGGGCTCCCACCCAACGCGACGCCGCGCGGCGCCTCTCCGGGCGCCGCCAGCGGGCAGGCGCACGTCGCGAGCGGCGAGTCCGTGAACCCGGCGACCCGAGCTGAGCCGCCGATGTTCGAGGTGGAGGTGGAGTACGAGCCGCCCCCCGCCCTGCGAGAGCCCGCCGGCTTGCGGCAGCTGACGCCGGGCCCGCAAGCCGCGCCGACCGCCGCGATCGCTGACCCCGGCAACGCCGGAGCCCCCGCTGAGCTCACCGCGGAGGCGAAGCCCGCCGCGCCCCAGGCGGCCGCCCTGGCGCCCGAGGTGACCGCCCGGGAGTATGTGCCGGTGCTGAAGCAGGTGCGGGTAACGATCGACAAGTCCCTGGCGCTGGAGGTCTCGCCTTCGGATGGGGACGGCGTGAGCGTTCGCCTGGATGGCACCGCGGAGGCGCTGCGGTCGATGGCCGATATCGAAGGCGAGCTGCGGGATGAGCTGAACCAGTCGGGCCACCAGCTCGACGACTTCGAGTCCCAGGAGCGCGAGGGTGAGGCCGGCGCTGATGAAGCGTCCGGTTCGGCGGGCGATGCCAGCAACGGAGACGCCGACGAGGCGTCGACGGGCGGGCGGAAGGTGCTGCACGACGGCCTCGTGAGCACCATCGCGTGAGCTGACCCGGGGGCCGCTCACACGAGCCGCGTATTACCGCTCAAGTCAGCGCTCCCCTGTCCGACCGCGAGAGCCCTAAGGAGGGCTCCGCATGGACATCACTGGCGTCACAGGTATCTCCGACAGCACCTCCCTGGAGGCTGAGCAGGCCGGAGAAGCCTTCGGCAGCGACGAGCTGAACAAGGAGACCTTCCTGACCCTGCTCACTACGCAGATGCAGAACCAGGATCCCCTCGATCCAATGGCCAACGAAGAGTTCGTGGCCCAGCTCGCCCAGTTCTCAAGCCTCGAACAGCAGATGCTCACCAACAGCATGCTGGAGAGCGTCTACCTGGGCATCGCCTCCCTGAACAACGCCTCCATGGCGTCTCTGATCGGCACCGACGTCGTCGCCTACGGGGACGGCATCAACTACAGCGGCGAGGGCGACGTCGAGCTGCACTACGACGCCGCCACCGACGCCGCCAGCATGACGCTGGAGATCTTCGACAGCGAGGGCAACGTCATCTACAGCGAGGAGCTGGGCGCGGTCGAGGCCGGCGAGGGCAGCGTCACCTGGGACGGCACCGACACCGACGGGCAGCCCGCGCCCGAGGGCGAGTACATCTTCAAGATCACAGGCGAGGACGAGGACGGCGAGTCCGTCGAGATCACCGAGATGATCATCGGCGTGGTCGATGAGATGGACTACTCCTCCGGCACCCCGCAGCCCATCGTCGACGGCGTCACCGTCGAGCTCGCCGACATCGTGCGGCTCACCAACGCGGAAGACAGCAGCGACGCTGACGGCGAGGACTCCGAGCGCGAGCGCACGGAGGAGACCGACGCCGCGGCGGATGAGAGCAGCGAGTGAGCACGCTGGACGCCATCTACCCGGTCAACACCCACCGGCTGCCGGCCAGCAGCGCCGGCAACACCGCCGCGGATCTCCAGGTCGAGGGCGGCGGCTTCGCCGCGGAGCTGGACGCGCTGATGCGGCGCCACCTGCCCGCCCCGGCGCCCGCCACGCCCGATCCGGCTCTCCAGGGCGGCGAGTCCGTGCGCTTCTCCCGCCACGCCACCGCCCGGCTTGAGAGCCGAGGCATCGCCCTCGACGCCGCCGACATGGTGGACCTCGGCGCGGCCATCGACCGCCTCGACGGGCGGGGCGCCCGGGAGTCCCTGGTGCTGATGGACGATCACGCCTTCATCGTGGGCGTGCCCCGCCGAACGGTCATCACGGCGATGAGCCGGAACGAGGCGCTGGGCAACGTCTTCACCCAGATCGACTCAACCCTCGTCGTCCGCTGACGACAGACAGTATGGGGTCGCTCCGACTGGGCGTCCCCAATGAAAGGGCTGGACTGAGGGGAGGAATCCCTGAGGAGGCCCGCGGAGCGCCGACCGACTGAGGCGCGCCGGATCTCTCTGATTGGACTCTCTGACCAAGGAACGTGAATGTCCCTGTTCAACACCCTGAACACAGGCGCCAGCGGCCTGTCCGTCAACACGACCAGCCTCTCGGTGATCGGCGACAACATCGCCAACATCAACACCGTCGGCTTCAAGGGCAGCCAGGCCCGCTTCGCTGACATGCTCCCCGCGAGCGTGCCCGGGCTCGGCCAGACCTACCAGGTGGGCACCGGCGCCCGAAGCGGCCAGGTGGCCACCAACTTCGGCCAGGGCTCCCTGCAGGGCAGCGGCAGCGTGCTCGACATGGGCATCACCGGCAACGGCTTCTTCGCCGTCTCCAGCGGCGAGAACACCTACTACACCCGCGACGGCTCCTTCTATATGGACAACGAGGGGTACATCGTGAACGGCGGCGGCCTGCGCCTCCAGGGCTACCAGTCCTCCGAGAAGGGCGATCTCACCACCCTCCTAGGCGACCTGCAGATCGATCAGTCCCCCGTGGCCGGCGAGGCCAGCAGCGAGATCTCGCTGACCGCCAACCTGAGCGCCGAGGCCGCCTTCGTAGACGACGACGGCAACCCGGCCACGCCCCTGGCGGATCTGGACATCGAGGGCGGCGGCGTGAGCATCGAGGACGCCGCGCTGGAGGCCGACTACGCCACCTCCATCACCATCTACGACTCGCTGGGGGTGGCCCACGAGGCCACCGTGCTCTTCGAGCGCAACGCGGACGACACCTGGAGCTGGAGCGCCGTGGTGGACCAGGGCGAGCTCTCGGGCGCGGGCCCGGACGACTCGGGCGTGGCCTTCCAGATCGCCAGCGGCGAGGCCACCTTCGACACCGACGGCAACATGACGTCGAGCACCCAGACCAACACGGCCGAGGCCTGGAACTACGAGGGCGCCGCCGACCTGGACATCGCCTTCCTCTTCGGCGCCGACGGCTCGGGCAACGACACCGACGGCGGGGTCACCATGACCGGCAATGAGTCCACGGTGACCTCCATCAGCCAGGACGGCTACGGCGCCGGGGATCTCTCCAACCTCACCATCGACGCCGAGGGCGTGATCACCGGCGTGTACTCCAACGGCGAGAACGTGGTGCTGGGTCAGGTCGCGCTGGCCACCTTCAGCTCGGACAGCGGCATGGAGCGGATCGGCGGGAACCTCTTCCACGCCTCGAAGGACGCCGGGGCCCCCGCCATGGGCGTCCCGGACTCCGGCGGACGCGGCACGGTCAACGCCTACGCGCTGGAGAAGTCCAACGTGAACCTCGAGGATGAGTTCGTTCACATGATCGAGGCCCAGCGCGCCTATCAGTCCAACGCGCGGGTCATCACGACCGCCAATGAGACCCTCCAGGAGCTGGTGAATCTCGTGTAGGGGCGCCGGGCCCTCAAGGCACAGCGAGGTCGTTCCGATCTGCAGAGCTGAACGTCCCCTGGCCTGGGGTCAGTGTTGTCTTGGGAGCATTGATGGATTTCGCCACAATTGGCGGGCTGTTTCTCGCAGTTGGACTCATCCTGGCCGCCATGCTCAATGGCGGCTCCCTCGGGATGTACATCGACGTACCATCGGTCCTGATCGTCGTCGGCGGCAGCATCGGAGCGATCTTCATCGCCTTCCCTGCCGGTCAGGTCGTGGGCGGCGCGAAGGCGGTCAAGGCCGCCTTCTTCGCCCAGAAGTTCTCCGCGGAAGAGACCATCAAGCTGCTCAGCGATCTCTCCAGCCGCGCCCGCCGTGAGGGCCTGCTCTCCCTGGAGAGCGCCGCCGAGGAGACCCAGGACGACTTCATGAAGCGCGGCCTCCAGATGGTGGTCGATGGCCACGAGGCCAGCGCCATCGAGGAGGTCCTCTTCGCCGAGCTGGACAAGATTGAGGAGCGTCACAAGAAGTCCATCGCCGTATGGGACACCGTGGGCGCCTTCGGACCGGCCATGGGTATGATCGGCACGCTCATCGGGCTGGTGCAGATGCTCCAGAACCTGAGCGATCCCACCGCCATCGGCCCGGCCATGGCCATCGCGCTGCTGACCACCTTCTACGGTTCACTGCTGGCCAACATCGCGGGCATCCCGCTGGCCAACAAGCTCAAGGTCCGCTCCGCCGAGGAGATCGCAGCCAAGGGCCTCGTCGCCCAGGGCCTGCTCTCCATCCTCGCCGGCGAGAACCCCCGGTTCATGGTCGAGCGCCTGAACGCCACCCTCGCTCCCGCTGAGCGTTTCTCTGAGGCAGCGTAAGGTCCATGGCCAAGCGACCGAAGAAGCAGGAAGAGGTCCAGGAAGGGCTCCCACTTTGGATGGGAACCTTCTCCGACCTCGTGACCCTGCTCCTCACCTTCTTCGTGCTGATGATGTCAATGGCCGCCTTCGACGATCCCTACAAGGTCGACATGGTGTTCGAGTCGCTCCACGAAGCGCTCGGCCCCAAGGGCTTCACCTTCGCGTCGCTGGGATCCAGCAACAAGAAGCAGGCCGCGACCGTGGACGAGCGCCGCGAGGAGGCCATCCAGCCCATCAAGGCGGCGCTGCGAAGCGCGCTCGCCGAGCACCTCTCCGACGACGTCATGAGCATGGTCGCCGACGAGCAGGAGATCCGTGTCCGCCTGGACGATCGGGTGCTCTTCCGGCCCGGCTCGGCGGAGCTGCACCCCGCGGCCTACGCGCTGCTCTCGGATCTGGCCGGCACCCTGGAAGGGGAGCTCGTCGACATCCGCATTGAGGCCCACACCGACGCGTCGGGGACCGAGGCCGACAACTGGAAGGTCTCCGCGGACCGCTCGCTGGCGGTCGTCGCGGCGCTCCGCGACCGGGGAACCATCCCCGGTGAGCGCCTGGAGGCGGTCGCCTACGGCGAGTTCCGCCCGGCGACCACCATCGGTGAAGACAAGGCCTGGAATCGACGCGTGGAGATCCTGCTCCGCTCGGATGAGTGGATCTCCACCGATGCCGTATTGAAACTCAAGGACGGAGCCGGAAATGGCCGATGAAGAACTCGATGAGATCGACGTCCCCAAGAAGTCTAAGCTTCCCCTGATCCTCGGGGTCGTCAGCGCGCTGCTGCTTGGCGGCGCCGCCGGCTTCGGCGCGTCCATGATGTTCGGTAAGGACGCCGAAGCCAGCTCCGAGGGCGGTGAGGGCGAGGTGGATCCGGAGACCGGCGAGCCCATCCCGGAGGGGCCCAGCGAGACCCGCGCGGTCGTCGACCTGGGCACCATGACCATCAACCTGCGCGGCGGCGGCGGCGGTCGGGTGGTGCGCATGGACGTCAAGCTGGAGGCCAGCGAGAGCTTCCAGGCCTCCATTACGGCCCGCGAGGCGGAGCTGCGAAACACCATCCTCCTGGTCGTCTCGGACTACGCCTACGCCGATCTTGAGGGGCTGGACGGAAAGGTCCGGCTCCAGGATGAGATCCTCGGTCGCCTCAACGGGCTCATGGCGCCTGAGCGCATCGACCGTGTGTATTTCAACGCATTCCACGTTCAGTAATCGCTGGGCTGACCGATAGGGGAGAGACTCTTGCCCGTACTCCCCTACGGTGAGCGCCAGTGGAACAAGCCAACACACCCGGAAGTCTCCTCGCCCATCCAGACCGCGAGGCCGCCAGCGCGCTGCCCGCGCTGGAGGATCTCTTCCGCAGCGCCGCCCGCCAGGTTCGCACCCGGCTGGTGAACCGTGCAGGCGCGGACATCCCGGTCCGACTCGGTGTGGCCCGCATCGCGACGGTCGGTGAGATCCTGGACGACGGCGAGGCCCGCGACGGCGCCGCCTTCGCCCTCTTTCGCACCAACCCGCTCGGCCTGCCCGGCATGATCATCGTCCAGGGCCAGCTGCTGGCCCGGATCGTCGGCATCCTGCTCGGCGAGCCCATGGACATGGATCCGCCGGAGTACAGCCCGCGACCCCTGACGGAAGTGGAGCGCCGCATCTCGCAGCGGATCTGCCAGGACGTCATGAAGGGGCTCGTGCAGGCCTGGCCCGAGGATCGGGACATCGACTTCCGGCTCGTCCGCGTCGGCGGCAGCGTGCGCGCGGTCACCGGCCTCGCGCCCACCACTCCGGTGGTCTCGGCGTCGCTGGACTTCGGGCGCCCCGACGATCCGTTCGGCCTGCTCATCGTCTGCATCCCCGCTCAAGCGGCGCGGGATCTGAAGGTGGACAAGGAGGACACGGTCCAGCGAGACACCGACACCGCGGACGTCACCCGGGTCATGCCGCTGAACCTGGACGTGATCGCGGAGGTCGCGCGGGTGAAGCTGCCGCTGTCGGCGCTCCGTGAGCTGGGTATCGGCGCGGTCCTCGATCTGGGGCCGCCCCGGGAGGTTCAGGTCAGCGCCAACGACCGCGTGTTGATCACCGGAGAGCCCGGCACTTCGCGCGGCGTCCACGCGGTGCGGGTGCTGCGGAAGCTCGCGCCCCCTCCCCTGCCCGGCAAGAAGAGGAAGAAGTAGGCAGGAGCAGGCGCGCCAGCTGCGACGAGGCCTCTCTGGGCCCGCACCTTCCACCCAACCGCGCCGCATGGCGCGGCTACTGCGAAGAGGTACCGTTGCGGTGACATCCCGGCGTCTCACGCGAGAGGGTGTTGCGACGTCAGCTGCCTCGCCGCAAGGCGGATTCGCTCGTACTTCAGCGCTCCTGAGTCGCTGCTTCTGAAGCCCTCCCCCTGTCTTCTGGCGGCTGGCGCCGCGAGGGTGCGAGCCCCCTGTGCCCCCCCTCTTCCAGCCAGACCGCACCGCCTCTCCACCCTCTCACTAAGCCCCCATCTTTCGCCAGCACGCGCCGTATGGCGCGCGCCAACATCGAATGCGTACCTCTGAGGAACGCGACGTCCCAGCGTCACACGGGAGAGGGTGTTGCGACGTCAGATGCCTCGCCGCAAGGCGACATCAGGAGGCAAGACCTTGCGAACACGTGGACGGTTTTCGACGGAGA
>Ga0316204_10011672_pt1 | contig 10928 bp, 6 predicted proteins | sample 6monrhotite_MG_2_FD_205661 | JGI IMG/M metagenome (GOLD analysis project Ga0316204, IMG submission 205661) | Microbial mat bacterial communities from mineral coupon in-situ incubated in ocean water Damariscotta River, Maine, United States -... | ecosystem: Environmental > Aquatic > Marine >... | reverse complement strand
TGCGGATTTGCGTTCGTTATAATCCTTAAGCCGACGGGTCATGGTCGCAAAGGCGTCTCGCACGGCGATATTGACGTCGCTGTGGTCGGCTTTTTGCGCCCCGGAACTGACGGCGAGTCGATCGCCGGGGACATTGATATTGATCGAAATATTGTAGGGAGAGCCGCTGCTTTGGTGGTTGTGCGGGGATTCAACGGCAACCCGGCAATCGGTGATGTGGTCGTTCAGGCGTTCCAATTTTTGTATTTCTTCCCTGATTCTCGTTTCGACAGCATCGGAATGATCCATTCCATGAAAAACGACTTGCGGAAGTGTTCTCATGCGAGCCTCCTTGTTTTTCAGACGTTCTAGGGCTTGCAACTTTGGCCCCATGGATTAGATATGGGGTGAAATTATGGTCGATGCATTGATGTCGGACATTTTTTCTTGGAAATTTTCAGAAATTCAGCACGGAAAAAAGGACACACGAAATCGTCATGGCTCAGGAAAAGTTTGCCTTTCAGGCAGAAGTCAGCACCCTTCTCGATATCGTCGCCAAATCGCTTTACAGCCAGAAGGAAATCTTCCTGCGCGAATTGGCCTCCAACGCATCCGACGCGTGCGACAAATTACGCTATCAGGCACTGACCAACCCGGATCTGGTCGAAGCTGACAACGATTTCAAAATCAGGATCAGCGTCGATAAGAAAGCCAAGACCCTGTCTATTGCCGACAACGGCATTGGCATGAACCGCGACGACCTGGTGGAAACGCTGGGCACCATCGCCAAATCGGGTACCCAGGCCTTCCTTAACCAGGTCAGTGGCGACGAAAACGCTGACCTGGCGCTGATCGGGCAATTCGGTGTTGGGTTTTATTCTGCTTTCATGGTCGCCGATCGGGTCGATGTATTGACCCGGAAAGCCGGTGAAAAGGAAGCCTGGCTCTGGAGTTCCGATGGTCGTGGCGAATTCACCATCGAAACCGCTGAACGCGACACCTGTGGCGCGACGATCATCCTGCACCTGAACAAGGGTGAAAAGGAATTCATGGATCAGCCACGTCTGGCCCATATCATCAAGGAACATTCTGACCACATCGGCGTGCCCATTGTGTACGTGGACGGCGAAACAGAAGAGACTCTCAATTCGGCCTCTGCCCTGTGGACGATGGCGCAAAAAGACATAACGCCTGAACAGTACAGCGAATTCTATCATCACGTGGGGCATGCCTTTGACGAGCCGTGGCTGACCATCCACAACCGGGTCGAAGGCGTGCTCAGCTACACCAACCTGTTATTTGTTCCATCCATGCCGCCGTTCGACTTGTTCACGCCTGAACGCAAGGGGCACGTTAAACTGTACGTTAACCGGGTCTTTATTACCGACAATTGCGATGGCCTGCTGCCGCCCTATTTGCGGTTCCTGCGTGGCGTGGTTGATTCCGAAGATCTGCCGCTGAATATCAGCCGTGAAATGTTCCAGCACGACCCCCGTCTGGCCAAGATCAAAACCGGCCTGACCAAGCGTGTGCTGAGCGAACTGAAGAAAAAAGCCGACAAGAAACCCGAAGAATACGCCACCTTCTGGGACGGCTTCGGGGCCGTGTTGAAGGAAGGCCTGTATGAAGACACGGACAATCGGGAAAAACTTCTGGCCGTTGCCCGCTTTAAAACCACGGCTTCGGATCAGTTGCGCAGCCTGGACGAAATCGTTGCCGACATGAAAGAAGGCCAGGAAGATATTTTCTATATCACCGGCGAATCGATTGAAACCGTGGCACACAGTCCGCAGCTGGAAGGCTTCCGGGCGCGCGGCATCGAAGTCCTGCTAATGACCGACCCGGTCGATGAATTCTGGCTTCCGGCGATCAATTCGTATCAGGAGAAACCGTTCAAATCGGTGACAAAGGGCGGCGCTGATCTGGATAAAATCAAGGGTGCCGATGACGCCGATAAAAAGAAAGATGCCGAACCCACCGCCGAAATCAATGATTTGATTGCGGCTTTGAAAATCTCGCTGGGCGACGCGGTAAAGGACGTTGCCGTTTCCGAACGCCTGACCGATAGCCCGGTGTGCCTGGTGTCCGGCGAAGGCGATATGGATATTCACCTTGAACGCATGCTCAAGCAGCACAAGCAGCTTGATACGGCGACGGCCCGGATCATGGAAATCAATGCCGAACATCCCTTGATCCTGAAAATGTCCAGTGCCGTCAAGGCAGGCAAAAGCGGTTCGGACCTGATCAATGATGCGGCCTTCCTGCTGCTTGACCAGGCTCGCATTCTCGAAGGCGAAACGATTCCCAGCCCGGTGGAATTCGCTCGTCGTCTCAGCTCGATGATGGAAAAAGGGATCGTCTGACCCGTTTGATCAATCGCCCGTCGATGGCCGCCAGCCCCAGGAAGATCAGGGCCATGCCCATAAGGGCGTGACTGTTCAGGCGTTCGCCCAAAATCAGGAAGCCCAGCATCAGGGCGCTGACCGGGATCAGGAACGTGGTCAGGGACAGGTTGGTCGCGCCGGCCTTGGCCAGGATGTGGAAAAAGATCAGGTAGGCAACGCTGGTGCTGAGCAGGGCAAGGGCCAGAACGGCGCCCCATACGTCGGGTCCCGGAAGAGTGGTCAAAGGCCCGTCAACGATCAACATCAGCGGCAGCATCATCATGCTGGAACAAATCAACATCCCTGTGGCTGCGACCGATGTCGGGTGGCGGCCTAGGCGGCGTCCGAAAATGCCGGCAAAGCCATAGGATGTGGCGGCCCCCAAAATGGCGATCTTGCCCCAGACCTGACCATCCAGGCCATCGATAATGCCGGGCCCGATCAGCACTGCGACACCTATTATTCCCAACAGGATGCCGATCCCCTTGTTCGGGGAAAGTTTCTCGTCCGCTGTTAAAGCATGGGCCAGCGCAACGGTGAACATGGGCGTTGTGGCGTTGAGGACGGACGCCAGTCCGCTGTCGATATGGGACTGGCCCCAGACGATCAGGGAAAATGGAATCATGTTATTGAGGGCCCCCATGACCATGAACTGGCCCCAGCTGACGCGGTCCCACGGCATTTTGTTTTTACTTAAATAGACAAAACTGAACAGCACCACAGCAGCAATGGAAACGCGCCCGAAAACAATGGTGAACGGATCGAGTTCCCGCAGTGCAACCTCGGCAAAAAAGAACGATCCACCCCACAGGATCGACAGCACAATCAACAGCAACCATTCCCGGCCCGCCATGGTCGGGCCACTCAAAGAGCCCCCTCCAACGCCAGCAGCTTCTGCTTTCTGACCGTGCCGCCGGCATAACCCGCCAGCGTACCATTTTTGGCGATCACCCGGTGGCAGGGGATGACGATGGAAATGGGGTTTTGTCCGTTGGCACTGCCGACGGCGCGCACGGCACGGGGCGATGATACGCGCCGGGCAAGTTCGGAATAACTGATGGTTTCACCGTACGGGATTTCGCCAAGCACCTTCCAGACGGCGTTCTGGAAGGGCGTCCCGTCGGTATCCAGGCGCAAGCCGTCAAAGGCTGTGCGCGCGGTGCCATCGGTGAAATAGTTGGCCAGACGGCCCCGGATGTCTTGCGGGTTTTCCCGTTCTACCCGGTCAAACGATTCAAAGCGTCGTTTCAATAATGCCTCTGAACGATCGCGGCAGTCATGGAAATCGAGCAGGCAGATTGCCCCGCTTTCCATGGCCGCGACGGTCATGTCGCCCAGGGGGCTTGCGAAAGTATCGAAACAGAGCTTCATTTCTTTAATCCTTTGTCGTCGTCATTCCACAGGTGCAGGGCCGCATAGGCCCGCCACGGTCGCCAGTCTTCGGCCCGATGTGCAAGGCTTCTGGCGGTCAGATTTTCGCCACGTCCGTTGATGGCCCGCAGCAAGGCGATATCGCCAACGGGAAAAGCATCCGGATCACCCAAAACCCGCATGGCGATGTACTGGGCCGTCCACGGGCCGATGCCGGGTACGGAACACAGAATGTCTTGCGCAGCGCCCAGGTTGTTGGCAGCGACCAGGTCGACGCGTCCTTCGGCGAAGGCCGTGGCCATCTGGCGCACGGTTTCGGCCCGCCGGGTCGTTAACCCGATACGCGCGATGTCGGCATCCTTCAGCGCGTCGGGTTCTGGAAACAGGAATTTAAGGGTGTCGTCATGGCCCAGGTTCAGGGGTGTGCCGAATGCCTCGACCAGGCGCGTGGCGAAGGTGGTGGCGGCGCTGACACTGACCTGTTGACCCAAAATAGCGCGCACGGAAATTTCAAAGGCGTCCCAGGCCCCCGGCACGCGCAGGCCGGGCCGGGCTTTTACAAGGCCCGCCAGGGTCGCATCGGCGCCCAGTTCGGCATCGACGGCGGTGCTGTCGCAATCCAGGTCAAACAGCCTGCGGGTGATTTCGATGGCGCGTTGCAGGTGGTTCAAATCGACCAGTTCGAAGGTGGCCGCAAGGTGATTCTTTTCAAGGTAGGGTTTGACGTTAATTGTCCCCGGCTTGCCGCCCAACAAGACGCTGCGGCGGTACCCGTGCGCGGTAACTTCTTCGATGCCGGGAATGGCGCGCGCCTGTAAAAAAGTGATCAACGAATGCCAATCATAGGGCGGCCGGTAAAACAGTTTGAGGGTCAAGGATGACCGCGTACCCGCTATCGCTACGGCATCGCCTGCAAGGTTCTTCCGTTCCCGCCTTAAATCCCTGGGGGGACGATCATATACTTTGACGAAGGCATCGTTAAAACGGCGGATGCTTTGAAAGCCCGAAATCAGTGCAATTTCTGTCAAGGGCAGGTCGCTTTCGCTGATCAATTTTTTTGCAAATAACAACCGCCTGGTTTGGGCCACGGCTTTGGGCCCGGCCCCCACGTGATCCAGAAACAATCGCCGAAGGTGGCGCTCGCCAATTCCCAACCGCTGCGACAGCTCATCGACACTGCCGCTGTCAAGCGCACCTTCGCCGATTAACCGCATGGCGCGGCTTACCGTGCTGCTAACCCCTTTCCAGGCCGGGCTGCCGGGGGCCGCTTCGGGGCGGCATCTCAGGCAGGGGCGGAAACCGGCTGCCATGGCGGCGGCGGCAGAGGGCACGAAATGGCAATTTGACAGTTTTGGCGGGCTCGCCGGACACACCGGGCGACAGAAAATACCGGTGGTGGTGACGGTGGTGAAAAACCGTCCGTCAAAACGGGCATCGCGGCTTTTAACGGCCCGGTAACAGGTTTCGGGGTGCATATCCATGTTCGCAGTATAGCCCGTCTGCGCAAAAAGACTGGCCATTTTCGGACATCAATGCAGTATATCTTTAAAGCCTTAGTTGACTGTGAAAACAGCCGCGCCAAGGATCGCCCCGGTCGTCGCCGATTGCACCAGAACGGCACCTTTTTTGGCGTCACGACCGCCGTAGGAAATGGCAATTTCGGTCGCTTCGCCCGTCCAGGTGGTGATGTGTTGCAAATCACGGACGACGTTCCTGTTACGGATTTTCTTGCCGCGGTTTTCGCCCCGCCGGACGGCGGTGAAGTGTTCATCATCATACATCACGACAAACACGTTCGCTTCGACGGGGGCTTTTGCGGCGGGCAGGGACAGCGTCGCGCCTCCGTTGCCGGGGGCAAGGGTCAGATCGATCTGCGGCAAGGACCGGACCGCCTTGATCGCCCGCTTCACTTCCGAACGATTCGAACCAACAACCTGATGCACCCCTTGAATCACCATTTGCGGGGTGTAGACGTTGCGGGCATCGAAATACCGGGCGAAGTCGTTCTGGCGTTTCGAATAGACGGCGCTGGAATAGGGATCTTCCCAGCCCAGATAGTTCCAGTAATCGACATGGAACGACAGCGGCAACAGGCCTTTTTTATCAGCCAGTTCGGCCAGGTACGCATCGGCGGGTGGGCACGATGAACACCCTTGCGAAGTATACAGCTCAACCACGGTCAACGGTTTTTCCGCGGTTGCCACAGCACCGCTGGAAATTGCCAGCACCACGGCGGCAAACAGGATCTGTAAATTTTTCATGACCAAGTGATACCCCAAAGCCCCCTCACATACCAATCACATGGCGGTGAGGGGGTGTGAGAGGGGGCGTTGCTATTTATTCAAGTTTCTTAAAACGTAATGCAGGATACCGCCGGCCTTGACGTATTCGATCTCGTCCAGGGTGTCGATGCGGCAGGTCAGGGCGATCTGGTCTTGTGTGCCATCTGCCCGGTGCACGGTCAATTCCACGTCCATGCCCGGTGTGATGCCGCCGGAAATGCCGCTTAGATCGAAGCTTTCCGAACCGTCCAGTTTCAGGGATTTGCGGGTTGCGCCGTCCTTGAACTGCAAGGGCAAGACGCCCATGCCGACCAGGTTCGAGCGATGAATGCGCTCGAAGCTTTCGACGATGACCGCCTTGACGCCCAACAACCGGGTGCCCTTGGCGGCCCAGTCACGGGATGATCCGGTGCCGTATTCCTTGCCACCGAACACCACCAGCGGCACCCCGTCGTCGGCATATTGCATGGCGGCGTCATAGATGCTCAGGGTGTCGCCGGAGCCCACGTGTTTGGTTACGCCGCCTTCGGTGCCGGGCGCCATTTCGTTCTTGATGCGGATGTTGGCAAAGGTGCCGCGCATCATCACCTGGTGATTGCCGCGCCGCGATCCATAGGAATTGAAGTCCTGTGGCCGCACCTGATGTTCCAGCAGGTAATTCCCGGCCGGTCCGTCCTTGGCGATACCGCCGGCAGGCGAGATATGGTCGGTGGTGACCGAATCGCCCAAAATGGCCAAGGCCCGGGCGCCGCTGATGTCGGTTACGTCGGCGGGAGCCCCGCTCAGGCTTTCAAAAAATGGCGGGTGCTGGATGTAGGTCGAGCCCGGCTGCCAGTTGTAGGTTTCGCCTTCGACAATTTTAATGTCTTTCCAGGCCTGCGGCCCTTCGGACACATTGGCGTAGCGCTTGGAGAACATTTCAGGCGTCAGGGCGGCGTCGATGGTTTCGCGAATCTCGAGATTGCTGGGCCAGATATCTTTCAAATAGACCGGGTTCCCGTCCCGATCCTTGCCCAGGGGCTCGGTCGCCAGATCACGGGTCATGGAGCCCGCCAGCGCATAGGCGACGACCAGCGGCGGCGAGGCCAGGTAGTTGGCTTTCACATGCGGGCTGATGCGGCCTTCGAAGTTGCGATTGCCCGACAGCACCGCGGTGGCGACCAGGTCACCTTCGGTGATGGCGGCGGCGATGGGTTCGGCCAAGGGGCCTGAATTGCCGATGCAGGTGGTGCAGCCGAAGCCTGCGATATTAAAGCCAAGGGCGTTCAAATGTTCCTGCAGTCCAGCCGCTTCCAGATAATCGGCAACAACCTGGGATCCCGGTGCCAGCGAGGTCTTGACCCAGGGTTTTGACTGAAGCCCAAGTTTGTTGGCGTTCCGTGCCAGCAGTCCGGCGGCGACCAGCACCGACGGGTTGGATGTATTGGTGCAACTGGTGATGGCGGCAATCACCACGTCGCCGTCACGCAGGTCGTGGTCGGCATCGGCCATGGCTTGGGCGCGGGGGCTGTCGGCACCGGCCATGTCTTTCAGCGTGGTGGCAAATGCGGCTTTTGAATTCTTAAGATCGATACGGTCCTGCGGCCGTTTCGGTCCGGAAATGGCGGGTTCGATGGTGGTGATATCCAGTTCCAGCGTGTCGGTGAAGACCGGGTCCGGGGTCGCGTTGTCTCGCCACATGCCCTGGGCCTTGGCGTAGGCTTCAACAAGGGCAACGCGGGAGGCATCGCGCGAGGTGAATTCAAGATAGCGGACGGTTTCGGCGTCGATGGGGAAAAAGCCACAAGTGGCGCCGTATTCGGGGGCCATATTGGCAATAGTGGCGCGGTCCGGCAGCGACAAATGGTCAAGGCCCGGGCCGAAGAATTCGACGAATTTGCCAACCACGCCCTTGGCGCGCAACATTTCGACAATACGCAGCACCAGATCCGTGGCCGTGATGCCTTCGCTCATTTTACCACTTAACTTGAAGCCGATAACTTCCGGGATCAGCATGGAAACTGGCTGGCCGAGCATGGCGGCTTCCGCTTCAATGCCCCCCACACCCCAACCCAGAACGGCCAGGCCATTGACCATGGTGGTGTGGCTATCGGTGCCGACCAGGGTGTCCGGGTAAGCAACAATGTCGCCTTTGTCGTTTTTCACAGGGGACGTCCATACGACCTGGGCCAGATGTTCCACATTGACCTGGTGGCAAATACCGGTTCCCGGCGGCACGACGCGGAAGTTATCAAATGCGGTCTGGCCCCAGCGCAGGAATTCATAACGTTCCTGATTGCGCTCAAATTCCATGGCTTCGTTCTTTTGTTCGGCGTCGGCGGTGCCGAAAAAGTCGATCATTACCGAATGGTCAATAACCAGATCGACCGGTGTCAGCGGATTGATTTTTTGCGGATCGCCGCCCATTTTCACCATGGCGTCGCGCATGGCGGCCAGGTCGACGACGGCGGGGACGCCGGTGAAGTCCTGCATCAGGACGCGGGCGGGCCTGTAGGCGATTTCACTGTCGGACCGTTTGTCGGTCAACCAGTCGGCCATGGCCTTGACGTCATCGACGGTCACGCTGCGGCCGTCTTCCCAGCGCAGCAGGTTTTCGGCCAGGACTTTCAACGAAAAAGGCAGCTTGGAAAAATCGCCAACGCCCGCCTCGCTGGCAGCATCAAGGCTATAGTAGCCAAAGGACGAACCGGCGGCTTTGAGGGTCCGGTACGTGTTCAGTGTGTCGTGTCCAAAGCGGGTCATTGCTGTTCCTTAAAAAAGATGGTTCAGGCATTTATCACAAATTGATGGGCCGATGTATCCATGTTCTTCGGCTTTTGCATCTTTTTAATATCGGGGCACTATCTTATCGACACTTTCCCGGAAGGTAAAAAGTCTTGTTCATAATAATCCTTATTGTTTTTTTAGTCTGGTTATTTGAAGTGGAGTGTGGCAAATCTCTTTTGGCTTGAACTTTAAGAACCGTTGCCAGAACCTGAATAATCAGGCAGCAACGTGACACTCGGCATTCTGGGAGGATGCAAAACCATGGCTACTGACGCGCCCGACGCATCGGTGCAGAACAGCCCTGATCTTGATACTTTTCCGAAATTGCTGGAGCAAAACGCGAAAATTCGCGGTGGGCGCCCGGCTATTCGTGAAAAGGATTACGGCATTTGGCAAACCTGGACCTGGAAAGAAGCGGAACAACATATCCGCGCCATGGCATGCGGCCTGGCATCTTTGGGGTTCCAGCGCGGCGAACACATGGCGATCATCGGTGAAAACCGCCCTCATCTGTATTGGGCCATGGTTGCGGCGCAGTATGACGGTGGTATCCCGGTTCCCATGTATCAGGATTCGGTCGCCGAAGAGATGCAGTATATTCTGGAACACGCCGATGCCCGTTTTGCCCTGGTCGAGGATCAGGAGCAGGTCGACAAGCTGCTCGAAATCAAGGATCGCTGCCCGAAACTCGAATACATCATCTACAAGGACACGCGCGGCATGGCAGATTACAACCTGCCGTTCCTGTTATCCCTGGATGAGGTTCTGACAAAAGGCCGGGCCTATGATGCGGCACATCCGGGTTATGCCGAAGCCAAGGTCGCCGAAGGCAAAGGCTCGGACCTGGCGATTATGCTTTATACGTCGGGTACAACGGGCAAGCCCAAGGGCGTTATGCTGTCTCACGACAATCTGATCATTTCGGCCCGTAACGGGGCCAGGGATGACAAGCTGCGCGAAGACGAAAACGTGCTGGCCTACCTGCCCATGGCCTGGGTCGGGGATAACCTGTTTTCCCTGTGCCAGTCCTATGTGACCGGATTTTGCGTTAACTGCCCGGAATCCAGCGAGACGGTGCTGAACGACCTGCGTGAAATCGGTCCCACCTACTTTTTCGCACCCCCCCGGATTTTTGAAAATATTTTAACCACCGTCATGATCCGCATGGAAGACGCCGCCCCGTTCAAGCGGAAGATGTTCCATTACTTCCTGGGGCTGGCCAAGCGGGTCGGCACCCGTATTCTTGATGGCAAATCCGTTTCATTGAAGGATCGGTTGCTTTACGCGCTGGGTGATATCCTGGTTTACGGTCCGCTTAAGAATGTTCTGGGTTTTTCCAAGGTGCGTCTGGCCTATACCGCCGGCGAAGCCATTGGTCCCGATATCTTCGATTTTTACCGGGCACTGGGTATGAACATCAAGCAGCTCTATGGCTCGACCGAGGCTTCCGTGCTGATCACCTCCCAGCCCGATGGTGAGGTCAAGGCTGACACCGTTGGCAAGCCCTATACCGGCGTTGAAATCAGGATCGAAGATAACGGCGAAGTCATGTTCAAAAGCCCGGGTGTTTTTGTCGGCTACTACAAAAGCGACGAAGCGACGGCGGAAACCAAGACGCCAGATGGCTGGGTGCACACCGGTGATGCCGGTTTCTTCGATGCCGATGGGCATTTGAAAATCATCGACCGGGCGAAGGATGTGGGCAAGCTTAACGACGGCTCGATGTTTGCGCCCAAGTATCTTGAAAACAAGCTCAAGTTTTTCCCGTATATCAAGGAAGCGGTGGCTTTCGGTGATGGGCGGGATCATGTGGCAACGTTTATTAATATCGACCTGGAAGCCGTTGGCAACTGGGCCGAACGACGCAATATCGCCTATGCCGGCTATACCGACCTGGCCGGCCAAAGCGTCGTTTACGACCTGATTTTGGAATGTGTTGAAAAGGTCAATGCTGATTTGGCCCAAGATGAACACTTGTCCGGTTCACAGATCAAACGTTTCCTGATCCTGCACAAGGAACTGGAGGCCGACGACGGTGAATTGACCCGCACCCGCAAGGTGCGCCGTGGCTTTATCGGCGAAAAATACGATGAACTGATCGAAGCTCTATATTCCGACAAGGACAGCATCAGCGTCGAAGCCAATG
>Ga0316204_10011671_pt1 | contig 10928 bp, 8 predicted proteins | sample 6monrhotite_MG_2_FD_205661 | JGI IMG/M metagenome (GOLD analysis project Ga0316204, IMG submission 205661) | Microbial mat bacterial communities from mineral coupon in-situ incubated in ocean water Damariscotta River, Maine, United States -... | ecosystem: Environmental > Aquatic > Marine >... | reverse complement strand
TTGTCTCGTAAAACGGGGGCTATATCATAACCCGGCTATTATAGATCAAAAACCTTGCCGGGATTCATGATATTGTCAGGATCAAGAGCCCTTTTGATATCGCGCATGGTTTCCAGGGCTTCGCCGTGTTCGGCTTCCATGAATTCCTTCTTGCCGTAACCGATGCCGTGTTCGCCAGAGCACGTGCCCCCCATGCCAATGGCGCGCATAATCATGCGACGGTTAATGTGTTCGGCGGCGGCTAATTCTTCTGCGTCGTCCGGGTTTACCAGCAATCCCAAATGAAAATTACCATCCCCCACATGGCCCACAATGGGCGCAATCAAGGCGCTGTCATCGATGTCTTTTCGGGTTTCTAGAATACATTCGGCCAAATTCGATATGGGAACACAAACATCGGTAAACCACGGCTTGCCCCCCGGCCTGAGCGCCATGGCGGCATAGGCGGCATCGTGCCTGGCCTGCCACAAGGCATTGCGGTCTTCCTGTTTTTCGGCCCAGCGGAAATCGCCGCCGCCATTGTCATCACACAAGCCTTCGACCAGTTCGATCTGTTCGCGCACCGCGGCTTCCGTGCCGCTGAATTCCAAAAACAGGGTCGGTTGTTCCGGGTAATCCAGGTTGGAATACGAATTAATGGCAGCCATCTGCACATCGTCAATAAATTCAATACGGGCGATGGGGATGCCCATTTGCATGGTCTGGATCACCGTGTTGACAGCGGGTTCGATAGCGGGAAAAGAAACCACAGCCGAAAGCATGAATTCCGGTATGCCATGAAGCCGGACTGTTATTTCCGTGACGATGCCAAGCGTTCCTTCCGACCCGACAAACAAACGGGTCAGATCGTATCCGGCCGATGATTTTCGGGCCCGGGTGCCGGTTTTAATGATGCTTCCGTCGGCCTTGACCACGGTCAGCGCCATGACACTTTCGCGCATGGTGCCATAGCGCACTGCGTTGGTGCCCGAAGCCCGGGTCGCGACCATGCCGCCAAGGGATGCATCGGCACCCGGATCAATAGGGAAAAACAGGCCGGTATTGTGAAGGTGCTGGTTAAGCTGCTTGCGGGTGACCCCGGCCTGTACGGTGGCATCCATATCACCTTGATTGATCGCGATGATTTTATCCATGCCGCTTAAATCGATGCTGACGCCGCCTTCCAGTGCGGCCAAATGCCCTTCCAGCGATGTTCCGGCACCGTAGGGAACAACCGGGACTTTTCGGGCGGCGCAAATTTTGACAATGCCTGAGACTTCTTCCGTCGACTGGGCGAAGACAACGACATCAGCCGGGTCGCCATAATGAAACGACAAATCCTGAGAGTGCTGCTCGCGAACCGAAAGCCCCAACGACAAGCGTTCACCGACAATGCCCCGAAGAGCCTCGATCAGATTGTCATCCACATTTGGATTCCGGTGATGATTCATTTAAGCCTCGCCCGTCATTACACGCCAAGTGACCACCCTACCCTATCAACAAGTTACCCGGCAAGTTCCTGTAATCACTGTGTATTACACGAAAAAAGATCAAGTCTTCTGTCCTTTGATCTTTTCTCGTAATACCAGTACCTGACGGGCAATATCGCCGTAGAAGGGGTGGATTTGAAGCACCCGTTCAAACGCCCGCAAAGCCGCCTCATCATCGCCGGTTGCCATATAAATCAGGCCAAGGCCGGAAAAAGCCCCAAAATGTCGGGGTTCAAGCGCCACGGTGCGTTCGATATCCAGGACAGACCTTTTCAAGTCTCCCATCAGATAATACACCGTCGCCCGCTTATTCCAGCCTTCAGCAAAATCCGGGGCACTGGCGATGATCCTGTCGAACGACGTCAGCGCCTGGCGTAAATCCCCGGCATTCATGAAGAGGATGCCACGGGCCATTTCCTCATCCATGGCCTGATCGCCCGACGCAAGCCACAGTTCCCATATTCGGGTTTCGATGACCTGGCCCTCTTGCCGGTCTTTCGCATCAAGCAAGGAAACGAATTGTCCGTTCAGGCGCGGGTCATCCTGCCCTGCGTGTGCCGGATTACCGCCCGGCAACAGTGCTGCTGCAAAAAGACAAAACAGGATCAACCATCGCATCATGATCCTTATTATAAAGGAAGTTTGGGCGTACTAATCAAGTCCATCCGGCTTGGGGCCGCCGCTGGCCCAGTCCAGCAATTCGACCGTATGAACCACAGGAATGTCGGTGCCGTCCGATATTTGCACCAGGCAACCAATGTTGCCCGAGGCGATAACATCAGGGTTCTGGTCTTCCAGATTAATCACCTTGCGGTTCTTCAATCGATCGGCCAAGGCGGGTTGCAACATATTGTAAGTTCCCGCCGACCCACAGCACAGGTGCCCTTCCGCCGGATCGCGAACGTCGAAACCGGCATCGCGCAACAACTGTTTTGGCCCATCGGTCAGTTTCTGGCCGTGCTGCATGGAACAGGCAGAATGATAGGCAACGACGGGATAGCTTGCCAGCTTGCCGGGGCCGACACCCAGATCGCACATGACTTCTGAAACATCGCGGGTCAACCCGGCAATGTGCTTTGCACGCCCCGCCCATGCCGCATCTTCAGCCAGCATATGACCATAATCCTTCACCGTTGTGCCACACCCCGAGGCATTGATAACAATGGCATCAAGACCGGCACCATCGACGTGGTCCATCCAGGCGGCGATGTTCGTGCGAGCCGCCTGTTTTGCCGCTTCTTCCTTGCCCATATGCTGGACCAAAGCACCACAACACCCGTCCCCTCCGACGATCACGACGTCACAGCCATGACGGGTCAACAGGCGCACCGTCGCTTCGTTAATAGCCGGGCGCAGGACTTTCTGGGCGCAGCCGGTCATCAACGCCACGCGCATACGTTTTTTGCCTTCGGCCGGGAACACCTGCGGCCGGTCAACGGCCACCGGGCCATGAATACGCGCAGGTGCCATATCGACCATACCTTTGAGGCGTCCCGGCATCAGGTCCCTGAAAGGCCGCCCCAACCGGGCACCCCACAGCGCCAGACGGAAAAATTTGGGGTTCGGCACGACCAGGGCCAGAATGGCGCGCAACAGGCGGTCGCCCAGCGGTCGGGTATAGCTCTTTTCAATATGATTGCGGGCATGATCAACCAGATGCATGTAGTCGACACCGGACGGGCAGGTCGTCATACACGACAGGCAGGTCAGGCAACGGTCGATGTGCTTGACCACTTTTTCCGTCGCCGGCTTGCCGCCTTCAAGCATGTTCTTGATCAGGTAGATGCGGCCGCGCGGGCTATCCAGTTCATCGCCCAGCAAGACATATGTTGGGCAGGTCGCCGTGCAAAAGCCGCAATGAACACAATTGCGCAAAATATCGTTGGAAATGGCGATCGCCGGGTCTTTCAGCTGATCGGGGGTAAACAGCGTTTGCATTCAGGCCCCTTCGCACATGCGCCCGGGGTTAAAAACGCCCTTGGGATCAAAACTGTTTTTAATGCGCCCCGCCAACCCGGCAAGCGGTGCCGGTTGCGGCTGGAACACCGGCACGGCGGCCCGGACGTCCGGACTGGCGCGAAACAGTGTGGCATGGCCGCCAGCGGCACCAATGGCGGCACGCACATCTTCATGGGCTGCATCGGGACGAGGGGCCATCGCCAGCCAGATCAAGCCGCCGCCCCAGTCAAAGAAGGTTTGCCCGCCCGTACTTTGGGTCAGGCGTTCGGCGACATCCGCCCCTTCTGATGGCGGTACCGACAACCGCCAGACCTGGGAATCGCCTTCCACAAAACATGAAACATCGCGAATTTCCTGCCACAGCTTCGCCGTGTTGACGGAATGCAATTCTTCGGTCTCGCCAAATTCAGCCAACATCTGACGCAGCGCCTGGGCCCGAAATTCGACAGACGGCCCCGGTCCTTCGACCCGGATCGCTGTAACGCCACCCGCGGCACCCGACACATAGGAGACTCCGCTAGCCGCCGCGATCCCGGCGGGCAGATGGGCCGCACCTGAAATATCAAACGGGCTTTGCAAGGCAACCGTCATGGCCGCTGTCGCCGTTTTTGGGTCATCCCCCAGGACCAGCACCGTGCGGGCTTTTTCGGGCACCGGCAAGACCTTGAACGTGACATCGCACATCACCGCCAGTGTCCCGAAGGACCCGGCCATCAATTTTGACAGATCAAACCCGGTCACGTTCTTGACCACCCGACCGCCGGATTTGAAATGTTCGCCGCGACCGCTGATGGCATGGAATCCAAGGATATGGTCACGTGCCGCCCCCGCCTGGATCCGCCGGGACCCGGCCATATTGCAAACAAACAGGCCGCCGATGGTGCTGCTCTGATCTTTGGCCCCAAACAAAGGCCCCCAGTTTGGCGCTTCAAAGGCCAGACGTTGGCGATTTTCGGCCAGGACCGCAGTGATTTCAGACATGGGGGTCGCAGCTTTTGCGCTCATCACCAGTTCGCCGGGTTCGTAAAGATCAACCCCCGACACCGCCGACAGATCAAGGCGGTCGGTGGCTGAAGTTGGTCGGCCATAGCCCTGTTTGCTACGTCCGCCAAAAACATCAAACGTGCGCTCTTCGGCCAGGGCCCATTGCACGGCCTCAAGAATTTGATCGGGATTTTCCGGTTTGAAGTGTTCACCCATGATGTACGCCTAGAACCTGGGAATATCGGGGAAGCGCAATTGCCCGTCATGAACGTGAACCCGGCCCAACTCGGCACAACGGTGCAGGGTCGGATAAACCTTGCCCGGATTAAGCAGCGCATCGGGGTCGAAGGCACACTTGACCCGTTGTTGCTGTTTTAGGTCATCTTCGCTGAACATGGTGCACATCAAATCCCGCTTTTCCACCCCGACGCCATGTTCGCCGGTCAACACGCCACCGACTTCGACACACAGCCTTAGAATATCGGCACCGAATTCTTCGGTCTTTTCCAATTCGCCGGGATTATTGGCATCGTACAAAATCAGCGGATGCAGGTTGCCGTCACCGGCATGAAAGACATTGGCGACGCGCAGGCCGTAATGTTTTGAAAGTTCGGCCATGCGCGACAGAACCGTTGGCAACTGCCCCCGTGGAATGGTCCCATCCATGCAAAAATAATCTGGCGAAATACGACCGACCGATGGAAACGCCGACATCCGCCCGGCCCAGAACATTTTGCGTTCCGCATCGTCCTTGCTGATACGAACGCTGATGGCCCCATTGTCGCGTGCGATCGCCTCGACCCGCCCGACCAGGTAATCGACTTCCACTTCGGGGCCGTCCAGTTCGACAATCAATACGGCTTCGGCATCCCGGGGATAGCCGGAATGAACAAAATCTTCCATGGCATTAACCGCCAGCTTGTCCATCATTTCCATGCCGCCGGGAATAATGCCATCGGCGATAATGGCGCCGACCGTGGCACCACCGGCCTCGCTTGATGCAAAGCCCAGCAACACGGCACGCGCACTGGCCGGTTTTTGCAAAATCCGCACGGTGACTTCGGTAATCACCCCCAGCAACCCTTCGGACCCGGTGATCAGGCCAAGCAGGTCATAGCCTTCGGATTCCATGTGCTTGCCGCCCAGACGAATAACCTCGCCCGATGTCAGCACCATTTCCACGCCCAGTACATTGTTTGTGGTCAGGCCGTATTTCAGGCAATGCATGCCGCCGGCGTTTTCAGCGATGTTACCGCCGATGGAACAGGCAATACGGCTGGAAGGGTCGGGCGCATAATAAAAACCGTTGTGTTCAACGGTATCGGTAATGGCCTTGTTGGTGACGCCGGGTTGAACGACGACGCAACGGTTTTCATAATCGATTTCAAGGATACGGTTGAACTTTCCCATACCGAGCGTAATCGCATCGGCCAGCGGCAGGGCACCACCGGAAAGCGACGTGCCGGACCCGCGGGGGACGATTTTAACGCCTTCATCCTGGCAGTACTTGAGGATCGCCACGACCTGCGCCGTGGTTTCGGGCAGCACTACGATCAACGGCAATTGCCGGTAGGCCGACAAACCATCGCATTCATAGGCGCGCAGTTCGTCTTCATCGGTGATGATGTTATCGCCCGGGACCAGCCTGGCCAAATCGGTAATGATCGCAGCCCGCCTGGAAATTACCCCGGCATCGGGTTTCGGCATTTCCATGCCACCGCCCCTTTTTTACACGCGTTACAGGAAGACTATATGTAAGCCGCGTAACGTCGCGATAAAAGAAAAACCGCACCAATTGGCGCGGTTTTCACTTCTTTTTCACTATCCGGGAACCCCGGATTGAGAAACCGGTTCAGCCCTGTCTGGTCTTGAAGCGGGGATTCATCTTGTTAATGACGTAAACGCGGCCTTTACGGCGCACGACAACGCAATTCTTGTCACGCGTTTTGGCGGACTTAAGTGAATTTCTGACTTTCATGGTCGTTATCCTCGTTTATTGCGCAGCCGATAAAAGTAAACCACCTGCAATGGCGCGCGAGGGCCGGAAAATAGGGGGGTAAAATGAGTCTGTCAATGCCTGCGAAAGATAAAAGCACCTGACATTCCCCCAGGGCCCTGATTCTTGCCTGTTGACTCATCCAATGACTCTCCTCTTTAATGGAACATATCATGAACATAAAGAGATAGAACACGGCGTGAATGACAATGTCTGCAATAAGCGTAGAGGAGCTGAAACGGCGTATTTCCGCCATTCCGGACGGCGTCGAGCCTTCTGCGGGTGGATCTTTCATTTCGACCGGATGCCCGGAAATTGACTTGGCCCTGCCGCCGCCCGGCCTGGCGGGGGCCGCCGTGCATGAAGTGGCCGGGGCTGGATATCAGGATCGTTCGGCGGCCCTGGGATTCGCGCTGGGGTTGACGGCGCGACTGTTAAAAGAACGGCCCGGACCGCTGATCTGGTGCCAGATGCGCGACCACGACCGGTTGCATATTCACGGCCCCGGCCTGATGGCCTTTGGCATCGACCCGGATCGCCTGACAAAGATCACGCTGCGCCGGGAAAGTGACCTTTTGTGGGCGCTGGAAGAGGCGCTGGATTGCCCCTATGTGGCCGGTGTCGTCGGCATTTTATGGTCAGAAAAACTGTATAATTTCACCGCCAGCCGGCGTTTGTCCCTGCGCGCGAAAAAAAGCGGCGTAACGGCGCTGTTGGTACGGTCCCATCATGCAACGGGTTCCAGTGCTGCAAAAACCCGGTGGCGAATCGCCACAGCACCCAGCCCAGCATCGACACAGGGTAAATCCATGCTGCCGCGTCCGGGCAGGGCCGGATGGCGAGTCGACCTGACCAAAAGCGGCACGGGCTGGAATAAAAAATGGAATGTGGTGTGGAACCATGAAGCGATACGTTTCGATCTGGCTTCCCGCGTGGCCGACAGAGCGCCTGCGGCGGACAATGGGCCTGCGATCAACAACGGGCCTGCTTTTGCACAAAAACCAACAGCAGCCGTCGGCTAAACCTGCTTTTGCCCCCCTGGCGCTGGTTGCCATGGTATCGGGCGGGGCCCGCATTATGGCCATCAACCCTGATGCCGCCCGGTCCGGCGTCATGGTCGACCAAAGCCTGGCCGACGCACGCGCCATTTGCCCGGTTCTTCAGGTGCACGATAGCGATCCGGCAGGTGACCTGCGCGATCTTGAAAAGCTCGCCTGCTGGTGCATTCGCTACAGCCCCTGGGTCGCCGCCGATGCGCCGGACGGCATTATCATCGACATCACCGGGGCCAGTCACCTGATGGGGGGCGAAGACAAGCTGGCCGAAGACCTTCGTCACCGACTGGCGGGTTTTGGCCTGCAAGGCCGTATCGGCATCGCCAAAACCATGGGGGCGGCATGGGCGGTCAGTCATTTTGGCGCTGCCCCGGTGAATATCGTTAAGGACGGCGACACGGCAACCGCCCTCGCTGGGCTGCCCATCGCCGCCTTACGTGTGTGGAGCGACACAAGTGATCGCCTGGAGCAGGTCGGTTTGAAAAATATCGGTGCCTTGATCGGCAAGCCGCGTGCGCCCCTGGCCGCCCGCTATGGCGAGGATCTTATTCTCAGGCTTGATCAGGCGCTGGGACACCGTGATGAAAGCCTGGCCGCAATCGCCCCGCCGCCGGATTACCGCACCTTCAGCGCCTTCCCCGAACCGCTTCTGTTGCGGGAACAAATCCAGGAATGTCTGATCGATCTTGCCACCCCCATGGCCCGACTGCTGGAAGAAAAAGGCTATGGCGCACGCCGCTTTTCGCTGTCGATCTACCGGGTTGACGGGGATGTCAGGACACTTTTTGTGCGCACCAGCGCGCTGACCCACAGGGCCGACATCATGGTCCGCCTGATCAGTGAAAAGCTTGCCGCCATGGCAGAAGACTATGACCCCGGCTGCGGTTTCGAACTGGTCGTGCTTAATGCCCACGACACGGAAATCATCACCGCCCGACAACAGGAACTGGATCATCGTCCGGGCATGGGCGAGCGGTCCGCCTTCGACATGCTGATCGACCGGTACGGCAATCGTCTGGGCTTTGAAAACGTCGGTCGTTTCGTTCCCTGCGAAAGCCACATTCCCGAACGATCCGAACGCCTGATTTCCATCACCGATGCGCCGACCACCGCCGCCAACTGGCCCGATTTCACCCGCCACCTGCAACAGGGGCATATGTCGGGACGCCCCATTGCCCTGCTGCCCCGCCCGGAACAGATCACCGCCATAGCCGAAGTGCCCGATGGCGCACCCGTCCTTTTTGACTGGCGGCGGGTCAGCCACCGGGTGGTCAAGGCCGAAGGGCCAGAACGGATCGCACCGGAATGGTGGGGACGCCGGTCCCAGGAGGTCGAACCGACACGGGATTATTTCCGCATCGAGGATATGGACGGGTATCGTTTCTGGATTTTCAGGCTTGGCCTGTATGAACGCCTTGAAAAACCGTCCTGGTACATGCACGGGCTGTTTCCATGACGGCCTATGTGGAACTGGCCGTGACCAGTAATTTCAGCTTCCTGCAAGGCGCATCGCACCCCGAAGAACTGGTTAAAACAGCCGCCGAACTGGGCCATGGGGCGGCGTGCATTGCCGACCGCAACAGCGTCGCCGGTGTCGTGCGCGCCCACGTCGCGGCAAAGCAGGCCCGTATCAAGCTGGTGGTCGGCGTACGACTGGTTCTTTCCAGTGGTTTCGAAACCCTGTGTTTCCCAAAAAACCGCACCGCATACGGGCAACTGTGCAAACTGTTGAGCACCGGCAACCTGCGGGCCGCCAAAGGAGTGTGCGAGTTGCACCTGGCGGACCTGCGTGATTTGTCAGCCGGACATATTTTTGTCGCCATGCCCCCCTATGAAATCAAGGATGAATTTTCAGGCGGCGTGCAATGGCTGGCCGATGCCTTCTCCGGCCAAACCTATCTGGCGGCCACCCGCCTGTATCGGGGCAACGACGAAAGCCGCCTGGAAAACCTGTTCGAACTGGCCGCCCGCCTGAACATTCCCCTGGTGGCCAGTAACGATGTTCATTATCACACGCCCGGTCGCAGGCCATTGCAGGATGTCATCACCTGCATCCGTCATCACCGCACAATCTTTAATGCCGGTTTCCTGCTGAACGCCAACGCCGAACGATACTTAAAGTTGCCCGAAGAAATGACCCGCCTGTTCAAGGGGTATGACGCGACTGTGGCCCGGTCGGCAGAAATTGCAAGCCAGTGCCCCTTTTCTCTTGATGAACTGGCCTATGAATACCCCGACGAACCATCGGGCAACAGCGCCACCCCGCAGGCCGAACTGGAACGCCTGACCTGGTTGGGTGCAAAGCGGCGCTTTCCCGGTGGCTGTGATGAAAAACTGAAACAGACCATCGAACATGAATTGGCGCTGATCGAACAGATGAATTACGCGCCGTATTTTTTGACCGTGGACGATATCGTTCGCCATGCCCGGTCGCTGGGCATTTTATGTCAGGGGCGGGGATCGGCGGCCAATTCCGCCGTTTGTTATTGTCTGGGCATCACATCGGTTGACCCGACCCAGATCGATCTTTTGTTCGAACGGTTCGTATCTGCCGAACGGGATGAACCACCTGATATCGATGTCGATTTCGAACACGAACGGCGCGAAGAGGTGATCCAGTACATCTATACCAAATATGGACGCCACCGGGCCGGGATCGCGGCAACGGTGATCACGTATCGTTCGCGCAGTGCCGTTCGCGAAGTGGGCAAGGCCATGGGACTGTCCCTTGATATGGTCAGTGCCATGTCGGGTTCTGTCTGGGGGCGCTCGTCAGCCAAATTCAACGCCGATCAGGTGCGCGAACTGGGGCTTGACCCAACTGACCCGACCCTCGCTCAAACCCTGAAACTGGTGCGTCAACTGATGGGTTTTCCGCGCCATCTGTCGCAGCACGTGGGCGGCTTCATCATCACCCGGGGGCCGCTGGATCATGTCACCCCCATTGCCAACGCGGCCATGCCGGAACGCACTTTTATCGAATGGGACAAGAACGATCTTGATGCGCTGGGCATTTTAAAGATCGATGTGCTGTCGTTGGGCATGCTGACCTGTATCCGCAAGGCGTTTGGCCTGATCGAGCGTCATTACGGCACATCCTATGACCTGGCCACCGTGCCCCAGGAAGACCCGCGGGTTTATGACATGATCTGCAAGGCCGATACGGTCGGTGTTTTCCAAATTGAAAGCCGGGCGCAGATGTCCATGTTGCCGCGCCTGCGGCCCCGTACGTTTTATGACCTGGTGATCGAAGTCGCGCTGGTTCGCCCCGGCCCCATTCAGGGCGACATGGTGCATCCTTATTTAAAACGCCGTCAGGGGCTTGAAAAAGTCGACTTCCCGTCCGAAGCCCTGCGCGACGTCCTTGGCAAGACACTGGGGATTCCACTGTTTCAGGAACAGGCCATGAAAATCGCCATCGTCGCGGCGGGCTTTACACCAGGCGAGGCCGATCAGTTGCGCCGG
>Ga0316204_10011670_pt1 | contig 10930 bp, 14 predicted proteins | sample 6monrhotite_MG_2_FD_205661 | JGI IMG/M metagenome (GOLD analysis project Ga0316204, IMG submission 205661) | Microbial mat bacterial communities from mineral coupon in-situ incubated in ocean water Damariscotta River, Maine, United States -... | ecosystem: Environmental > Aquatic > Marine >... | reverse complement strand
AAATAAGTTTGAAAAAGTTTTTACGTAAAACTGTGATTTTTTTTATGTATAACGATTAATAGATAAAATCTTAACAAACTTATAAATATGAAACAACTAGTAACTAAAAGTATTATTATTTTAATTATTGTGAGCGCATTAAGCAATTCATTAGTTGCTCAACAAAAAAATGATAGTTTAAGAATAATAAAAGAAGCCTTACAATTAATTAAATTACCAGAGCCAATATTTGATAAACCATTTAAGATAACACCTAGCTCAAAGGATATAGAAGATTTAGGTTTTGAGCAAATTAATAAAGCTGAAAACATTAAATTTATGATGAGTGATGGAATTCAAATAGCAGCACAAAAGTACGTATTTGAAAGTAACAAAACAGTTATTTTGGTACATGGTGTTTTGTCAAGCAGTTACACTTTTAACAAAATGGCAGGTTTATTAAGAAAATCTTTACAAGCAAAGGTTATTGCAATTGATTTAAGAGGACACGGTATGTCTGGTGGTAAGCCAGGAGATATATCAACCCCAAACCAATATACTAAAGATTTAGATGCAATTATTAATAATATTAAAAACCAACGCCCAACTCAAAAAATTATATTGGCAGGTCATTCAATTGGAGGAGGAATTGTGTTAAAACATGTAGAAACATTTCCTAAAACAAAAGTACAAGCATACGTATTATTTGCGCCTAATTTAGGAGCAACATCACCAACTACTAGTCAGAAATTAGATGTAACCAACAATTTTATAAAAACACATCTTTCTAGAGGTTTAGGATTAAAAATGTTGAACGAATTTGGAATTTATAACTATGATTCTTTAAACGTAGTATTTTATAATTTACCAAAACAGATGCCCATTCATAAATATAGCTACAGAAGTATGAAAGCTTCTTATCCTACTAACTTTAAAGAAGCATTAAAGATGATTGATGTACCATTATTAACTTTTGTAGGAAGTAATGATGAAGCATTTATTGCTGAAGAATATCCGATAGTGATGAGCGCATATTCAACTGGAGAATGTTTTGTAATTGAAAATGAAACACACAATGGCATAAGGCATAACAAAGAGGCTATGAAAAAAATTGAAGTGTGGGCAATAAAAAATAAAATACAATGAAACTTGCCCCTATAAGTAACAATATTGAAATTGTAGCACTTATTGAAGAAAATAAAAGGTTAATATATAAAGTAGTACATAGTTATTGTAGTAATAGAAATGAACAGGAAGATTTAATTCAGGAAATTATTTTTCAAATTATTAAAAGCTATAAAACGTTCAATCATAAAGTAAAAGTAACTACTTGGATGTATAAAATTGCTTTTAATGTAGCCATTTCTAATTACAGAAAAATTAGTAATAGAAAAAAGTATTTTGTTGAAATGCCATCAAAAGTTGTAAAAGTAGAAGAAACATACAATGATGACATGGATGAAAAAATTAAACAACTACGCTTATTTATTCAAGAGTTTGATCCGCTAAATAAAGCAATTGTAATCATGTATCTCGATGGAAATAGCCATTCAGAAATATCAAAAGTAATGGGAATTTCAGTAAGTAATGTAGGAACTAAAATAGGTAGAATAAAAAAACAATTACAAAAAAAGTTTAAAAAATAAAATTATGGAACATATAGATATACAAGAAATTTGGAAGCAAAATGAAGTTTTACTTGAACAAAGTAGAAAATTTAATGTTGAGCTATTGAAGGAAGTGAAAATTGATAAAGCAAAATCATCTCTAAAGGGGTTGCTATTCTTGCCAATAAGTACACTATTATTTTACACATTGGTTGCGTCATACGCTATGTATTTTGCAGTTGTAAATTACGATTATTGGTATTTTATATTTTCAGGATTGTTAATTACATTTTTTTCGGTGTGGTTTATAATTTCATCAATAAAGCAACTAAAAATTATTCTTTCGTTAGATTACAATAAAGAGATTATAAAAATTCAAGAGGATTTATCAAAAATTAAACTCGCAATAGTTAAAAATTTGAGAATTGCAGCTTGGTTATTACCATTTGGACCATTTATAGGGTTGTTTTTAGTGAAAGCAATTTTGAATATAGATTTAATGGAAATTATAGATTTTAAAATGCTGATTACTTTTGGAGTTACTACAGTTGTTCTAGAAATTATATCCTTTTTAATACTAAGAGCTTTAAGACCAAAAAACATCAATAAAAAATGGTTGAATTGTTTGTTAATGGGAAATGGGAGTCAAGTTAATGATGCAATAGATTTTCTTCAAGATATAAAAACATTTCAAGAAAATAATAAGTAAAACTTAATTCAGGACTGTTACAGAAAATAAGTTCAATCGTCATCTTTTGAGCTGAAATTACCATACTAACTTTTAAAATTATTCCGAACGTTTGAAATTATAATCTCGAACGATTTGAAGGAGGTTAATGCTCAAATTTGCAGTATCATAAAATATACATCAATTTAAATTAAAAAAAATGAAAACACTAAAAGTACAATTAATACTATTATTTACAATATGTTTAAGCGCAGTACAAGTTAAAGGTCAAACACGTTTTGTAAAGGTAAACGACTCCATACGCCAATTTACACTGTACGCTTCATCAAAAATTAATGAAACAGAAAAAGTTCCATTATTACTTAATTTTCACGGTTCTGGAATGACAGCTCTTGAGCAAATGTTTTATACCAACACAAATGAATTGGCTGAAAACGCTGGATTTATTGTTGTGTATCCACAAGGAATAAATAACGATTGGAATGTTGGTTTTGAGCAAGATTATGATACAGGAACAAAGGATGTTGCATTTATCAAGGTTTTAATTGAAAAATTACTTAAAAATTACCCAATAGATCAACACAATATCTATGCAACGGGTTTATCTAGAGGCGGATTTTTTATTCAAAGGTTAGTAGCCGAATTGCCAGGTCAAATTAAAGGGTTTGTTTCGGTGGGAGCACCAATGCCGAATGAAGTAAAAAATAGAATGAAAACAACTGAACCTGTAAAAGCAATGTACATTCACGGTACAGCTGATCAAATTGTAGCAATAGATGGTAAAAACGATGCATACCTATCTGTAAATGAATGTATTTCTTATTGGAAAGCTCGCAATAAAGAGCAAAGTGAAACCACCGAATTAATCATTAATAAACTAAACGATGAAACTACAGTAACAATTAAAAGCAATGGATCAGTTACTGAAATTTTAATTGAGAATGGCGGACATACTTGGCCTGGAGCTGACCCTTTTAATGTAGGATTTCCACTAGGTAAAACCACTCAGGAAATTAATTTAAATACACTTTTATTAGACTTTATAAACAACTAAAATAATTAAACTTAAAAATTTAAAATTATGAAATTACATTTAAAACTATTAATGCTTTTAGCACTTTTACTAGCTGCATTGTTAACGTCTTGCACTGATAATGATGATGATATAGCAACTACCAACTATACAACTATTGAAAATTTATTGAATGAAGTTGACTTTCAAGGCTATGCCATTATCACTAAAAATGACAATGATTTAATACGTCAAGGTTTTGGATTGGCAAATGAGAGTACAGCAATGCCACAAGGTGATAACCTTGCATACCGAATAGGTTCGGTAAGTAAAACATTAACGGCAGCAGCTATCGTACAATTAAAACGCGATGGTTTAATCAGCAGTTTTAATCAAACGTTAAATGAATTTGACGCCGAATTTCCAAACGGAAATCAAATTACTATTGCGCAGTTATTATCGCATCAATCGGGTATTCCAGATTATCAATTTGTAGTTGAGGATGCTTATGAACATGGCGAAACCTTTGATGAAGAAGATATTTATGAAGTTATTACTGAGATGATTTCAGAAAACGGTCTCAATTTTGAGCCAGGTACTGGTAAACAGTATAGCAATTCAAACTTTCTTATCGCAGCTTTATTAGTTCAAGAAGTATCTCAAATGACTTACCACGAGTATATTCAGCAAAAAATAGTTAACACGTTGGGAATGACTGATACGTATAAAGGTACCAATGTTATTGATATCAATACGCATGCTGAAGGTTATGAAAGTGGTAGCATTAATAGTACATATCCAATGGCTATTGCATTTGGTGCGGGTGACTTTAGTAGTACCCCAAACGATATGGAAACTTGGACCAACGCCGTAAAAACAACGTGGTTTACAGAGGCTGAAAAAGCCGAAATATTTGCTCAAAATGTACCAAGTGGCTTTGTTGATTTTGGCCTAGGATGGTTTACCACCCAACAAGGTAACACAACAATGTATTGGCACGGAGGCGATATTGATGGCTATTGGAGTATGATTGGTTTTATACCAAAATATGACGCAACAATTGTACTGTTAAGTAATCAACAAGACGATACAGGTACGCAACGTAACACCATTATAGAACAATTATTAACCTATGAATTTAATTAAATAGTAACCTAATAAATTAAAAACTATTAAGATATGAGAAAGTTAGTATCAATAATCGCACTATACACACTATTTGCCAATGTTGGATTTAGTCAAGAAATAACACAGCCAGCAGTTGAATTTAAGGTAATTACAAGTGTAGAATCTATTGTCTCAAGTGGATTGGGGAGATCACGTATAATTTCATCAAATGAAGAAAGAGATTATAAGCAATTCACTTCAAGCCAGACAGACAATAACAATACAAGAAACAAGTCTAAAAGAAAAGATATTAGAGTAAAAGACTTTGAAGAAACAAAACTATTGAACTTTTTTAATTTGGGTGGAATTCGATTTCAAAATATAGCGTCTAATGATGCTTTGATTTCTTCTAAATTGTCAACTATGATTTCTGAAGGTTGGGATTTGATGTTTGTTACAAGTGCCGTAGAAAGCGATGCAGGAAAAAATGATGACAACGGTATTTTTATCACGCGATATATTTTTAAAAGAAAGTTACACTAAACAAACAGCCTAATACTTTATTAATAATGAAACATACCAACGTATTATTAGCAGGAGCTACAGGCTATTTGGGCCGCTATTTGTTAAAAGCATTAATCGATAAACAAAACCATGTTATTGCTATTGCTCGTAACCCCAATAAGTTACTAAATATTAACGAGAATTATTTAGAAATAAAGCAAGCTGAAATAACAAAACCAGAAACCTTACGAGACATTTGTAAAGGCATTGATACGGTAATTTCTGCTGTAGGCATCACAAGGCAAAAAGACAATTTAACGTATATGGATGTAGATTATCAGGCCAATATGAATTTGCTTGAAGAAGCTAAAAAGGCTGGTGTAAAACACTTTGTGTATGTGTCTGCTATTAACGGAGATACATACCGACATCTGAAAATTTTTGAAGCTAAGGAAAAATTTGTAGATGCTTTAATAGCTTCTGGGTTAAACTACACCATTGTAAGACCAAATGGTTTTTTCTCTGATATGAAAGATTTTTTAGAAATGGCTAAATCAGGTCGTGTCTATTTGTTTGGATCAGGGTATCAAAAATTCAACCCAATTCACGGTGAAGATTTAGCAAAAGCCATAGTTGATAACATTGATGAAAAGGAGAAAGAATTTAGTATTGGAGGTCCAGATATTTTAAGTTTGAATGATATTAGTAAACTCGCTTTAAAAGCTTTAAACAAACCTGTGAAAATTGTTCATTTACCAAACTGGATTCGAAAATTTACACTTTGGAGTTTAAGAACTTTTACAAGCGTTAAAACCTATGGACCCATTGAATTTTTCTTAACACTTATGGCAGATGATAATGTTGCACCAACTTATGGAAATCATCATTTAGAAGATTTTTATAAAGAAGAATCCAAAAAAGTAGACTGGACAAATAATTTATTACAATGAAAATAACTGCAAAAATTTTATTGAGTGTAATTTTGTTACTTTTTATGGTTCATTTGGCTATTTTATTACAAATTTTGCCATATAATATAGTTTGGGGAGGTAAATTAAACTCAGTAGCTGAAATGTACTTTTTTGAAACAGTATCAGCACTAATTACCCTTATATTTGGATTTGTTGTAGCAATTAAAGCAAACGTTATAAATATAAAATTACCTAAAAATATAGTACAAAGTGTGCTCTGGATTTTCTTCTTCTTTTTTATACTTAATACCATTGGAAACCTATTGGCAAAAACATATACAGAAAAAATATTTTCTATAGTAACTATTGTTTTTGTTTTACTGCTATGGAAACTTCTTAAAAGTAAAGAATAAAATGGAAATAGTTATAATCTCATAGATTGGTACGGAATTATAAATTGAAACGATTTCAATTATTTTTTAACTCAACTTTGCATAAAAAAATAAACTAATTAAAAAATTTAAAACTTATGAAAACACAAATTAAACACCTATTACTATTAGTTGTATTTACAGTTACAAGCGTTGTAAATGCACAAAATGAAATAGACAATCATGTATATTCAACTAAAGAATTTAAACACTCAATTAGTGCCTGTCCTGTGGCAGTAGCATTTGGTTTCTATTCTATTAATTATGAGTACTTACATCAACAAAAACATGGATTTGTAGCACGTTTTGATTATGAAGCAATTCCAAAAACATATACTGACGCAAATATTGAATCGAGTGGTTATGCATTTTTAGTGAATTATCGATATCATTTTAGTCAACAAATGCAATCGTTTTTTGTGGGAGCTTATGGTAGATACAGAAAGTTTGAAGGTGATGGTTTAATTGACAATACACCGTTCGATTTTAAAATGCCCGATGTTAGTTTTGGTATCAATGCGGGGAAAAAATGGGTTTTGAAAAAAGGGTTTACCATGACTTTTGCTTTAGGGTATGGCTTTTCTAATGAAGATTGGGATAGTACTCCAAACAGCACAGCTATTAATGAATCAATAAAGGATTTTAGAAATGATTATGATTTTGTAGATCCTTTTTACGGCGAGTTTTCTATTGGTTATTCATTTTAAATTATGAAAAGAATTGTTTTTTTAGCAACATTAATTGTTTCCTGGTCGTTAATTGGGCAGGAAACTTTTGAACATAAACTTCAGCAAGTTTTTAATAAAAAATTAGCAAAAGAGAATGTGCATAATGCATTTTTAAGTATTTCTTCAAAAGAAAATATGTTAGATTTTTATGGTGGTAATTTTCAAAATGGCGATAGTGTTACGCTTAATAATCCGTTTTATCTTGCTAGTATTGGAAAAACGTTTACAGCTGTTTCTATCACTATTTTAAAGGAAAAAGGACAGATTTCTTTTAACGAGAGCATATCTAAATATGTATCAGAAGAGATAATGAAAAATCTTCATATAATTGATAGTGTAGATTATTCGAACGATATTACCATTGCGCATTTACTACAGCATACTTCAGGATTAAGCGATTATTTTACAGATGAAACTATTGATAAAACGCCAAGTTTGATAAACCAGTTACTTGTAAATCCGTCTAAATTTTGGACACCAAACGAATTAATTCAGTTTTATAAAGAAAAAATGAGCGCTTTATTTCCTCCGGGAAAAGGTTACCATTATACAGATACTGAATATGTTTTATTAGGATTGATTATTGAAGATGTTAGCGGATTAGAATTACATCAGTTTTTTAAAGAGTACCTATTTAAACCTTTAAATATGAATAGTACGTATATGAACTTAAGATCTAAACCAATGAATGAAACTAAAAAAATTGCAGAGATTTATGCAAGTGATTACGAGGTTTCTGAATTGAAAAGTTTGAGTGCCGATTGGGCTGGAGGAGGTTTGGTTTCAACAAATTCCGATTTATTAAAATTTCAAAAAGCTTTGTTTAAAGGTGAAATTATAAGTAATACAACTTTAAATGAAATGCAACAATGGACTACAGAAACTTTTGGAATGGAATATGGTTTTGGACTAAGAAAAGTACATTTAAAAGAGCTAAATTCAAATTGGCCAAATCTTGAAATAATCGGACATACAGGTAGTACTGGTTCATTTATGTTTTATTGTGCAAAGTTAGATGTTTATATATCAGGCACGTTAAATCAAATGGAAGAGTCAAGAGCATCAGTTAGTTTAATTGCTGAAATTTTAACAATGATGAAAAAAAGTATGTAAAATGAAACTACGATTAGTACATCCAAAATTTTATAGTTCACTTTTTAAGGAACTTTTAAGTTTTATAAAGCATCCAACGCTTGAAATAAATCATACAAAAACAGTAAAAACTAAAGTAGTTGAAACCATTGGATTGTTTGTAATTAAAATGTCTGCATCTATAATTATAGCTGTTATTTTAGGATTATTTTACGAACCAAAAAATATTACCGATTCAACTATGGCTTCAAGATTTTCACCATTGGTGTTTTTAGTAGTTGGCGGAATTATTTTACCTGCTTTTGAAGAGATCGCTTTTAGGTTATCGCTTAAATATAAAACAATATACGCTAGTTTATCTTTAACAGCATTTGCCTATTACATCTTAACTAAAGTAGTCTACAAATCTAATTTAAGTCTGGTAGATGATAGTTTTAAAACTCGTATATTATTGGCATTACTTATTGGCATTCTAAGTTATGGCATTTTAGGTAGGAATCATATTAAAAAAAGCCTCTCACAATTTTGGAAAGCTAATTTTAAGTATATCTACTATGCTTCATGCATTATGTTTGCTTGGTTGCATATTTTTAATTTTGAACTTACTACAATAAACCTTATTTTGCTTCCTATAATTACGCTTCCTCAGTTATTTAGTGCAACTATAGCGGGTTATACAAGAGTTTCTTTTGGATTTCAGTATCCATTAGCAGTTCATATGCTAACGAATTCAATTTTTATAAGTTTAACATTTTTACCTTTTGATTCATGAAAATACTAAGCCATTTAAATAAAATAGTGGTTATTACTCTTTACTTAACCACATCATTAGTTTTGTCACAAACAAGTAATTGGAATGATGATTTAGACATGTATTATACAAAACTATCTGAAAAACATATAGATATATTTAATAAAATTGATAAGGAAGTATTTGAAAAAGAACTTCATCAAATTAAAATTTCATCATCAAAAGAAAACGATTTTCAAACAATTCTAAAATTAATGAAGCTCACAAGAAAAATAGGAGATGGGCACACCTCAGTTTCATTAAGAAATTTTAAAACACATAGTTATCCTTTAGAAATTCGTTTTATTGATAATCAATGGCGCGTGGTTAAGATTGCAGAAGAAAATCAACAGCTTTTAAGTACTTCATTAATTGCAATTGATGGCGTTCCAATTGATGAAGTTTCCATAAAAATTTCAGAAATAGCTCAATTTGTAGAAAACCAATATTCACAAATTGTTAGAACGGGTAATTATTTAACTATTAGCGAATTACTTTTTGCACTAAACATTACAAAAAATAAACAAGAAGCTATTTTTACCTTTACAGGTGCTCATAATAACAACGTTGATGTTACGCTAAAAGCATTTGATAAAGTAACAATGGATAGCATAAACTTTAAAGAACTTTCTATTGGTGTACCGCAAATTTCTAAGCCTGAAAATAGTAGCTTTGATTATTTATGGTTTGCACCTATCGAAAATGAACAAGCTGTATATATTAATTTTGAAAGCTATCCAAGCTTTGAAGAAATGCAAGTTTTTGGCGATAAGCTAGTAACGTACATCGCTAAAAATAACATACATAAAATTATTATAGACATGCGAAACAATGGTGGAGGCGATTTATATGTGGGCGTTGTTTTAGCATATGCACTTAATTTAGCTGATTCAATAGACTGGAAACAAGGAGTGTATGTTTTGTCAAGCAATATTACCTTTTCTGCAGGAGCAAGTAATATGGCACTTTTTAAACAATTATTAAACGCTAAAATTATTGGACAACCTACAGGGTCAAATCCAACAGGCTATCAGGATATGGGACAATTTACGTTGCCTAATTCAAAGCTAGTAATTACCTATTCTAAAAGATATTTTAAGCTTTCTGAAACGCTAACTCAAGGTGTTCAGCCTGATGTTTTATTAAATTATAATTGGAATGATTACAAGAATGGTACTGATACAATGATTGAATGGATTATTAACGACTTTCAAACGTATAAGTAAATTAAAGAAACTTTAGGTACTTTTAAGTATAAGCAATATCAATCTAGCATTTTATGAAAACACCTAACCCAACTACTAAATTTCCTTTAGAGCATTACCAAAAATTATGTTTTTTAAAAAATATAATTACAAATCCGGCTATTGAAGTTGGGGATTACACCTATTATGATGATTTTGAAGATGTTCATAATTTTGAGAAGAACGTTAAATATCATTTCGATTTTATTGGCGATAAATTACTAATTGGGAAGTTTTGCATGATTGCATCAGGAGCTAAATTTATTATGAATGGCGGAAATCATTTAACAGATGCTGTAACTGCGTATCCTTTTGCAATTTTTGGTGAAGCTTGGCAAAACGCAATGGATGGTAAAGAATATCCATCAAAAGGAAATACAGTTGTAGGAAATGATGTTTGGATTGGTCATGAAGCTACTATTATGCCAGGAGTAACGATTGGAGATGGAGCTATAATTGCAACAAAAGCTATTGTTACTAAAGATGTTGAGCCTTATACTATTGTTGGTGGAAATCCAGCAAAAATGATAAAAAAGCGTTTTGATGAATCAACCATTGAAAAGCTACTAAACTTGAAATGGTGGAATTGGGACATTACTAAAGTTACTAAGAATGTTCAGTTACTTACTACCAATCCAACTGAATTATTTAAAAAATTTTAAAGAAGGTAAATTTTTAATTTTTACTTTAAATAGATATTATGTTGATTGACTCCTTTATTTTCCGATACAATAAGTATTTACTTCTTGTTTTATTAGCCTTGGAGCTGTAAAGGTGTATTTTAGCTGTGCTCTTTTAGCTGTTGTTTATTGGATAAATGTACAATAAACTTATTAT
>Ga0316204_10011669_pt1 | contig 10932 bp, 9 predicted proteins | sample 6monrhotite_MG_2_FD_205661 | JGI IMG/M metagenome (GOLD analysis project Ga0316204, IMG submission 205661) | Microbial mat bacterial communities from mineral coupon in-situ incubated in ocean water Damariscotta River, Maine, United States -... | ecosystem: Environmental > Aquatic > Marine >... | reverse complement strand
CAGGATATAATCGGAATGTACCATCATATCTTTGTCATGCTCCACTACAATAACTGAATTCCCAACATCTCTAAGTTCCTTCAATGCATTGATCAAACGATGGTTGTCCCTCTGATGTAAACCAATACTTGGTTCATCCAAAATATATAAAACTCCGATCAGTTGTGAGCCTACCTGAGTCGCTAATCGGATCCGCTGTGCTTCTCCTCCAGAGAGTGTTCTCAGAGGTCTGTTTAAATTCAGATAATAAAGTCCTACATCCAGAAGGAACTGAACCCGCTTTCTAAGCTCTTTTAGAATTTCGGTTGCAATGATCTTCTGACGATCTTCAAGGCGGTCTTCAAGATTTTCAAGCCATTCACTCAAGGTTTCGATATCCATTGCTGCCAATTCGGCAATATTCTTACCTCCTACTTTAAAATGAAGGGATTCTTTTTTTAATCTGGCTCCTTCACAGTCAGGGCATACGCGAATCTCCATAAAGTCCTTTAGCCATTTTTGCATTCGCTCCGAGCCGGAATCCTTCTGCTTTTCCAAGAACTTTATGATCCCCTCAAAGGTGGTCTGCCATTGGGTTCCAGGGTGCTTGACCGATGAAACGGAAACAGGCTGATGATCCCCATAAAGAATTACATTAATAACTTCTTCAGGAATATTTTCGATAGGAGTACTTAGGTTAACTTTGTATCGCTTTAATATGGCTTCTATTTTTTTAAAAATCCATATATCCCTGAACTCACCAAGAGGTGCAATCCCTCCTCTGCTGATACTTAATCTTTCGTCTGGAACCACCGCATTTTTTGTAATCTCTCTGATTTCTCCCAAGCCATTACAGCTAGGACAAGCGCCGTATGGAGAATTGAAAGAAAAGGTATTTGGGGCAGGCTCATCATAACTGAGTCCTGTTTGCGGATCCATCAAGAATTTAGAAAAATGATACACCTGGCCTTTTTCATCCAAAATCATGATTACTCCCTTAGCATGCATCATGGCAGTCTTTACGGACTGGGCAATTCTGAAGGATTCCTCACTGCATACCTTAAGCCGATCTACCACCATTTCTATATCATGCGTTTTATATCGGTCGACCTGCATTTTAGGGATCATCTCCTGCATATCTCCATCAATACGTACTCTGTTGAAGCCCATCTTTCGAATCTGAACAAACAACTCACGATAATGACCTTTTCTTCCTTTTACCACAGGAGCAAGGATGGATATTTTCTGGTCCTCAAAATTTCGGATGAGCTGCTCTACAATCTGATCTTCAGACTGACGGACCATCTTCTTGCCGGTTAGGTAAGAAAAGGCATCTCCTGCCCTGGCGTAAAGCAGACGCAGAAAATCATAGACCTCAGTCACCGTTCCTACCGTAGACCTGGGGTTACGTGAAGTCGTTTTTTGCTCAATAGAAATTACAGGACTTAATCCATTGATCTTATCCACATCAGGCCTTTCCATATTCCCAATAAAGGAACGGGCATAAGCTGAAAAGCTTTCCATATACCTACGCTGACCTTCTGCATAAATAGTGTCAAATGCAAGGCTAGACTTTCCACTTCCGCTGATTCCGGTAATCACTACCAGTTTATTTCTGGGAATATTGATGTCTATATTTTTCAGGTTATGCTCACGGGCTCCAAAAATTTCTATATTTTCGTGACCCGTTAGATCATATCCATTGGAAAGTTTCTCGGGAGAACTCTTAATTGGGTTTTTGATATTTTTTTGTTTTTTTGCCACTATCCCCTGATACTAGGTGGTTAAAGAATTGGCAAAATTACGACAAAATACCAAGGAATACATCTCGGCAGAAAATTTAAATTGAAGGTTTGTCTCAAAACCGTATCTATACCTTTGAGATAACCGTAGTTAAGCGAATGGCAGACAATAAAACTTCATTTCTCCTTAAAAATCTATCCAGAGGGTTTCTATACCTGGGGGTGATCGTGGTATTATTTATTCTTGCCAAAAAGTATATATCCGTAGACTACATCCTGTGGCTCGCTCCTGTTTATGAGAAGCCTTCCCTGATGTTTGGTATTTTCATGATTTCAGAGATTATTATTGGTATAATTCCTCCAGAATTTTTCATGGTATGGGCACTAAGAACTGAAATTTTATCCGATTATATCTGGACAGTATTTCTCCTGACAATAATCTCCTACCTATCTGGAGTCATAGGATTTGGAATTGGACGATATTTTAGCACTACCCTTTTTTATCGTTTCCTTAAAAGAAAATACATTGGTAAATATTCCAAATATCTGAATGAATACGGCGGTTTTTTAATTGTAGTGGCGGCAGTTACCCCATTGCCCTGGTCCGGAATTAGCATGCTCGTAGGGTCTGAAAAGTACCCATTTAAACGGTTCTTCGTTTTTTCCTTATTTCGTTTCCTACGGTTTATCGTTTATGCAGCGATAATCTGGGAAGCCAATATCCTATAAAAAAATACCCCGAGCTTCCCCAGGGTATCTAATAAAAAATAAGCGCTCGTCAGCAAAGACGGTATATTAATACGGCTTTGAAGCCTGATTTCATTCATTTAATACTTAGATGGATTTTAGCCGGAAAGGTTTAACCGGTTGCCGAATTTTTTTTAGGTACTTTCAAATAATAAGACTTGCCATTCCGTACTGTTAGGTGACTTTTCCGTAGCCAGGGATTATACTTTTTCAGAATTTTATAATTGATTCCCTGATCTTTAGCATATACAGCCAAATCCTTAATAGATTCGGTTACTACCAGGGTATCTAATAGTTCCTGTTCATAAAGATGTTCCGTTTTAATATCGAAATTATATTTCGCAGGGTCTTCCAAGAGGTCTTTACAAGCCAGGATTCTGAACACATACCGCGATGTTTCCTCATTAAGCAGCAGATCATAATAGTCATCCACATGTTGAGCATCCAGGCTATTTTGAACTCCTCTCATACCGCGGTTAAAACTGGCGGCAACCAGAGTCCAATTACCAAATTTTTTATATGCTCTGTTCAGGTATTTGCAGGCAACCACTGTGGATTTAATGGGGTCGTATCGTTCATCTACTTCATCCGTAACTTCCATTCCGTATTCTTTGGCCGTAGGCTTTAATATTTGCCAAAATCCCACCGCTTGTTTAGGACTTACCGCATTCTTTAATCCTCCTTCAATGGCTGGCAAATACTTAAAATCTGAAGGGACATTATTCTGAATCAAAATTTCCTCTATCTGTGGCAGCCATTGATTGGCTCTTTTGATGAGAAATATGGAATTATTATGCCAATACCTATTAATATGAATTTCACGATCCAGTCGTTCCCGAACATCCGGAATATGTAAAGGTACGGGCTCTCCTGCAAAACTAATAGAGTCAGGAAGGTCCAGCGTAACGGTACGATCTCTTAAATCCGGCATATCAAAACGTGTCTCGGTATTAGCCATAGCCTCCACTATTTCCTTATACCTGGCTTCGGTATTCATGTAATAGCCAATCATTATTAATATTGCCAGGAATAAAATGAGATAAGGAAATTTTTTCACAGCTAAAAGTTTGGTGATAAAAGGAAGTCTGAATAAAAATCCTCGATGGCTTTAACCGCCTCATCCGCTGTATCTACAATTTGATAAAGGTCAAGGTCTTCTTTACTAATATTGTTTTCCTGTGTAAGTAATGTCTCTTTAATCCACTCAAAAAGACCCGTCCAAAATTTTCTTCCTACAAGTATAATCGGGAAACGACCAATCTTATTGGTTTGAATCAATGTTAAGGCTTCAAAAAGTTCATCCATGGTACCAAATCCACCCGGCATAACCACAAAACCCTGAGCATATCGTACAAACATTACCTTTCTTACAAAGAAGTAGTCAAATTCAATCAGTTTATCTGAGTCAATATATACATTATTAAATTGCTCAAAAGGCAACTGAATATTGAGCCCCACAGATTTTCCGCCTGCTGCATGCGCTCCTTTATTACCGGCTTCCATAATTCCAGGTCCACCTCCCGTGATCACTCCATAACCATGTTGTACCAATTTATAGGCTACCTCTTCCGCAGTTTTATAATACTGATGATCCGATTTAGTTCTGGCGGATCCAAAAATTGAAACACATGGACCAATTTTCGCCAATTTTTCAAACCCTTCAACAAACTCAGACATAATCTTGAAGATTACCCATGAGTCCGCACTCTTAATTTCAGCCCAGTTTTTATCTTTAAATGCTTCTCTTATTTTTTGCTCGTCTTTTGTCATATCGCTCTAATTTAAACCCAATTCTTGATAACGTAGTAAGGGTCAAGAGGGTTAATTTACCATTATTTATCCATTAAGTCCTTTAGGGCAGGTTGCAATTCAGAATACATAAACGAATACCCTTCAGAAATTATTTTTTGGGAAGATACTTTAAGCCCTCCCAGTACCAAAACTGACATTTCTCCTAGTGCCAATTTCAACACAAATGAAGGTACCGGAGGTAAAAAGAAGGGCTTCTTCATTACACTTGCCAATGTTTTGGTCAGCTGTTTATTGGTTTCCGGTTGAGGAGCAACTCCATTGTAAACACCACTAATGGACTCTGTATTCAATGCATAAGCAATAATCCCAACAATATCTTTAATATGTATCCAACTCATGTATTGCTTTCCTGAACCTAAAGCTGCTCCTGCCATCCACTGAACCGGTTTAATGATCTCTGCTAAAGCTCCTCCGTCTCGACTAAGTACAATCCCAATTCGGATACTTACTACACGAATGCCCAGTTCCTCAAATTTACGAGCTTCTACTTCCCACTCCCGTGTAATTTTCGCGAGAAAGTCTTTTCCTGGACTACTCTCTTCATTTACTAACTCATCGCCACGATCAAATCCGTAATATCCAATAGCCGAGGCGCAGATGAAGGTTTTAATAGTATGATCTGGATTATTCTTCAGTTGATCATAAAGAAGCCGGGTAGAATCAATCCTGCTGTCAAACAACTCCTTTTTCCTTTTTTCAGTCCATCGTTCATCCGCGACACCTGCCCCTGCAAGATGCACCAGGCTGGTTACACCATCAAGAGCTCCTGGTTCTATAAATCCATCGCTAATATCCCATTGATAAGTATCTTCTCTTTCCAGCTTTCTACGGCTAAGTTCATGAATAGAATAGCCCTGTTCCAAGAGCAAAGATTTTAACTGTTTACCAATCATTCCGGTGCTCCCGGTAATTAAAACTTTTTTACTCATAAGGCTACTTCTGATAATTCTCTGAACATCAACAATTCTTCTGGATAATTAAACTTTCGAAAGTTCGTTAAGACAAAATAGTATTATCTTTGCACAACAGAAAGACTTAAACCCATGAAATACATAACCCCAATTTTAGTTTTTTTAGTTCTCTCTTCTCAAAGTTTTGCTCAAATACTTCAACCAGCTCAATGGAGCTATGATATCAGTGAAAAAGAAGTTAGAATTGGCGAAGAATTGGATCTACTTTTTCAAGCTGAAATTGACGCAGACTGGTACCTGTATTCCTCTGATTTTGATCCGGACTGTGGACCTATGGTTACCACTTTTACATTCGAGCCCCACGATAGTTATGAATTGGTTGGTGACATTAGACCCATCAATCCAAAGGAGAAATTTGATGAAATATTCGAATGCGACATTACAATATTTATTAAGAAAGGAGAATTTCGGCAAACCATAAAGCTGTTAAATGAAAGCCCGATAATTAAAGGAAGTTATGAATATCAGGTTTGTACCGATGTAGATGGCAAATGTATTCCCTTCGATGATGAATTTGAATTTGAAAATATAAAAGTACTCCCTGCCTCCGTTGGGATGCCAGTAGAAAAGCCTGAAGAACAGGCGAACAAAACTGAAGAAAAAGATTCTGAAGAAATTGCTGAAGAACCTGCCTCCTCTACAGTAGAACCCGCACAGAATAAAGATAGGGATGCGTCAGAAGCAACTACCTTGGATGCAAATGGTAAACCTCTTACCAGTCGTGACTCTACAGATCCTTATACGTTGATTGCCTTCTTTTTTGCTGCATTTATAGCTGGATTTCTTGCCATGTTGACACCTTGTGTTTTTCCCATGATCCCATTAACCGTTACTTTTTTTAGTGGAAACAAGAAGAAAAATGGATTGAGTAAAGCGCTATTTTATGGATTATCTATCATTGTTATTTACACTTTTGCCGGGACTCTGGTTGCCTGGATTAATGGTCCGGAATTTGCAAATTGGTTGAGCACCCACTGGATTCCCAATGTGTTCTTTTTCCTTATTTTCTTCATATTTGCTCTTTCATTCCTTGGATTATTTGATATTAATCTTCCCTCATCATTTATCAATAAAGTAGATGCTCAGTCAGATAAAGGGGGCTACTATGGTGCCTTTTTCATGGCTTTTACTCTTGTTTTAGTTTCTTTTTCCTGTACTGGTCCTATTGTAGGTTCTATTTTGGTAGAGGCCGCAGGTGGGCAAGTGATCAAGCCTATTATAGGGATGATGGGATTTTCCATGGCCTTTGCTATCGTGTTTACACTCTTTGCAATTTTCCCAGAATGGCTCAGTGGCCTTCCTAAATCCGGTGGCTGGCTAAATTCTGTTAAAGTAGTTCTTGGATTTCTTGAGCTTGCATTGGGCTTGAAGTTCTTAAGTGTTGCAGACCAGGTATATCACTGGGGGCTTCTGGATCGTGATGTATACCTCGTGCTATGGATTGTCATCTTTGCTATGATGGGGTTTTATTTATTGGGCAAAATCAAACTACCCGGAGATACGGAGTTGAAATCCATTTCTGTGCCTCGTTTGTTAATGTCCATTTTAACCTTTGCTTTCGTACTCTATTTAATTCCTGGTTTATTTGGGGCTCCACTTAAAGCTATATCTGGATATCTTCCTCCTGCGTCTTCACTCGATTTTGATCTTATCGCGATTTCCAGAGGTGGACAAGAGTCTGTTGCCTTACCTGAAAACTGTGAAACTCCAAGGTATGCTGACATCTTGCCTGAGATTCCTCATGGAATCCCTGGATACTATGACTACGAACAGGCCATGGACTGCGCAATAAATTCCGGGAAACCGATCTTTATCGATTTTACGGGTCACGGATGTGTAAATTGCAGGGAAATGGAAGCGTATGTCTGGTCGGACGATGAAGTTTTAAAAAGACTTAAAAATGATTTTGTAATGCTTGCTTTATATGTAGATGATAAGCAGGAGTTGCCTGAATCTGAATGGTTTACTTCGGATTATGATGGAAAGGTAAAAAAGACTATTGGGAAACAGAATGCTGATTTTCAAATCCGCAAATTCAATAATAATGCTCAACCTTTTTATGTAATCCTGGATCATGAAGGAAACATGTTGACCAATTCACCAATGTCCTATAATAAAAATGCTCGGGATTTTATAGATTTTCTGGACGAAGGACTTGAAGCTTTCAACCAAAGACTGGTCGTCTCTGAAAAATAATTATTAGTTTAGGATAGCTTATTGATTTTCTAAAAATTGTTAAAAATGAAACCGATTCAATTTCTTTTCTTATTGATTTTTGTGGGGATAAATATCTTCGAGTTACCCGCTCAAAAACTCTTTACCGAAGAGGGTAAAGCTTCTTTTTATTCGGATAAATTTGAAGGTAAAACGACCGCAAGTGGTGAAAAGTTTAAGCAATCTAAAATGACTGCCGCACACAAACATTTGCCATTCGGAACAAAGGTAAGGGTTACCAATAAGGAAAATCAAAAAACAGTAATCGTAACCATCAATGATCGAGGCCCTTTTGTTAAGGGAAGAATAATAGATCTTAGTAAGACTGCTGCTGAAGAGTTAGGAATTATTCAGCAGGGAGTGGCACGGGTAAAAATTGAAGTGATTGAGGCTCATGATCCAAAAAACACTCCATACGAACACGACAAGCCGAGCAGGAAAGATGTGGATATTGATGAATCCATATTTTATCATATCACAGCAGAAAGTCTTGAACCCACTGGTTTTGGAGTTCAGATAGGATCCTATCAGGAATCCGCCAACCTCCTGGGGGTAATTGATCATTTAAAGAAGGCCTACCAGAAACATATTACGGTTGAGGTTTCAAAAGTTGGAGATGTTAAAACCTATAAAATCATACTTGGCAAGTATAAAACCAGGGAACATGCTGAAAATTTCAGGTCTGAAATAATCAGCACATATCCCGGATGTTTTGTAATTAACTTTAAAAAGCAGAATTAATCCACTACTTCTACACCTTTCCAGAAGGCCACATAATTTTCAATGTTTTTAGCCGGGTATTTAGCCTCAGGATAATACCACGCCGCATCCTTATTCAATTCACCATCCACTTCTACTGAATAATAGGATGCCGTTCCTTTCCATGGACAAACGCTATGTGTGTCACTTTCCTTAAACGCATCCTTAATAATAGAATTTGGTGGAAAATAATGATTACCCTCTATCACAATGGTATCGTCACTTTCTGCGATTACCTTGCCATTCCAAATTGCTTTTGCCATCGTTTTCTCTATTTTTGAATTTCGATTTAACTTTGATCAATCATACGTAAATAATAAAGGATTGGTCATGCATTTATTGTCCGTGAACTGACCTTCAATCACTATTCGACTCATGATACTCTACAATGTAACTGTAAATGTGGAAAACGCCATTCGGGAAGAATGGGTTCAATGGATGAAATTCATTCATATTCCAGAAGTTTTGGAAACTGGATTATTTACCCATCATAAGCTTTATCATCTGTTAATTGATGATCAAAATGATACTACCACTTTTTCCATTCAATACTTTGCAGAGTCCCTGACTAAAATTGATGATTACTTGAAAAATCATGCACCTGCCTTACAAAATAAGCATGTCGCCAAATACGATTCAAGAGCTGTCGCCTTTAGAACAGTAATGAAAGAAATATCCTAATCGGGTCCCTTTAACCCATCACTATACTTTCATAATTCGTTTATTTTCCGCATATTAGAAGTGGTCAATCTTTCTATTCTTATGAGGAGTAGGCTTTTATTATTCATTTCTCTTATGGTTTTAGCGCTTCCGGGCCAGAACCAGCACAACTCAATCTATTTCCAAGGAAAGATTATTCTTTCTGAAGGATCTCAACTCGATGGGCTAATTAGCTATGAAACCGGTAAACAGGTTTTATTTCAGACCAGTGGATTGGTTCAAAGCTTTAGTTCATCTGAGATTGAGATGTTCTCTTTCTTTGATGAATCCAGAAATGTGCACCGAACTTTTATCGCAATAAGGCTTAAGGAAAATCACCTTCAACCCGAAATTTTTGAGGTTCTTAGGGAGGCCAAAGATTTTGCATTTTTGGTCCATACCCAGATACTTGAACAAGAGAAAGCTATAAACCCCTCTCGTCATTCAAAAGGCCGGTATATTCCAAAAAACATTTCAAGGATTTATGGAACACGTACATCTATAAGAAAGGAAGAAACCTTTTATATTCTTACCCAAAGGAGTGGACTAAGTCCATATGTAAGATTTATTGATCAGGAGGGTAAGGTAGATGTTCAATATTTGGACAAGCATCTGTTGGAAGATCTTGCAGGAACTTCTTTAAATGAGTTATTAAATTACGAAAGCAAGAAAGATCTAAAACCTAAGGCTAAAAACGATCTCGTTCTTTTGATCAATAAGTTTACCAATCTTTATCATGCCATCCCTTCAAAAGGAGAATTAATAAACCCTCTCTAAATCAATCCTCGGGATTTTATTTCCAGGTACTTGTTAATGGTATTTACCGTAAGATTTTCAGGAGTCGTAAGAATTGTATGTATTCCATGCCGATTCAACTCTTTAACAATCAGTTTCTTTTCATAGACCAGCTTTTCAGCAATGATTTTTTGATATACTGTTTGGATATCCTCTGCACGACCCATGGTAAACTTTTCCAGTTCTGTGTTTTCAAAAAATATAGTGACCAATACATGATCTTTGGCCATTCGTTGGAAATAGGGTAGCTGGCGCTCCATAGAAGAGACCGATTCAAAATTTGTAAAGAGCAGCAACAAACTTCGCTGATTTACTTTTCTTTTCACGGTAGCATAAAGGCTGGAATAATCGGATTCCTTATAGGCCGTCTTCTGATTAAAGAGGTTCTCCAGAAGGAAATGCATTTGATTACTTCTCCTTGAAGCTGGAAGAAGTGTGCCTATTTTATGTTGGAATGTAATTAATCCTGCTTTATCATCCTTTTTAATGGCAATATTGGATATTACCAAAGATGCATTTATGGACCAATCCAGAAGGGTTAATCCTTCAAAAGGCATTTTCATGACTCTGCCCTTATCTATAATACAATAGACCTGTTGTGATCTTTCCTCCTGATAATTATTAACCATAAGACTGGACCTCCGTGCAGTAGCTTTCCAATTGATCGTTCTAAAATCATCCCCTGCCACGTAGTCTTTAATCTGTTCAAATTCCATATTATGCCCAATCTTCCGGATCTTCTTTATCCCATAATCAACCAATTGATTGGAGATGGCCTGCAGCTCATATTTTCGCAATTGCAAATAAGAAGGATACACAGGAACCTTAATGTCCTGGGAAAACCTATACCGGCGTGAAATAAGGCCCACCTTGGTATAGCAATAAACATTTACTGCCCCAAAATGATAGACCCCTCTTTTTACGGGCCTTAAATGATACTGTATTATTTTTTCTTCTCTGGACCCCAATCTGGCATTGAACTGAATATCTCTATTCTGAAATTGATGTGGAATTTCATCAATTACCTCGACCAAAACCGGAACCTTATATAAATTTTCAAGGTAAATTTCTATCAGATTTTCATCCCCATTGGAAAGCTTTGAAGGACAAATTCTTAAGCCTTTGAAACGATGATTGTACCTGAAAAGTATTAAGAGATCTGAGATCAACAGCCCAAAAAAAAGAATAAAGAACACGACACAAATCGGAAACAG
>Ga0316204_10011668_pt1 | contig 10932 bp, 6 predicted proteins | sample 6monrhotite_MG_2_FD_205661 | JGI IMG/M metagenome (GOLD analysis project Ga0316204, IMG submission 205661) | Microbial mat bacterial communities from mineral coupon in-situ incubated in ocean water Damariscotta River, Maine, United States -... | ecosystem: Environmental > Aquatic > Marine >... | reverse complement strand
TTGACCGCCTGGGGAGTACGGTCGCAAGATTAAAACTCAAAGGAATTGACGGGGGCCCGCACAAGCGGTGGAGCATGTGGTTTAATTCGATGCAACGCGAAGAACCTTACCACTCCTTGACATCCTCGGAACTTGTCAGAAATGACTTGGTGCCTTCGGGAACCCAGTGACAGGTGCTGCATGGCTGTCGTCAGCTCGTGTCGTGAGATGTTGGGTTAAGTCCCGTAACGAGCGCAACCCTTGTCCTTAGTTGCTAACATTTAGTTGAGAACTCTAAGGAGACTGCCGGTGACAAACCGGAGGAAGGTGGGGATGACGTCAAGTCATCATGGCCCTTACGGAGTGGGCTACACACGTGCTACAATGGGCAGTACAGAGGGTCGCCAAGCCGCGAGGTGGAGCTAATCTCAGAAAGCTGTTCATAGTCCGGATTGGAGTCTGCAACTCGACTCCATGAAGTCGGAATCGCTAGTAATCGCGGATCAGAATGCCGCGGTGAATACGTTCCCGGGCCTTGTACACACCGCCCGTCACACCATGGGAGTGGGTTGCTCCAGAAGTGGCTAGTCTAACCTTCGGGAGGACGGTCACCACGGAGTGATTCATGACTGGGGTGAAGTCGTAACAAGGTAGCCCTAGGGGAACCTGGGGCTGGATCACCTCCTTTAAGAGAAAAGGTATCGCCTGACTCGACATAAGTACTCACAACAAATTATCTGGTCTAAATTGCTAACCGGGTCTGTAGCTCAGTTGGTTAGAGCGCACCCCTGATAAGGGTGAGGTCGGTGGTTCAAATCCACCCAGACCCACCAATTTTGCGTTTCTCTGCATTATCTTTTAGCTCATTTGCTTATCGCAAGCTTCGCCAAAAGATGCCTTGATAAACACAAAATTCACCTTGTCTAGTCTCCATTATAAAATGGGGCTATAGCTCAGCTGGGAGAGCGCCTGCCTTGCACGCAGGAGGTCCGCGGTTCGATCCCGCGTAGCTCCACCATTTAAATGTTTAATGAAATGGTGAAACAGACGGTGAAATTAGAAGCAAGCATCCTTGTTAAAGGGTTCTTGCTTCTAACTTCGGTTAGAACATTCGACACGAATTCGAATGTGGCTCTTTAAAAATTTGGTGAATGAGAAATTCAAGTCTAGTTAATTCAAAATATGTAAATATTTTGGATAGCTAAAAATGTTTTCGGATGAAAGTTCGAAAACGAGTATAAGCAAGTAATCATGTTAAGCAAAATACTCAACCAGCTATACAAATAACGCTTTAGTTTTTAATTATGTAGCTTCAAGACTTTTTGGGGTTATATGGTCAAGTGACTAAGCGCATACGGTGGATGCCTAGGCGGTAAGAGGCGATGAAGGACGTGGTAATCTGCGAAAAGCTTCGGGGAGTCGATAAACTGACTTTGATCCGGAGATGTCCGAATGGGGAAACCCGGCCAATTTATTGGTCATCCTTATCTGAATATATAGGATAAGGAAGCGAACCCGGTGAACTGAAACATCTAAGTAGCCGGAGGAAAAGAAATCAATCGAGATTCCCTAAGTAGCGGCGAGCGAACGGGGATCAGCCCTAAACCTTTTGTTGTTTCTATAAGAACGCTCTGGAAAGTGCGACCATAGAAGGTGATAGTCCTGTAAGAAAAAGGACAACAAGAGTTATTCGAGTAGGACGGGACACGTGTTATCTTGTCTGAATATGGGGGGCCCACCCTCCAAGGCTAAATACTACTTACCGACCGATAGTGAACCAGTACCGTGAGGGAAAGGCGAAAAGAACCGCGGAGAGCGGAGTGAAATAGAACCTGAAACCGTATGCGTACAAGCAGTGGGAGCAGACTTGTTCTGTGACTGCGTACCTTTTGTATAATGGGTCAGCGACTTACTTCTCAGTAGCAAGGTTAACCGTTTAGGGGAGCCGTAGGGAAACCGAGTCTTAATAGGGCGATTTAGTTGCTGGGAGTAGACCCGAAACCGGGCGATCTAGCCATGGCCAGGTTGAAGGTGGGGTAAAACCCACTGGAGGACCGAACCCACTTATGTTGAAAAATGAGGGGATGAGCTGTGGCTCGGAGTGAAAGGCTAATCAAGCCCGGAGATAGCTGGTTCTCCTCGAAATCTATTTAGGTAGAGCCTCATGTATCACTTCTGGGGGTAGAGCACTGTTACGGCTAGGGGGTCATCCCGACTTACCAACCCGTTGCAAACTCCGAATACCAGAAAGTGCAATCATGGGAGACACACGGCGGGTGCTAACGTCCGTCGTGGAAAGGGAAACAACCCAGACCGTCAGCTAAGGTCCCTAAATACAGCTCAGTGGGAAACGATGTGGGAAGGTATAGACAGCTAGGAGGTTGGCTTAGAAGCAGCCACCCTTTAAAGAAAGCGTAATAGCTCACTAGTCGAGTCGGCCTGCGCGGAAGATTTACCGGGGCTCAAGCTGTATACCGAAGCTACGGATGCGTGTTTACACGCATGGTAGAGGAGCGTTCTGTAAGCCTGCGAAGGTGTCCTGTAAGGGATGCTGGAGGTATCAGAAGTGCGAATGCTGACATGAGTAACGATAATGGGGGTGAAAAACCCCCACGCCGAAAACCCAAGGTTTCCTGCTCAACGCTAATCGGAGCAGGGTTAGTCGGCCCCTAAGGCGAGGCAGAAATGCGTAGTCGATGGGAAACAGATTAATATTTCTGTACTTCTTATTATTGCGATGGGGGGACGGAGAAGGTTAGGTCAGACAACTGTTGGATATGTTGTTGCAAGCCTGTAGGTAGGCTCTTTAGGTAAATCCGGAGAGCTATTACTGAGGGGTGATGATGAGTCCTCTTTTGGGCGAAGTGACTGACACCATACTTCCAAGAAAAGCCTCTAAGCTTCAGATAATAAGGAACCGTACTCCAAACCAACACAGGTGGGTGGGATGAGAATTCTAAGGCGCTTGAGAGAACTCGGGTGAAGGAACTAGGCAAAATGGTACCGTAACTTCGGGAGAAGGTACGCCCTTGCTGGTGATCGGACTTGCTCCGTAAGCTGGTGAGGGCAGCATTAAACTGGTGGCTGCGACTGTTTACTAAAAACATAGCACTCTGCAAACACGAAAGTGGACGTATAGGGTGTGACGCCTGCCCGGTGCCGGAAGGTTAATTGATGGGGTTATCTTCGGAGAAGCTCTTGATCGAAGCCCCGGTAAACGGCGGCCGTAACTATAACGGTCCTAAGGTAGCGAAATTCCTTGTCGGGTAAGTTCCGACCTGCACGAATGGCGTAACGACGGCCACACTGTCTCCACCCGAGACTCAGTGAAATTGAAATTGCGGTTAAGATGCCGTATACCCGCGGCTAGACGGAAAGACCCCGTGCACCTTTACTATAGCTTCACACTGAACTTTGAATCTGTCTGTGTAGGATAGGTGGGAGACTTTGAAACCGAATCGCTAGATTCGGTGGAGTCATCCTTGAAATACCACCCTGGCATATTTGAGGTTCTAACCCAGGTCCGTGATCCGGATCGGGGACAGTGTGTGGTGGGTAGTTTGACTGGGGCGGTCTCCTCCCAAAGAGTAACGGAGGAGCACGAAGGTACCCTCAGCGCGGTCGGACATCGCGCAATGAGTGCAAAAGCATAAGGGTGCTTGACTGCGAGACAGACACGTCGAGCAGGTACGAAAGTAGGTTTTAGTGATCCGGTGGCGCTTCGTGGAAGGGCCATCGCTCAACGGATAAAAGGTACGCCGGGGATAACAGGCTGATTCCCCCCAAGAGTTCACATCGACGGGGGAGTTTGGCACCTCGATGTCGGCTCATCACATCCTGGGGCTGTAGCCGGTCCCAAGGGTATGGCTGTTCGCCATTTAAAGTGGTACGCGAGCTGGGTTTAGAACGTCGTGAGACAGTTCGGTCCCTATCTGCCGTGGGCGTTTGAGATTTGAATGGAGCTGCTCCTAGTACGAGAGGACCGGAGTGGACGTTCCACTGGTGTTCGGGTTGTCATGCCAATGGCATTGCCCGGTAGCTATGAACGGACAGGATAACCGCTGAAAGCATCTAAGCGGGAAGCCTCCCATAAGATGAGATCTCACTAGTGACTTGATCACTCTGTAGGGCCGTTGAAGACTACGACGTTGATAGGTTGGGTGTGGAAGTACAGTAATGTATGAAGCTAACCAATACTAATTGCCCGTGAGGCTTGACCATATAACACCCAAACAGTTTGGGTTATATTTAAACTAAGTAATATGTATAGTTGGTTGAGTATTTTGATTCATGATTGCTTGCTGCAATCCTTGATGAAAATTAAGAAATAAATACTAAAGAACAACTCGAATAACTCATTCACCGAATTTTTGTTAGTGTCATTTATGACATTGATTTAAGCCAGTTTGCTTGGCGGCAATGGCAAGTAGGACCCACCCGATCCCATACCGAACTCGGAAGTGAAACTGCTTAGCGCCGATGATAGTGTGGGGTTTCCCCATGTGAAAGTAGGACACTGCCAGGCTTTTAATACCTAAAAACCCTCGATACTTCGGTATCGAGGGTTTTTTTTTGCCCATAATAAATTTTGCAAGTGACAATTTACACTTATAATTTATTCAAGTTTAGCTGTATTTCCTATTGATACTTTGTTTCTTCTATAAATATCCTAACATTTTGCACAATCAAACGGCCGATTTGGCCACGTTTTGATATTTGAAATCCGAACACTCTTTCTCAAATAGTAAAAACTGCAATTCAAATGTAAGGCGATTCAAGTTGTTCATTCTAGAAAGTATTGTCAGGGCTTCCCTATTTATTAATTGTCATGATAGCCAGGCGATATTCTTCCAGACACATATATGGTTTCAGAACTGAACCAGAGTGAATATTATCTATGGATGATGGAAATAAAAATATATTAATTTATGTAGTGACGATGTTCTTTTAAAGTAACTAACCTGAACTCGGGATAAGCCCAGTTCGACAAAACAAAGGAAGAAAAATTATAGATAACGTCATTCCCGCATGGGGTAAGCGGGAATCCAGCGGCTCGGACTATGGATTCCAGCTAAAAACATGCCGAAATGACGCAACTTTTAGTTATGTAATGGCATTTCGCAACCAATCTTTCTTATCCCGGGTTCAGGTTACTTAAGATAAGCATAGTAAATTGAAATTTATTTAGAGGATTAATAATGCGACTCAACTTTATTTTAATTTCTCAGATCACATTTAGCATAAAATATGACAAGAAATTTTTGTCTTAATTAAGCGAGAACAGAATTCAAAGCACATCGTAATATTAAATAAAAATAATCCCCATAAAATTAACGATGGAGATTGATATTAAGGCTCTAAATTAAGCAATCTTAAATTGACTCACTAGATTTTGTAATTCTGATGCAAGCTTTGATAATTCCGCGCTAGCTGCAGTACTTTGATCTGCACTATTCGCTGTTTCATCTGCAAGCTGGTTAATGTTAATGATGTTTTTATTCATTTCCTCAGTAGTGGCAGATTGCTCTTCTGCCGCACTGGCTATTTGAAGATTCATTTCACTAATAGTTGAAACAGCACGGGTAATAGCCGCAAGAGCTTCACCAGCTTGTTGTGTTTGTTCTACACCTACAGAGGCTTTTTCACTGCCTGTTTCCATTGCGGATACCGCATTTTTAGCACCTGTTTGAAGTTTATCAATCATTGCTTCAATTTCTTGTGTTGATTCTTGAGTACGACCAGCCAAAGTTCTTACTTCGTCAGCAACAACCGCAAAGCCTCGTCCTTGTTCACCGGCACGTGCCGCTTCAATAGCAGCATTTAATGCTAGAAGATTGGTTTGTTCTGCAATGCCTTTAATAACATCGAGTACGCTGCCAATAGTATCGCTGTCACTCGCTAACTGTTGAATAACATTGGACGCATTTTCAACTTCATGTGCTAGTTCATCAATTGATTTTGATGCCTGGATAACGATTGAGTTACCTGCTTTAGCTTCATTATCCGCATTCGCGGCTGCACCCGATGCGTCACCTGCGTTACGAGCGACTTCCTGAACAGTTGCCGACATTTCATTCATCGCAGTAGCGACTTGTTCTGTCTCTGAGCGTTGATTATTTAAGTTAGTCGCACTTTCTCGAGATATTACCGCTACCTCTTCAGATGCTGCTGCAAGTTGCGAGGTTGCACTGACAATTTGTTGTACCAAAGCTTCGAATTTTTCAGCCATGGAATTAAAGTCTGTGGCGATGAGCTGCATCTCATCGTTGCCTTGTAACATTAACCGAGTCGTTAAATTACCATCGGCCATTTGTTGTGTCGCAGAACCTACGTGGGAGAGATTGTCCATGATGGATAGATACAACCCGACAAACAAATAAAAAACGATAAACAGAACAATGACAACAATACTAAGTTCGACAATTTTTTGATTAACATCTTCAGTGATGCGCTCATCGAAAATGTTAAGTAGTAGTGGCGCCAGAGCGTCGAAGAGCTTGTAAGAGCCATTAATCGCAATGGTTGTCGTATTAAATACCTTCTCGCTGGAAAGTGTTATTTTTTCCGTTTTGATTAATTCATTTTGTAACAATTCTTTCATATTGGCGATAGCTTGGTTGTTGGCATCAATCATACTGCCAAGCTCGTTTTTTAAGGCTGCATTTTCTGCAACAGCAGCATCAAGCCCCGATTTTAATTGAGTGGCGTAGTTATCAATGTTACTAAGTAATACAGAGATTTTGACATAAGATTGTTGAGTGAATTCACCTTTTCCTGCAATAGCAGAACCTACTGCACGTGCTTGCCCCATATTTTCCATTAAATTAGGTAAGATAGAAGTTAATACAGCACCGATATAGTAAGAGTCGAGTTTAGGATCAAGTGTAATTTGAGAACTATCCGCGGCTTTGACCATTAAACCGAGTAAGTCAGCAATTAATTTGGAATGATGATTAATAGCTACATGTGCTTTTTGTTCCAGAGAGCTCGCTTTAATTTTTTCCCATTGTTCAATTAACTGCGCTGTTGTTCCTTTAAGTTTAAGTGTTTTACCTAGTCCATCTTCAGTCAGCTTTAATTGTGCTAAGTACTTATCAACATCCTGACGTTTGCTTATGAGGCGAGATTTAAATTCAGTAGCGCCATTGAGATAGGCTGCGGTCATCCCTCGATACTGCTGAATGTGTTGCATCGGTATACGTACAGCTTGTAGATACTTTACGCCGATTTTTTCACCTTCAAGAAATTTGATATCTTCAGAAAGAAAATTCGACATCTTAAAGGACAGTACTAATAATGGGATAAGTACCACACCAAAAATGACTAAAAATTTAACGGGATATTTCATTTTACCCATGATCACCATGGCCGGCGTGAATAATGCTTTCATACTTTAAGAATCCTTTAAAAATCACTTATAAAAATAGAGGTTTTATGTTTGTAAACTATTTTTTACGTTTAAAGACTTATCGTCGTAATGTTGCAAAACTTTAATTGCAGAATGTATCAAACTGTTATTTATGACATTTTCCGTGTGTATAATGTCGGTTTTAAGCTTTTAATCGTGTTTATCTTCTAAGAATCGATGTGGACTTGTTATATGGTTTCAGCTCAGGAACTTTTAGGAATACTGGCGGATGGTAAATATCATTCCGGTACCGATTTAGGGCATGAGTTGGGTGTTAGTCGAGCGGCCGTTTGGAAAGTGATTCAAAAAATTGAAAAAGAACTGGGGCTGACTGTATTTGCGGTGAAGGGAAAGGGATACCGTTTACAGCAACCACTAGAATTACTGGATAAAAATAAAATTCTTGAAAAGCTGAATGAAAAGACAGCAAAGCAGCTTAGTAACATTGAGATATTCTTTGAAATCGAGTCTACCAACCAGTACTTAAATAATAAAAGTCTTGACGGTGCGCCTGGCGGTCTGATTGTTATAGCAGAGCAGCAATCGAAAGGAATAGGTCGCCGTGGTCGGGGCTGGGTATCACCTTTTGGTTGTAATTTGTATCTCTCTTTACTTTGGCGATTTCCCTATGGAGCAGCACAATTAGGTTGTTTGAGTTTATATATCGCAGTGGCAATCGTACGAACTTTGCATAAAGTAGGAATTAAAGATGCCGGTGTGAAGTGGCCTAATGACATATATTGGAAAAACAAAAAGTTAGCCGGTATTTTATTAGAGATGCGGGGTGAACTTTCAGGGCCAAGTGCTGTGGTTATGGGTATTGGATTAAATATAAACATGCCATCATCCAATACAGAAACGAAAAATATTGATCAAGCATGGATCGATGTACAAACAATCTTGGGAAGGGCGGTTGACCGTAATGAATTTACCGCAAAAGTAATCAATGAACTATTTGATGTATTAAACGAAATACCGGATGCACAAAACAAACTATTAGAAGAGTGGAAAGATATGGATATCTTAAAAGGTCAAAATATTGAAGTTACTTTTTCAAATAAAACTATAATAGGTGAAGCATTAGGTATTAATAAAGATGGTGCTTTACTCTTAAGGCATAATGATAAAGATATCATTTGTCATTCAGGTGATGTGAGTATTCGACGCGATGAGTCTAATGATTAAAAACACATTACTCATAGATGCTGGAAATAGCGCGCTAAAGTGGGCAGTCACTGATGCGAATGACTGTTCTAACATGCTTACAAAACATTACACAGATAATGTAACCGCAGATTTTTTTATTGAGTGTTGGAAAAGCTTAGACAAACCGATAACAATTATTGCTTGCTGTGTTGCGCAGAAACAGATTTGGCAAGCTTTGGTTGCGGCCTGTGATAAATTATGGGAAATGGGTATTCACAAGGTTGAATCTTTAAGTGAAGGATATGGTTTAGTTAATGGCTATGAAATTGCTTCTGATTTGGGAAGTGATCGTTGGTGTGCCATGATCGGTGCTTATCATATGGCGGACTCTGCATTTATTGTTGTTGATGCAGGAAGTGCGCTGACCATCGATATGGTGAATGAGTCAGGACAACATTTAGGTGGATACATAACACCTGGCGTGAATACGATGAAAAAAAGTTTGGGCATGCATACTGCGCAAGTGAAAGTTGATGCTGATCAAATTTCAAGCCCCTCTTTATCGTTAGCTCGATCGACTAAAGAATGTGTTGAGGCGGGTATTTATTTGTCAGCGGTAAAAATGATCGAGTCGGTATTTGAAAAAGAATCTAAACAGGTTAAGTCATTACAATGTTTTATCACGGGCGGCGATGCAAAGCTCATTGCTAATTTATTGTCCTTTAAATGCGTTATGATGCCGGACATTGTTTTACGTGGTTTAGCTGAGATTCAGAAAAAGAATCGGGATTAGTTTTTTTATGAAATGGCTCATTTATTCGTTACTTATTTTTAATATTGGTTTTGCAGCGTGGCATTTTAGAGGCTTAGATGCGCGAGAAGATGGCGCTGTTAATGCTTTAAAGATTAATAATGAAAACCAATTAATATTACTCAGTGAATTTAAGCAGCAACAGAAATCTGAGTTAACGGGGAAATTATGTTACAGCCTCGGTCCATTTGCTAAGAAAGCGCAATCTAAAACGGCTCAGCAAACATTAAGCGAAGCAAGTATTAAAACCAAACAAATTCGCTTGCGAGATACCAGTCGCAGTGGCTACTGGGTAATATTGCCCGCTAGTGTGTCGCGAAAAGCCGCAAATAAACACATTCAGAAGTTAAAAAAGTTAAAAATTACGGATTATTTTCTTGTTGCAACCGGAAGACATGAAAATGCGGTCTCATTAGGTGTTTATTCACAGAAAAAACTTGCCAGAAACCGGGTTGATGAAATGATACGTCTTGGGTTCATACCAAGAATGGAGAGTGTTGCTCTGCCTAAGAAAGTCTACTGGCTTAACTGGTACAAAGAATCAAAAATTCAGCCGGAAGAGACTTTGATCGGTGATATTAAAAAGAAGTACCCGCAAATTTCGAAAATTGAAAGAAGTTGTAAATAATCGGAATTAGCCTGCTTAGCCGCCTGATTTGGCTTGATTTGTTTAGACTAAATCTCTAGAATGCGCCGCACTGTTTGGAAGTGATTGAATTTTTCAATGACATTTCGAGGTTTTAGCCGGCATAGCTCAGTTGGTAGAGCAACTGACTTGTAATCAGTAGGTCCCGAGTTCGACTCTTGGTGCCGGCACCATATTTATAATTAAACCCGGGGAAAGATTTTCCCCGGGTTTTTTTATTCTTTTAAGTTTTCATCAACCTGCTTCAAAAAGATGGCGCAGGTTATGGAATTTTAAAGGAATAAATCTGTTTCTGTGTTGACAGCTTGTGTCCTCTCAAGGACAATACGCAGCTTCGTTCGCGCGGAGGGGTTCCCGAGTGGCTAAAGGGATCAGACTGTAAATCTGACGGCTCCGCCTTCGGTGGTTCGAATCCACCCCCCTCCACCATTTTTTAGATAAATGGAGTAAGGACTCTATTTATATAGTTGGCGCAGACTCTATTGTCTAGCGACATTTGCTGAAAACTGGTATGAGAAATCGGGTCGAGCGAGAAAGTGAATAAGTAGAAGCGGGTGTAGTTTAATGGTAGAACTTCAGCCTTCCAAGCTGATCACGCGGGTTCGATTCCCGCCACCCGCTCCAAATTTAGTATTAGTAAGATACTTGGGCGCGGCAAGTAACGAGCGGCTAATAACTGGTTATTTGCCCATATAGCTCAGGGGTAGAGCACTTCCTTGGTAAGGAAGAGGTCCCCAGTTCAAATCTGGGTATGGGCTCCATAATTTATAGTTTTAATTTGAAATTTAACGCATTATTTACGAGGATCGGCAGTTATGTCTAAGGAAAAATTTGAACGTAATAAACCCCATGTCAATGTCGGCACAATTGGTCACGTTGATCATGGAAAAACAACACTGACAGCAGCGATTACAAAAGTAATGGCCGAAGCCCACGGTGGTG
>Ga0316204_10011667_pt1 | contig 10933 bp, 11 predicted proteins | sample 6monrhotite_MG_2_FD_205661 | JGI IMG/M metagenome (GOLD analysis project Ga0316204, IMG submission 205661) | Microbial mat bacterial communities from mineral coupon in-situ incubated in ocean water Damariscotta River, Maine, United States -... | ecosystem: Environmental > Aquatic > Marine >... | reverse complement strand
CTGGGGCCCGCCAACGGTCAGTTACCTGACGGCGTTGAACACACCCAAGTATGATCAAATCCGTATTCAAGGGGTGATCTATGGCGGCGGTTCGGCGCTTTTGTTTGCGTCCCACATCGGGTCAGGTGTGCTGCGCGAAGAAACCCTGCCGTTTTCGGTGGCGATGATAGGGCCGGCGCTCATTGGTATGTGGATCGGCAGCAAGGTGATGGACCGGATTGACCAGACAGCGTTCCGCCGCGCGACGCTGCTGGTTCTGCTTGTCGCCGGATTGAACCTGATCCGGCGGGCCGTGTTCTAGCTGCGCTTGGCCACTGTCATGCCCGATACGTCCTGGATAAAGGTAACAATCCGGGTCTTGACCGCGTCGTCCTTGATCGAGGCAAGGGCCGATACGATTTCCATGCCGGGGTCGTTCTTGGGAGGCACGTTGGTATTGTCGTTCAATCCCTCGAAGAAGTAGCTCGGCGCTACATCCAGGATCTGTGCCAATTCAAACAAACGGCTGGCAGCAATCCGGTTTGACCCAATTTCGTATTTCTGGATCTGCTGGAAAGAGAGATTGAGTTTGCGCGCCACGTCTGTCTGAGACAAACGACGCAGCGTACGGATTTGTTTGAGCTTGCGCCCCACATGCGTGTCTACCGGATGAGCCATATTCCTACCCCTGGTTGGTGTGAGGGTAGTGATCGTCAAATTCCCGTTTTCGTTCAATTATCTACATATATTCACTTTTGACGTGTAAATGAACCGTTGATGGGTGATAATTGTTACCCTACTGTATGATCCATTTACTATTACTGTATGATTAATGTTGCATTGGTGGCGAGACGTGTATCAAAGAGATGACATGAACAAGACGATCGACCTCAAGACCGCAGTCTTTCCTGCCAATACAAATGTGACTCCGGGGTTGTTGTTCGAGATGATCCGCTCGTTTGTCACTCTGGCGGCAACGCTTAACCTGAGCCATGCGGTAAAAGATCTGGGCAGCACCCGCCAAACCGTACGACGCCATATCTCCACCCTGGAAGACGCGATGGGCGTGCCGTTGTTCTACGTGGACGACCGCCGGTATTACCTGACCGTCGCGGGGGAAAACGCGCTGCCGGATGCAAAGGATATTCTGGCGCGGGGAACGACCTGGTTGCGCGGGCAATCTAGCTCAATCGGCCACCTCCAGCATCTCAAGGCAACAGTTGGATCATGGGATTTTTATCAGGAGCAACAGCCACTTGGATTGATCTGGACTGACCCGTCCGTGCTCTTGCGAGAGACATTTCGATCCTGGTCGATGGCGGCGGGCGAAATCGAAAGCCCGGCCTTTTCGCATGTGCGCCCCTATTTGATCATTTACCGCAAGGCGGAAGCGGGATGGATATGTGTCGAGTTCGGACAGAAGTCTGTCTACGTGAACTGGTTTGGGCAGGATTTTGCCCGGTCAAGCATTGGCAGACCCATCAGCCAGATGCCCGCAGGTGAGGAATTTTCACATTTGATTTATCAGTCGTTTGACGAGGTGCAGGCGACGCAAACTGCCCGCCTGGATCATGTGTTCACGAGGATGCCCCGGTCGGGAACAGACGACCTGGCGCCGGTCGCATATCAACGGTTGATCCTCAGCGGGTTCTTTCCCGATCGCTCTCCTGCGGTGATGTCACTTGTCCTGCCAGTGGACGCTGTACGCATCTCTGGGCTCGACCCATCCGAGCTTGAGGCGCTTGATCCGGTGGAACCGATTCCCTTCAAAGTAGAGGATGCGCGGTTTGAAAGCAGCATTCTCAACCATGCCGATTAACCCATTTTTAAGTGTTTAGGCGCAATTGTGACATTTTTTGGGCATAACTTGGCCAAAGCACGGGCTTTTTGGCGGCGTTTGTATTAACCTTTTGCCATGGTAGGTAGTAAGGACAGTACGAATGACGATTCAGTTCCCGCAGGACGCCGCTCCGTTTATTGCGACCAGTCGCAATATCTTGCGGTCCCACGGTATCGAGATCACCATTGGCAGTGATTTCGAGCAATACAGTGAAATTATCCACAGCGAACGCAAAATGCAGAATCTGGGGGTGCCGTTTGACCACACCAAACACAATTTGCGACCCAGAGATTCGTTCTGGCTGATCGGCAGAAACGGCAAAGGTGACCTGATTCACACACAAGCGGCGAAAAAAGTTCCTTTGGGCGGAAAGACGTTGGCAGCGCATCTTCTCACCCGGTTCCGGGACTTTCCACCGCCGCTTCCGGGTGTGGACATCAACAGATCACGCTTCCGGGCGACACCGGGCGCACATCAGATTGCAGGCAATGTCGTCTATCACGGTGAGGTGTGGATGGCCCCGCCCGAAAAGGGGTGCTATCGCGGTGTCGGCCTTTCGACCGTGCTGGCACGCACTGGACTGCTTGAGGCGATGCGGCGCTGGGATCCGGACTATATCTATGGGTTCATGTTGCGCAAAGTGGCCTTCAAGGGGTTCGCCGAACGGATGGGGTATATGCACAATGAACCCGGCGCGCTGAAGTGGCAGGTTGATGGCCATGAACAGCCCATCGAGGCTTTTCTGACGTGGCTCAGCCAGGAAGATGCCCGCTACATGCTGGACATTCCGGTGGAGGATCTGGTCGAAGAAGCCGCCTGACCTACCGAAGGTTTTTCCAAAAAGAAAGGGAGCCGCAGTGTGCTGCGGCTCCCTTTCTCTGTTTTGATCTGCCGGGCTCAGCTGATTGCGGCGGCCCGCACATCATCGTCAATGAATGGCAAATACTGGGCGAAGTTGTCCGAGAACATTGCCACCAGCTTGGCGGCTTGCCTGTCGTAGGCTTCGGGGTTGTCCCATGTGCGGCGCGGGTCCAGCAGGATGTCTGGAACGCCCTCTACGGCAACCGGCACCTCAAACCCGAAATTGGGATCCTTGCGATAGGCCACTGACCCAAGCGCGCCTTCCAGGGCGGCAGTGAGCAATGCGCGGGTTGCCTTGATCGGCATGCGGGATCCGGTGCCATATGCGCCACCGGTCCACCCGGTGTTCACCAACCAGCAGGTTGCGCCGTGCTGGGCGATTTTCTCCCGCAGCAGATTGCCATAAACCTCTGGGCGGCGCGGCATGAACGGCGCGCCGAAACAGGTTGAAAATGTCGGTTCGGGTTCTGTTACCCCCCGCTCTGTGCCGGCCACCTTTGAGGTGAAGCCGGACAGGAAGTGATACATCGCCTGGGCAGGTGTCAGCCGCGCGATGGGAGGCAGTACGCCAAAGGCATCACAAGTCAGCATGATGATGTTCTTCGGATGCCCGCCAAGCGCCTTTGTCGAGGCGTTCGAGATATAGTGCAGCGGGTAGGCGCAGCGCATGTTGGCGGTGAGTGAATCATCTTCGAAGTCCAGTTCCCTGGTTTCTTCGTCAAATACCATGTTCTCGATAACGGTGCCGAATTTGGTCGTGGTTGCATAGATTTCCGGCTCGGCTTCGGAAGAGAGGTTAATCGTCTTGGCGTAGCAACCCCCTTCAAAATTGAAGGTGCCATTGTTGGACCAGCCATGTTCGTCGTCACCAATCAGCGTACGCTGCGGGTCGGCGGAAAGGGTTGTCTTGCCGGTCCCTGACAGGCCAAAGAATACGGCAGTATCGACCGGGTTCCCGGTTGCGTGATTGGCAGAGCAGTGCATGGGCATGATGCCCTCTTCGGGCAGCAGGTAGTTTAGGAGGGTGAAAACGGATTTCTTGTTTTCGCCCGCGTATTCCGTGCCGCCAATCAGGATCATCTTGCGATCAAAGTTCATCGCGATGACGGTTTCGGAACGGCAATCGTGTTTCTTGGGGTCGGCCTGGAAGCTGGGACAGTTGATGACAGTGAAGTCAGCGATGAAATCATCCAGATCCGTGCGCTCCGGGCGGCGCAGCATCGTTCGGATGAAAAGCCCGTGCCAGGCCAGTTCCGTCACCATGCGCACGTTGATTGCGTGGCGTGGGTCCGCGCCGCCGACAAGGTCTTGTACAAAATAGTCCTTGCCCTGCATGTGTTCGATCATGTCGTCATAAAGGGCATCAAAACCTTCGGGGGACATTTCGGCATTGTTATCCCACCAGATGGTGTCGTTTACGCTGTCGGTGCGTACCACATGCTTGTCCTTTGGGGACCGACCGGTGAACTTGCCTGTGGTGACAAGGAATGCGCCGCCGTTGCCAAGCACCCCCTCGTTACGCTTGAGCGCGGTTTCGATCAGCGCAGGTTCCATCAGGTTGTAATAGACATTGCCCAACCCGTTGATCTTTTGATCTTCAAGGCGGAACTGCGGGTTTACCCGTCCAGATGTCATGTGAATTCTCCTGTAGGCGCACGGTGCCGTGCTGGTCTGGCTGAACCGGGCGGATCGCCCGCGACCCTTTAGGGCCATAAAGCGCCTCTTAACACGATGGTTTTGCAATTGAACAGATGGGTCAATGGTCGTTAGCGCCATCATGGCAAACTTTGGCCCGGTGCGGGTTCGACGGGCCAAAAGGAGCGTCACGGCCCACGCCCCGAAGGGTAAGAAAGTGCGGCAATTTAGCCATTCCTAACCAAATTGTGGCGGAAATAGGGTCCGACGACGGGCTGATTCGCACTTAGAGATTGATTCGAATGCAAAAAATGGTGATCTATGGTTCAAAATACAAAAAACGATAATTGAGCAGCACGAAGGAAACAGGCAATGTCAAAAATTGCATTGGTGGACGACGACAGGAATATCCTGACGTCTGTGTCGATGACTCTGGAAGCGGAAGGTTTCGAAGTGGAAACCTACAATGACGGTCAGGCCGCATTGGACGCCTTCAATAAGAAACTCCCTGATATGGCGGTACTTGACATCAAGATGCCGCGCATGGATGGCATGGATTTGCTGCAGCGGCTTCGACAGAAGACGACGATGCCGGTGATCTTTCTCACCTCCAAGGATGACGAGATTGACGAGGTGCTCGGCCTTCGGATGGGCGCGGACGACTACGTCAAGAAACCTTTTAGCCAGCGGCTTCTGGTCGAGCGTATTCGCGCCTTGCTGCGCCGTCAGGACGCGGTGGACAGTGGTGAAGTCGGCGATACCGAAGAAACCAAGGTGATGGAGCGCGGCGATCTGCGCATGGATCCTCTGCGGCACGCCGTCGCCTGGAAGGGCAAGGACGTCTCGTTGACCGTAACGGAATTCCTGCTGTTGCAGGCACTCGCGCAGCGCCCCGGATTTGTGAAATCGCGAGATCAGTTGATGGACGTGGCCTATGACGATCAGGTCTATGTGGATGATCGCACCATCGACAGCCATATCAAACGTCTGCGCAAGAAGATGCGCAGCGCGGACGATGATTTTTCCGCGATTGAGACACTCTACGGTATCGGCTATCGCTATAACGAAGAGTAAACCGGGCAAATGGCCTTGGCCGAGAGGAGCTTTGTGCGCGATCTGAGCCAAACACCAAAAGACAACGATGTTGTTTTTGGCGATGACTGGGTCGCGCCCGACAAGAGCGGGACGGACGAGGTCCGTGCGCGCCGGGAACGGCGTGGCCTGTTTTCGCTCCGGGCGTCTCCTCTGACCCGCAAGATCATCACCTTTAACCTGATTGCGTTGAACGTTCTGGTTGCTGGTATTCTCTATCTGAATTCCGCCCGCGATTCGCTTGCCGTGCAACGTGCCGCGGCGTTGGTTTCCGAAGCGGAACTGGTCGCCGACGTGATCGAGGCCCAATTGCCCGCAGGTGCACCTGTCAACCTCGCCACGGGCGATGGCGTTGATGCGGCCATGACGCTTGAAGGGTTGGACCTTCGACGGGGCGTTGATGTTTTTGTCTATGACACAACCAGTGCGCTGATTGCCCGCTCCAAAGGCAGCCTTGCCCTGGATAGCATTGCGGCGGCACCGGAAAATGCAGGCCGGACATGGCTTACCGATGGATTGAGCTGGGTCTGGACGAAGGTGTCGATACCGTTCAGCAGCAAGCAGGAGCCCGCGTCGGCAATCACAATCGAGGAACGGCTGAAGTCGCTAGTGCAAGGCAGCCTTGAGAGCGGCACACAGATAGAAAATACATTGGATGCCGATGGTGGCACGCAGTTCACAGTTCTGACACCGATCATGCAGGGGGCGACGCCCGTCGGTGTGGTTGCCATCGCATCGGTGGCAGGAGAGATCGACAGCCTTGTCCGCGGCGAACGCGAACGGGTTTTGCAGATGTTTGTGATTGCAACGCTGGTGTCCATCGGTCTGAGCCTCGTACTGGCATCGACCATTGCAAACCCTCTCTCTGATCTGGCCACCGCCGCAGAGCTGGGCCGCGACAAGGACGCGCGCAAGGTGAACCCCGGCCCGATCCGCATCCCCGATCTTACCGCACGCCCCGACGAAATCGGCAGGCTGTCGGGCGCGCTGCGTGGCATGGTTTCCGCGCTTTACAACCGGATCGACGGGAACGAACAATTTGCCGCGGATGTGGCACATGAGATCAAGAACCCGCTGGCTTCCCTGCGTTCCGCTGTTGGTACATTGCGCATGATCAAACGCGACGATCAGCGCGAAAAGCTGTTGGATGTGATCGACCATGATGTGCGCCGCCTCGACCGGCTGGTCAGCGATATATCAAACGCGTCGCGGCTTGATTCCGAACTGGTCAAGGAAGAAGAAGAAGAATTCGACCTGCTCAAGATGGTTGGCAACCTGGGTCAGTATCTGGGCGAAGATGCGAAATCCAAAGGCATTGATTTCATCACTGACCTGCCCAATCAACCGATTACCATTCACGGGCTGGAAGCCCGGCTGGCGCAGGTTTTTGTCAATCTGATAACCAATGCCATCTCTTTCTGCGAGGACGGGGATGCAATCCGTGTCTGGGTACGTAAACGCCAGAACCGCGTCTTGGTCGTGGTAGAAGACACTGGCCCCGGTATCCCCGAACAGGCGCTGTCAAAGATATTCAAACGCTTTTATTCACAACGCCCGGACGAGCATTTCGGTAATAATTCCGGACTGGGCCTGGCGATTTCAAAACAGATCGTCGAGGCGCATGGCGGCGTGATCTGGGCCGAGAACATCCGCCCGACAGAGGCCGACATCACCTCTGACCCACTGGGTGCCCGTTTTGTCGTCGGCCTGCCAACATAAACTGCGCCCCTCCCGGCGGCCCCCGGAATGACCAACCCCAGCGAAATTATCCACGCCACCACGGTGAGCCTATCGGGGCAAGGAATGTTGATCCTAGGGCCGTCAGGATCCGGGAAATCCTCGCTTGCGCTCCAGTTGATCAGCCTGGGGGCCCGGCTGGTGGCCGATGACCGCACACGGGTGGAACGATCGGGCCAAAGGGTCATCGCCACGGTACCGGGCACCATCGCCGGAATGATCGAGGCGCGTGGCGTTGGCATCCTGAAGCTGGACGCCGCTGGCCCAACTGCGCTGAATCTGGTCGTGGACCTTTCAAGGGCTGAACACCAACGGCTGCCGGAACCGCATCACTATGATCTGCTCGGGGTCACGCTGCCTTGCCTGCATAACGCCCCAAGCCCGCATTTCGCCGCCGCGTTGTTGCTTTATCTGGGCAAGGGCATAAGTTCCGGGTCATGAACGCTTCTTCAACCCGTGCACCGGCGTCCGGCCTGGATGGTCGACGCCGTATCGTGCTTGTCACCGGGCCGTCCGGTGCGGGCCGGTCGTCTGCGCTGAATGTGTTGGAGGATGCCGGTTTCGAGACCATCGACAATCTGCCGCTCCGTCTGCTGCCGGCGCTGCTGGATCATGCCAAATTTGACCGGTCGCTGGCGTTGGGCATAGACGCGCGCAACCGTGATTTTGCCACTGACCGGGTGCTGGAGCTGATCCTGCGACTGTCGGCGCGCGATGATGTGCGCGCTGAACTGCTCTATCTGGATTGCGCCTCCGACGCCCTGCTGCGCCGGTTTTCTGAGACCCGCCGCCGGCATCCGCTTGCCCCCAAGGGCCGCCCGGCCGACGGCATCCGGCGGGAACAAGAGCTTTTGCGCCCGATTCGCACCCGTGCGGATGTCCTGATCGACACGACGGACCTGAATGTACATCAACTGCGTGCTGAAATCGAACAGTGGTTCGCGCCCTCGGGACAACATCACCTGACGATTTCAGTCCAGTCGTTTTCCTACAAACGCGGACTGCCCCGATCGGTCGACATGATTTATGATTGCCGGTTCCTGCAAAACCCCTATTGGAACGCTGAACTGCGCGCATTGAACGGGACTGACCGCGCCGTGGCCGACTTCGTTGCCGGTGATCCCCGGTTCGCGCCATTTGTCAAAAAGGTGCTGGAATTGAGCCAACTCATCCTGCCCGCCAGCCGGGATGAGGGAAAATCCCATCTTTCAATCGCCTTTGGGTGTACCGGCGGGCAACACAGGTCGGTGACGCTTGCCGAACACCACGCATTGCGCCTTGCAGAGGAGGGCTGGCAGGTGTCAATTAGGCACCGTGAACTGGACCGTCAGAATCCTAACGAGGGCCCCACGTGATCGGAATTGTTATCGTCGCACATGGACAACTGGCGCGCGAGTATCTCGCTGCCATTGAACATGTCGTGGGATCACAAAATGGCGTACGCGCCATCGCCATTCAGGCAGACCATGACCGCGCCTCCAAAGAACACGAGATATGCGCTGCCGCTGACGAGGTGGATCAGGGGGATGGCGTTGTGGTCGTCACCGACCTTTATGGCGGTTCGCCTTCCAACCTGTCGCTCCTGGCGTGTCAGCCGGAAAACCGCCGTATCCTGTATGGCGCAAATCTTCCCATGCTGATCAAGCTGGCGAAATCCCGCCATCTCGAAGTCCCGGATGCGGTGCGAGCCGCATTGGAAGCGGGCAAGAAATACATCGACAGCCAAAACCTGAGCGCGCGCTGAAAGGCGAGGAATTATGACCAAAGTTTCCCTCGAAATTGTGAACGAAAAGGGTCTTCACGCCCGCGCATCGGCCAAATTGGTAGAGGTTGTCGAATCATTCGATGCCCGCGCCGAGGTCAGCAAGGATGGCATGTCGGCATCAGGCGACAGCATCATGGGGCTTTTGATGTTGGCAGCCGCGCGCGGAAGCACTATTGACGTGCAAACTTCCGGGCCTGATGCGCAGGCGCTGGCGGACGCTTTGGCCGCGCTCGTGGGTGACAGGTTCGGCGAAGGCCGCTGAACGGTCGCAATCTTGACTGAACAAAGGGGATCTTCCTTGTTGGATGAACCTAAACCCTTGAACGGCAATGACGTCCGCCCCGACGATGACGGCTCTGTGACTTTCCAAAAGTATGATCGCCGCAGTCTGTCATATGCGTCAACTTTCGAAGATCCCTGGAAAGCACGCATGATAAGCGTGATCGAGCTTTTTACAGGCAAGATTGCGATTCTCAGGATGATCCGCAAATTCGAAAAGCGCGGTACTCCCAGCGGGCAATCATTCTGGCGTGCTGCGCTTGATACCATGGGCATTGACCTGACCACACCACGCGAACAGCTGGACCGTATTCCCAAGACCGGGCCAGTGGTTGTTGTGGCGAACCACCCGCACGGCATGGTCGATGGCATGATCTTTGCCGACCTTATTGGCCGTGTGCGCCCCGACTACCGGATTCTGACCCGGTCGCTATTGACCTCCATCGACGAGGTGGCGGGGTCTTACATGATCCCCGTCCCGTTTCCGCATGACCCCGACGCGCAGCGCAAGGGCGTCGAGATGCGCGCCAAGGCGATGGAACACCTTCGGAATGGCGGCGTTGTGGCGCTTTTTCCTTCGGGGGTGGTGGCGTCTTCGGAAACATGGTGGGGGCCTGCGGTGGAAGACGAATGGAATGTCTTTACGGCCAAGGTGATCCGCAGGTCCGGCGCAACCGTGGTGCCGCTGCGGTTTCCCGGTCAGAACAGCCGCGCCTACCAGATCGCAAACAAGATCAGCCCGATGCTGCGACAGGGTCTTTTGCTGCATGAGATCGTCAAGGCCTGTAACAAGCCGCAGGCCCCGGTTGTCGGGCATCCGATCCCACAGTCGGAAATTGACGCCCGCGCCGACGATCCGCGCGGGTTCATGGCATGGTTGCGCGCCCATACCCTGGCGCTCAAGGACTGACGTCCGACCTTGAAGGTGGATCAGCGCGTCGGAACCGGCGTGTCCCCGCGATAATCGTAAAACCCCCTCTGGGTTTTCCGGCCCAGCCACCCGGCTTCGACGTATTTTGTAAGCAGCGGGCAAGGCCGGTATTTCGTATCTGCCAGCCCGTCATGCAGCACGTTCATGATCGCGAGGCAGGTGTCCAACCCGATGAAATCCGCCAATTCCAGCGGACCCATCGGATGGTTCGCACCCAGCTTCATGGAACTGTCGATGGACTGCACATTTCCAACACCCTCATAGAGCGTATAGACGGCCTCGTTAATCATCGGCATCAGAATGCGGTTCACGATAAAGGCCGGGAAATCTTCGGCTGATGCGGCGGTTTTGCCCAGCCGGTCAACGACCGCCTTGCAGGCGGCAAAGGTTTCTTCGTCGGTGGCGATCCCGCGGATCAGCTCAACCAATTGCATGACCGGCACCGGGTTCATGAAGTGAAATCCCATGAATTTTTCGGGCCTGTCGGTGCGGCTGGCCAGGCGGGTTATGGAAATCGACGATGTGTTCGAGGTCAGGATTGTTGTGGGTTTCAAAACCGGCAGCAGATCCTCGAAAATGGCCTGCTTGACAGTCTCCCTCTCTGTCGCTGCTTCGATAATCAGATCACTCTGGCCAAGATCGGTCAGCGTCTGCGTCGTCCTGATACGGGCGACGGCGGCGTCCATGTCGCTTTCGGTGATCTTCCCACGTCCGGCCTGACGGGCCATGTTGGCACCAATCAGGTCCATGGCATTCTGCAACGCATCGGCGCTTACGTCCGTCATCAAGACGTCATAGCCTGCCAATGCCAGAA
>Ga0316204_10011666_pt1 | contig 10934 bp, 11 predicted proteins | sample 6monrhotite_MG_2_FD_205661 | JGI IMG/M metagenome (GOLD analysis project Ga0316204, IMG submission 205661) | Microbial mat bacterial communities from mineral coupon in-situ incubated in ocean water Damariscotta River, Maine, United States -... | ecosystem: Environmental > Aquatic > Marine >... | reverse complement strand
CTCGCTGATATGAGCAGACGTGTAAAGTACTCTGTTCTCATAACCCGATGGGATAAGAAGAGCAAGTTCGATGCAGTTTCTTATCCCAAGTTTTTGAAACTTGGCCAGATCCTTTTCATCGATACACCCTCCCATAGCACTATTGTGTTACGATGGCGTAGGAGAGGTCTAAGATCTCTTTATGTCTAGCGATAAAATCATTTAAGTCGGCAAGCTCCAAGGCTTCGATCTTTTTAAGTTCACGCTGGGCATTGTCAAGCGGAGCACCCTTGTAATAGTCTAAAAATGTACGCGACAGTCTCTGTGAAAGCGTCTCGACACGCAAAGGCTCCGATCCCAAAAGAAACTTCTTCGCCTGATCCAACTCTTCCTGGGTAACACCCTTGTCTACAAAGGTCTTGATAACTTCGTTCACAGACTTTTGCGCTTCGTTCTGTGACTCAAGTTTGGTTTGAAGGTAACCCGAAAAATAAGCGTTTGAGCGGTTAACATTCACACGCCCGTATGCAGAGTAGGCAAGTCCTTTTTTCACACGTATCTCTTCCATCAGACGAGACCCGAATCCGCTTGAACCCAGTACGAAGATGGCAACACGCGCTTTGTAATACTCTTCATCATCCGTCTTCATATCAAAAGGACTTCCGAAATAGACATAGGCCTGTTCCGTCTTCTTGCGTACGATCTCTTCGAGCATCTTCGGATTTGCTTTGATATATGGCAGCTTCGCTACTTTTCCTTCTTTCAGTTTGCCTAAGATCATCTGAACACTTGCATTTGCATCTTCTTTGGAAAGATCCCCGCCTGCGACACAGATTGCACGGCTGGTAACGATGTGCTCGTCGATGAAAGTCTTAATGTCAGACAGGCTCAATGCTTCGATACTCTCTTGTGTCCCAATCGTACTCTGAGCCAGGACGCTATCTTTAAACAGCAGCTCTTTTAAGCTCTCATTAGCGACATAGTCAAAATCCGTGCTTTTGCGCTGGATCTCACCGATCGTAACCGTCTTGACCTGTTGCATAGCTTCTTCACTCAAGTTCGGATCGGTCAGCAATGATGTCAGCGCTTCTACACCTTCTTGAAAATGTTCTTTTAGACATGAAAGCTCGAAGACAAAGGTCTCACCGCCTGTATGCGCCGATATATGAATAGCCTTGGCATCCAGTTTCTCTGCAAAAGCACTGCTGCCCAAGCTCTTTGTCCCTTCTCCGTAAAGCTTGGCCACTGCACGGGACAAACCTGCTTTGCCCAGATTGGAGATAGCACCTCCGTTTTCAAATACGATCTGCATTGAGACTATCGGGAGTCTGTCATCATTCTCATAGATCACCGGAACATCTACACCGTTTACATCAAGTTTTAAAATTTCACTTCCCATCATTACCTCACAAATTAAAAAAATAGTTACTAAGATCTTTTTCACGCAAACTTCTCCAATGTCTCATACGCCGTATTGCGAATACCAGCTGTCTCACCGATGTCTTGGATAAGATGTATCATCTCGTCTTTTGCCATCCTGAATCCGGCACCTGCGCTTCGTACGACATTTTCTTCCATCATGGTCGAGCCCAGGTCGTTCGCACCGAACTTAAGTGCCATCTGTCCGATATACGGCCCTTGCGTCACCCAAGAGCTTTGTATATTAGGCACATTGTCCAAGAAGAGACGCGAAACCGCCAAAAGGCGAAGATAGCGGTTAGATGACGGTTTGTCAATATCGGGAACCTCTTCGGCAAGCTGCGTGTTTTGCCCTTGAAATGACCACATGATAAAGGCTCTAAACCCGCCGGTCTCATCTTGAAGCTTGCGGACCATGTTCCAGTGTTCGACGATCTCTTCATCTGTCTCAACGGTACCGAACATCATCGTTGCCGTGGACTTGATCCCCAGCTTATGTGCTTGTCTGTGGACATCTATCCACACTTCCGAATCATGCTTTTTCGGTGCGATGATATCGCGCACTCTATCACTGAGTATCTCAGCTCCCGCACCCGGGATAGAAGAGAGACCCTTGTCTTTGAGCCGTTGAAGGACTTCAACAAGTGATATCTTTGATATCTTTGCGATATAGTCAAGCTCTATAGCCGAAAAAGCATGGATCGTTATCTGAGGGTATTTCTCATGAATATGGCCGACCAGTTCTTCATAAAACTCAATCTTTAGTTTCGGATGCACTCCGCCTTGAAACAGTATCTGTGTCCCGCCTATAGCAACAAGTTCATCGATCTTCTTATCGATCTCTTCATGCGTCAGGATATAAGCGTCATCCGCTTTTGCATGACGGTAAAATGCACAAAACTTACAATCCACCCAGCATACATTCGTATAATTAATATTTCTATCGACTACAAAGGTAGTGATACCTTCCGGATGAAGCTCTTTTTTTCTGGCCGAAGCCATTTTCCCAAGCTCTTTCAGATCACCCTCACGGATGAGTTTAAGCGCTTCTTCTGATGTCATTCTTTTCATGATAACTTCTTTTTTCGGGCTTTATCTGTGATCATGTCCAAGCCCTTGTTTACTTTATTGGTCAGTTCATCTGTTTTTAAAAGATGATGGCTCTTGAGCCAGCTTCCATCTCTGTAAGCGATCTTGACCGCTCCTGCATCGTCTTTGAAAACAAGCACACGAAGAGGAAGGTCCAATGCAACCGTGATATCTTCCTGCATTAAAAGCGTTCCGACTTTCGGGTTTCCAAAGATGATTACCTTCGCCTCGTTAAGCGTCATGTCCACCATCTTGGCATTACCCTGATGATTGATCACGGCGAAGACACCAAAACCTTTTGCTTTGACGATAGTCTTGATATTTGCTATCGTCTCATCCACACTGTAATCACTCGGTTTAATAATAATATCATTGGCAAAGAGTGCAGCACCCAAAGCCAAAATAGCTAAAATATTTTTCATTACCATCTGTTCCTTTTACGTTTTTTGAAAAAGAGTCTGTATAGCATGACGATGAGGACAAGCGCAACAGTGATCTGCACCCAGGCACTCAATCGCAGTACTTTGTTCACGATTGAACCGTGCGTCTCATTATCTATTTTCACACCTGCCATCTCTGAGGCATGCACCATTGCTGAAACAGCTAGGTCACCTTCAGGGATATTAATATGGCATGATAAACAAACACCCCGACGATCTAGTCCTTCGCGCTGCATCTCGTCCAAAGGACCTTCAAGTTTCCAATGGTGTCCTACTGTCTGCAGCTGCGTCCCGTTCTCATCCATAAAACGTGAATAGTCATGATCCAGGTTTTTGATCGCAGGGATCTGCTCATCCACTATAGTAGGAATAAGTCTTCCCTCTGCCGTCATCAAGTCGACTATAGTCGTCTTGCTTGGGTCGCCTGTCGTCTTGGCTCCGTCCACACCCAGACCCAGTGCCTTGTCACTTGCATGGCAAGACTCGCAGGTTCGCGACTGCTTCTGGATCGTATGGGGCTGAACAGGTGACATATCGATCGCTTTTTGCCCCTCTTCTCCCGCGCCTTCGACATTAGGTATCTTGAAGATATGGTTCTGCAGCAAAGCTTTGCCGTCTTTTCCTATGACAGTGATCGTCGTTTGACAACCCGGTATAGTAGGCGATATACGTCCTTCGCCGTTTTGTGACAAAGGAGGATCTTCCCAGCGCAGGTATGAACGTGTCTCCGTCACTTTTCCGTCAATAAGATACTCTTTTAAGTTCTTCTTCATGTCACCGGTACGGCCGTGGATGTCTTGATCATGCGAGGCCTTGAGCCAATCGACATTTTGTTTTTTACCGGAATAATCAATCTTGACATGGCATCCGTAACATTGCGGGGCCCAGGTCGCATGACAGGTATAACATTCAAGTTCATCGGTGTGTGCAGCGATCCCGTCCATAGCAACAAGACCTGCTTTAGAGAGCTTCTTCTCTTCTTTTAGCGCCTTCAAAGGCGTCAGTTCGATATCTTTGCCTGAGGCAAGATGCACGGTCACGTGCGTACCTTTTTTGACTACATTGGTAAGCGGGTTACCTCTTGCCGAGAGAAGGTAGCCTTCTTTCGCCTTATATTCCGTACCTTTTTTTAGATACTCGGCCAGACTCTTCGTCGTACCGCGTTCTTTGTCTTCCTTATACTGTGTAGAGAACTCATCTGAGTATCCCAAAGGAAGTTCCCACGGATAAGCCTTGGTCGTACCGTGACAGTCCTGACATTCGATCTCAACAGGAGCGAGTGTTGTTCCCGAGAGGAAACCGTCTCCATGCATATCATTAGAAGTATGGCAATCCTGACACAGCATCCCTTTTTGATAGTGGATATCTTCTTTCATATGAAGGTATCGTTTCGTGTGAAGATCAGGCTGTCCCTTGCCTTTTTCATCAAATGTCGCGTTATACGAAGTTTCCATCAATCCCTGATAGGAGACACCGATACGTTTACCGCGATTATGGCATGTTGTACAGGTCTCGACAGGAACACCTGAGTACTCCACATCATGCACCTTGACCTTAGTCTTGCGTGAGGATTGGATAGCGTGCACAAGCAGATGCCCCGGCTCTTTGGATATCTGCTTATCACTGCCTTCATACAGACCCGCATTGGAGTACGGGATATGACAGGCGGCACAGCCTATACCTCTGAAGTCACCGCGTTTTTGACGTCCTTTGGAACCCGTATGACAGCGAAGACAGTCTTGACGAAGATAGGTGTAGACAGCCAGCGTCGGATCTTCTTCAACTTCTTCGGCCGTGGGTGCTTCCGGAAGCGTTGTCATCTCGGAAGGGAATACATCCGGTTCTAAAGCAGATAGTTCCTGCATGTATTTTTTATATGCCGGTGATCCCAAACGTGAATGCGGGTCTTTAGGGTTTTTGGTCGCATAATTCCCGATATCATGCTTGTAGCCGTTCATACCGCCAAAGCCCCAGAGTGTGCCTTGTATCTTTCCCTGCTCTGTCTGCATAAGCGAGTTATGCTGGGCGCCCACCTGCTCTTTATGACACATCCCGCAGGTATGTTCATTGATCCACGGACTAGCGGGTGCAGGATAATACTCTTTTGGGCCCTTGTGGGTCAAAAAGTACTTTACTGTACCGCTATGTGCGCGTTTTTTGTTTTTGGTCTCCGGATTTCCTCCGTGACAGACGATACAATCATTGCCTGCATGTCCAGCCTGCTCGGCAACGATAAGGATCTCTTTCATCATCCCCAAATCTCTGTCTCTGATATCCTCTATACCTTTATGGCATTCAACACAACTGTTGTTTGCCGCAAGCGTGAGTGTAAGAAGCAGAAGAAAAAGGAGGATTTTTTTCATGTGTATCTATTTTGACTTTGCAACAGCGTCCAAAACACCATTGATAAACTTCGGAGACTGCTCTGTCCCGAAAGCTTTGGTGATCTCTATCGCTTCGTTGATGATGACCGCAGAATCAAGTTCCCCATAGAGGATCTCATAAGCACCCAAACGAAGCGTCGCCCGTTCTATAGCGCCTAAGCGGTCAAAATCCCACTCTTTAAGACTCTCTACGATCTTCTCATCGATCTTTTCCAAATGGTCCATTACCCCTTTAAAAAGGTCCATGGCAAACTCGCGCTGCTTATTACGTATCTTCTTCTCTTCGAGTATCTCATCAGAAAAATCAGCGATGCTTTGATTACCCAAATCGTAAGCATACAACAAGCTTACAACAGCCATTCTAGCATGATGACGCGTTGCCATTACGCTTCGATCGCTGTGTACAGGTTCAGCATCTCAATAACAGTGACCATAGCTTCAGCACCTTTGTTACCGGCTTTTGAACCGGCACGCTCGATCGCCTGCTCAATCGTATCCACGGTAAGTACACCGAAAGAAACAGGCTTGCCGTATTTCAGAGCCACAGATGCCACACCCTTCGTCGCCTCAGCAGAGATATAGTCAAAATGTGGAGTTGCTCCACGGATCACAGCACCAAGACAACATACCGCATCATACCTATTTGAGGCCAATGCTTTTTCAAGCGCCAACGGCACTTCAAATGCACCCGGCACCAGGATAAGCTCAAGATCTTCTTCATTTCCGCCATGACGAAGATAGGCATCTTTTGCACCTTCTACCAGACGATCTGTGATGATATGATTAAAACGTGAGTTGATGATCGCGATTCTTTTTCCGACTTGAGCCTGTAGTTTACCTTCTACAATTTTCATATGTTTTCCTTGTTTGAGTTGAGATTTTGATTGTTAAAACAAAAAGTGCGGCTTAGAGCACATAGCCTGGCATAAGGCCAGGGACAGTGTTTAACTAAGCCAAATGGACATACTCCACCCGGCTTATAAATTGGTGTATTATAACTAAGATACTTCTTTAATTTTCTGAAGTTTTACGACCAGTGATTCCAGGTCATTTAGTTTGACCATATTCGGACCGTCAGAGAGTGCTATAGAAGGATCGAAGTGTGTCTCAAAAAAGTATCCATCTACACCCACCGCAGCTGCTGCTTTGGCAAGATACGGGACCATTGATGAATCCCCTCCTGTCTTACCTCCAGCTGCACCTGGCATCTGCACACTGTGTGTTGCATCAAAGATAACAGGAGCATACTGTTTCATGATCACCAAAGAACGCATATCCACGACCAGGTTTCCATATCCAAACGTCGTACCGCGTTCACAGAGATAGACCTTGTGCTTGAGCGAATTCTCATAGGTCGCTTCCTTACATCCGCGTGTGTTCAGCACTTTTAAAACAGGGTACTGCATATCAGCGGGAGCGAGGAACTGTCCTTTTTTGATATTGATGATACAGTCTGTCTTGGCCGCGGCAACGAGAAGGTCTGTCTGCCGGCATAGAAAAGCAGGTATCTGCAAGACATCGACGACTTTAGAAACAGGTTCGACCTGCCAGCTTTCATGTATATCCGTTACAATCTTGAATCCAAAGGTGTCTTTGACCTTTTGAAGGATTCGCATTCCCTCTTCGACTCCGGGACCTCTGAAACTTTCCAAAGAAGTGCGGTTTGCTTTATCAAAACTTGCTTTGAAATAAAAGTCTATGCCCGGGTTTTCATGATAAGGCTTCAACGCCTCTGCTATCTTAAAAATATTTTCTTCACTCTCAATAACACAAGGGCCTGCAAAAAGTACCATTTTTTATCCTTTAGAGCTGATTTCAAGCTCTTTTGTAACGTGATTATAACTTATTTTTTAATCACCAGCATTCCCGCTATAAAAATAGCCGCTATACCTAACGAAGTTGTCAGGTTAGGAAATGCGTCGCCCATAAATAAACCAATGATAATAGCAAAGACGATATTAGAGTAAGACACGGCTCCGACAATGCCTGCCTTCGTCACACCATATGCCTTTGTCATATACATCTGAGCCATCGTCGCGAACAGACCCAGTCCTATGATGTTAAACCAGTCCATGCCTGCGGGAACGGTGAAAGCGGCAAACATGAAATCAAGCTCTTTTATCTGCACGTAAGGGGCCAACGCCAGAAGTACCAAAGGACCGAAGGTACCCACGCTCATAAACGAAAGGACGATAGAACGGGTATCATAATAGTTCCTCAGTTCCCGTACAGAGGTGTAGGCCAAAGCAGCACCGACGCCGGAAAATATGCCCAAAAGATCCGTCTTCCTAAGTAAAAAGCCTTCAGGCTGCGTGATCAAGACTATCCCGATGAAACCTACAAACAAGGCTATCCAACCATAGACGCTCATCTTCTCCTTCAAAAACACATAGGCAAAAAATGCCGTAAATACAGGAGCCGTCTTGGAAAAGGTCATCGCATCAGCAAGCGAGATAGTGGCGATATTGTAAAAAAATGCCAACAAGGCAAGAAAGCCCATGAGCCCGCGAAAAAAAAGTAGAAATGGTTTCCCACCTTTTTGTACCAAGGGTGTTTTGAGTACCATAAAGCCGATCAGTATCACGCCGAAGACATTTCGAAAAAAGACCACTTCCAAAGAACTCATACTCTCGCTTAGCGCTTTGGCAAAAGCGCCCATGATCGCAAACATCAACGAAGCAAAAAGCATATACAATACGCCTCTGTCCATTAAAGATATTTTTTCTAACATATATTCCCCATCTTTAAATGCTTGTGATGTATGCCATATAAAAGCATGCATAAACTTTCCACTTCGTGAAACCGCCTCAGGCTAGTTTTACCCAAGAAACTTTTCACTATCGTGAAACCGCCTCAGGCTAGTTTTGCTAGAATTCTATTAAAATTTGTATTAATATCAAGGAAAAAACTATGTTTAATATTATCTTCTGGGGAATCCTCTTCTATGTTCTTTACCGTGTATATAAGAGCTATCAGCGGTTCCAGCACATCTACTATACACAGTCACAATTCAAAAATATGCAGATCTCAAAAGAGGCAATCGCCTCGAGCGAACTGGGACTTTTCGTTGCCTTGTGCGCGAAAGTTGCCAAGGCAGACGGGCGCATCGACGAGCTCGAAGCCGAGCTGATCGGAAATATGTTTAATGACATCTCCAAGGTCTTTCCCGAGCCTGTAAAGGTTAAAGGTTTTCTAAAAGAGATCTTCTCAGAAGAAAAACAGCGTCCGCGAAACGTTGATTCTGTCGTCTCCCAGCTTTATGTACTTATCCATAGAGATAGAGCAAAACGTCAGATGATGATGAGCTTTTTGATCAACATCGCTTTTATAGACGGGAAGGTAACTAGTGCGGAAGAGAACCTTTTAACAAAGATAGCGGCCTTCTTGCACTTCAGCTCGAATGAGTTCGAAGGGATGATGGATCAGTTTCGCTCCAGCTTTTCAGGCGCACATGTACACAGTTCCATCGATGAAGCGTATAAGATCCTGGGTGCCTCTGCTTCTGATGATCTCTCTGCTATCAAGAAAAAGTACCGTGCTCTGGTCAAAAAATATCATCCGGATATCATCCAAGCGCAGGGAGCCGATGAGCATTACATCCAAGATGCCACCCGCAAGATTCAGGAGATCAACGAAGCCTATGAAGTCATCAAAAAAGCAAAAGGTGCCTAGCAGGCTCAGTTCTTTTTCAACCCTGACTGATATCTCTCGATCTTCGCTTTCATCTTGTTGAAATGATCATATTCAAGATGAATAGCCGTCAATCCTAAATAAAGAAACCCCATCATCGTCCATACAATAGCAAACTGCCGACTTGTTTTTTTAACCAGATAAGAGATAAGCAGGTTTAGCTGCACATAGTTTCCCACTGCAGATATCATATACAAAAATAGATACACGACGATCACACTGATCCCCGGGTCAAGCCACACAATAAGCATGTCTAACTGCTCTTTGAGCATTTCTCTCAGATACTTATACGAAAGCAGACTAATCAAGGCCAAAAGCAAAAACTTGAAGATCAGGAACACTCCCCTGTCTGCAAAAAGCTTCTGCAGGTTCGGCTTGCTGTGCAAGGCAAAAAGAAGATCAAAGATCAAAAATGAAAAGAGCAAGGTTATGATAAACGATTCCAGCAGATCCGAGGTCAAGGAGAAAAAGACCATAAACAGCAGAAGATGATATCCCAGCTTCTGATCCAGCCTGTTTTTTTCATACAACTGCGCGATGCTGTCACGGCTTTGTAAAAGCTTATTGCCTAAAAAAGTCCAAAACAAAAAGATGACAAAAAAAGCCCCCAGAGCCAAAATAATCAGGCGGGCATTCATGCTGAAAAGCACTGAGGCTTTAATAAACAGCAGAAAAAAGGCCCCGGCCAAAAGTGGGATGATGATAAGAAAAAAAGGTAGCTTGATATAGAACATGATCAAACGCGAGGCATCGGGGTCTTTGATCAACCCGCTGTACGTCATGGATAATTTTTTGTTTGTGATGATCAGACGAAGCGGATAGTACAAGACAAGCGTCAAAACCAGAAAAAGTGTTATGGTATGGTGACGCATCGGGTCATAAGCATTCAACAGTGTCAAGGCGATAAACGCTACAGCTAAGAACAGAAAAGAGAACGAAGCCAGTTTTTGAGAAAGTCTGTTAATCATGTCTTTATCTTACTATAGATTCGCTAAGATTATGAAAAATATATCAGGTGCCATTTTGGGAAGTCTCTTTTTAGCTATTGTCTCCATCTATATTTTCATCCTCGTCGGCTACAGTGCCAAACATTTTTTTCAAGAGCGTATAGACGAAAAGTCATTGAACCTTCTTTCCGTCTACTTCCTTCAGGCATTTCTTACCTTTTGGGGCCTTCTCAAACGTCCTCTAGACAGCGAACTTCTACTGGCACCCCTCATATACCTTGCTATTGTGGCAATCATCCTGATGCTCACTATTTTCCTTGCCCGTCAGCTTTTTACAGATCCCAAGGAACGCTCCATCGCTTCTATAGCAGCGCTTATCGGAAACACCGGAAACCTCGGTATTCCTATCGGAATCGCCATATTTGGCGAGGAAAGCATCCCCTTTACGACACTTGTAAACCTTATGAATGTGTTTGTCGTCTATACCCTTGGAGTCTTTTTTTATTCACGCGGACACTTCTCCGTCAGAGAGTCCATAAAGAATATCTTCAAACTTCCTGTGCTCTGGTTCGCTTTTGTGGCACTTGGTTTCAACTACTATAAAGTGGCATTGCCGCAAGAGATCATGAATGTCTTGCAGATGGGGGCTTATGCAAGTATGGTCTTACAAATGATCATCTTGGGGATGTACCTTCAAGGCGTGCGGCTTATCCACCTCAACTTCAGGCTGATTCTTCATGTCAATCTAGTCAAGTTTGTCCTGCTTCCTGCGCTGACACTCTTTATCTTGCAGTTCACCCCATTTTCCAGCATGGTCAAAGGGATCATCTTCATGGAATTGTTTATGCCGCTTGCCGTGGCCAATGTTAACCTGGGCTCACTCTACGACTGCAGACCCAAAGATATCACGGCACTTATCTTTATCTCTTCACTTCTTTTTTTAGGACTGAGTTTTTTTGCACTCTACGCCATACAATTACTCTAGT
>Ga0316204_10011665_pt1 | contig 10935 bp, 8 predicted proteins | sample 6monrhotite_MG_2_FD_205661 | JGI IMG/M metagenome (GOLD analysis project Ga0316204, IMG submission 205661) | Microbial mat bacterial communities from mineral coupon in-situ incubated in ocean water Damariscotta River, Maine, United States -... | ecosystem: Environmental > Aquatic > Marine >... | reverse complement strand
AACGCTTAAGTTTTTCTTATGTTATAGTTTTAAAAATGGATAATCAGTTAATTAATAGTTACCCCATTCCGGTTAATGCTTTAAGGTATTTCTATTGGGCCGCAAAGCTCACTAGCTTTAAATTAGCTGCCGAAAAGCTACATGTAAGCGAAGCTGCTATTAGCCAACAAATAAGGAACTTAGAGTCAACTCTAAAAGTAAAGCTATTCCATAGAGGCCATCAAAAGATTACCCTGACCCATAAAGCCAAACGGTTATTTCCATTTATTCAAACCGCTTTTATCAATATTCAAGAAGGTATTAATGCAATCGCTTCCGATCCTCATCCAAATCGATTAAACCTATCGACCATCCCTTCTTATGCAACTAATTGGCTGATTAAACGATTGGCTAAATTCAATCAAGTACATCCTAACCTTTCTATTAGTATTGATACTTCGATAGAAATTTTAGATCCGGAGCTGCACCCTCAAGATCTTTTAATTCGTTACGGAACAGGTAGCTACCCCGATCTAAAAAGCGAGTTCTTACTCAACGATCCGGTTGTACTAGTCTGTCACCCTAAACTAGTAACAAATGGAATAATCACACAAGAAGATTTTCTCAAAATACCGGCTATTATTGGTACCTCTTGCACCGTTAAAGAGTCAATGGAAGCCTTTAAAAAGTACTATCAAGTATGCGACCAAACACCCCAGGAAACGCTTTTATTAACCGATGGTTCGTTAGGTGTTGAAGCGGCACGAAACGGTCAAGGTATGAGCTTACAAAGATTGAGTTTAGTTGTGGATCTAATCGAATCTGGTGAGTTGGTATATGCAACTGATTACGCGTTCCGGGAGTTTAGTTTTTACGCTGTAGCGCCAGAAACTAATTTTGAGAATGAAAAAATCATTCTCTTTTTAGATTGGTTAAAAAAAGAAATGAAGCTAACTGAAAACCAAATCGCTCCTCATATATTAAAGATAAAGAACTAGGCAAAGATTACGGGACTATTTTAATGGAATTATTTACAGACATTTATCAACGAGCTGCAGAACGAAAAGGTGGTAAAAAATCACTGGAATTACTCTTACAGCAAGAATCCAAATATAAAAACTTGTCGAAAATCCCCGATCGGGATTTTTTAGCTGAGATGACAAAAAAGATATTTCAGTCGGGATTTGTTTGGCGTGTGGTTGAAAATAAATGGGCTGGTTTTGAAGAAGTATTTTGGGGCTTTGAACCTTTTAAGTTAGAGCTAGCTAGTGATGAACAAATCGAACGAATGGCTCAAGATACTCGAATTATTCGTAACTTTACTAAAGTTAAATCGGTTAGAGACAATGCGTTTTTTGTTAAAGAAACATCTGATAAACACGGAAGCTTTGGTCAGTTTATTGCCGATTGGCCAGTGGAAGAAATCACTCAACTTTGGCTTTATCTTAAAAAACATGGCAGTCGTTTGGGTGGAAACACAGGGCCTTATTTTTTGCGAACCATGAATAAAGATACTTTTTTATTAACCCGTGACGTATCAGGTTATTTAATACGGCAAGGACTTGTTGATAGACATCCAAACTCGCAAAGAGATCTTAAATTAGTTCAAGCAACATTTAATGATTGGCAACAACAAAGTGGCCGAACAATGTCAGAGATCAGTCGAATCGTTTCTTATTCTTTTGGTGAGAATTATCCCTCGACATAAGGTGGAAATACAAGCTCGAGATAAAGCGAGACTAATGACCTTTGAATTCAGCTTCTCGCCGTTGCAAAAATGACGCGACTCCTTCTTTAGCATCTTCACTTTTCATCACTGGAACAAGCGATTCAAATAAACAGTCGAGCGCGGCATTTTCTCCTTGTAACATGGCTTTTCTTGAAGAGGTTAAACTCGCTTGAACGCCTAAAGGAGCAGCCTTACTAATTTTTTCTACAAGCTCCCAAGCGGCTTGATGCAAGTTATTTTTTTCTTCTAACTGCTGAACTAATCCCATTCGGTAAGCTTCTTGACCGCTGAACTCGTCACCAGTCATCAGATATCGTTGCGCATTACCCCAGCCAATTTGTTGTTGCAAGCGAACGGTAGCTCCGCCGCAGGGGAAAATACCTCTTTTAACTTCCACTTGCGCAAATCGAGTTTCTGGTGTGGCGAGGCGAATGTCGGCATTAAGTGATAATTCCAAGCCAACCGTAAAACAAATGCCTTGAGTGGCGATAACAATCGGCTTAGTTAATCGCTCGCCTTGAACACCAAAAGGATCTAGTTCATCTACTTCAAGCTTTGGCGCTTTTCCAGAAGCAAATATCGGCGCCCATTTTTCTAATTCTAATCCTGCAGTAAAATGGTCACCCATAGCTAACAAAAGACCACATCGAATAGAGTCATCATTTTGAATTTGATAATATGCTTTGGCTAATTGATGATACATTTCGGGACTAAAGGCATTGTACTTTTCAGCACGATTAAAAATCATTAACAAACAATGCTCTTTCTTTTCAATAATTAGATGTTCGTCAGATTGGCTATCAAAAATAGACATGGTTTTTCCTTGTAGCAAAAAAATTATTGATTAGTTACCATTTATCTCGATGTGCGCGCAGCATCATAAATACATTTTTAGGACTGATGTTTTTAACGGCTAAATTATAAATTATTTCTGAGTTATCTAATCGCATAAAGGGATTAAAGTTTTTCTCATCACCAATGCTCGTTTGTAGTGAACCTGACTGATAGCTATCTGATTCGACTTTTGTTAGCCACTCTTTAGCTTTAGCATTAGATGGTTCAAATTTGAGAGTGAAACGTAAATTATTTTCTAGATAATCATGGCCTGGATAAACAATAATATTATCTTCTAAAGTTTGGAATTGTTCAGTAATTGTTTTATACAGGACCTCTTCATCACCGCCACCACGGCAATGACCAACTCCCGCATTAAACAAGGTATCACCAGTAAACACTGCCAGCGGTTGATTATTTTTTTCGACAATAAAACAAAGGTGCGCAAAGGTATGACCCGGCGTATCAAGCACTCGTAATTGGTGTTCTTGGTCAAGTGGAATAATTTGCTCGGTTTTTAAACAATCAGTTAAACCGGGGATTTTCCCAACCCCATTTTCATGAGCCCACACTTCACACTGATATTTTTCAACAAGAGCATTATTTCCTTGAGTATGATCCCAATGTTCATGTGTATTAATAATTGCTTTTAACGATAATTTTTTTTCATCCAAAGCTGACGAAATGACTTGATCATCCCACGGATCAATCACAATTGCAGATTGATCTTTCAACTCAAGAATATAGGTGAAATTCCTGAGTTGGTTGTGGGTATAGATTTGATGGATTTTCATTATTTAGTACCACATATCATTTGGTAACAGACCTCATTTAGTAACCAACCTCATTTAATAACAGACATCATCATTGTACCCCGCGCTGCTTTAAACTCTGCTCCTTCATTCCATTTAGGCCAATCGTTACCACTAGCAATATCTTTTCCAACCATATAATAAAGCTGTAGATCTTGCACAGCACCACTGAGTTCCCAATCTTCACTATACTCATCGGAAGGTCCATGATAATGGCTTTTAGCATGTTTCTCTATGTAGTTTTCGATTTCACTCATTCCAAAGCCGATAATCGTTACATCTTTTGTTGATCCAAAAGTATTTAGTCCATCCATATTGATTCCCGCAACGGTTTTTTTCAGAGGGAAAGCAGGATAATCTGCATATTAAGCTGAACCCATTAAAAAGGTCATTATTCTTTTCATCTTTCTCGAGTAAAATAGCTTATTTAAACCCGATATTAACACAAATTATCAACTCTGCTGGTAGGCTTCAACTATACTTAGGGCTTATAATTCTTAACTTAGTATAATTCTGATTAATCAACCAAATAGGCTGGGAAGATAACTAGATGCTTTTCGAGGTAAATAATGGATTTTGAATGGGTAGCTATAGCATTAGGGGACGTTACTTGGATAGTACTCGCTTTTCTATTCGGCTTTTTAGCCAGACTTGTTAACCTTCCTCCGATGGTCGGCTTTTTAGTTACAGGGTTTGTGTTAAATTATTTTGGCTTTACCAGTGGCGAAACGCTGCAAAAGCTCGCCGATCTAGGGATCACTTTATTACTCTTTGCGGTTGGTTTAAAACTAAAACCAAAAGTCCTAATCAAACCTCACGTATGGTCGGTCACTTTAATTCATATCTCTCTGGTGGTCGGCCTATTTGGAGCCACAATTTTTGGACTGGCTCTGCTAAATGTCCCTCTGTTTGCCGAGCTAGATCTCAAGCTTTCATTAATGGTTGCATTTGCATTAAGTTTTTCAAGTACTGTATTTGTGGTCAAAGTTTTAGAAGAAAAAGGCGACATGAATTGCCTTCACGGGCGCATCGCAATAGGGATCTTGGTTATGCAAGATTTGGCTGCGGTTATATTTTTAGCAGCCTCCAGCGGAAAAATTCCTAGCCATTGGGCTTTATTACTGTTTTTATTAATTCCAATGAGACCCATTTTCCACAAGATTTTGCAACATGCTGGTCATGGGGAACTACTTATTTTATACGCACTCGTTCTAGCTCTTGGCGGTGCTGAATTATTTGAGCTGGGGGGAGTAAAAGATGATTTAGGCGCGCTATTTATGGGGGTTCTTATCTCCACTCATCCTAAAGCAAAAGAAATGGCTAAGGTTATGCTCAGTTTCAAAGATCTATTTTTAGTTGGATTCTTTTTAACCATTGGAATGTCTGGTCAATTAACTATAGAAACACTGTTGATAGGCAGTTTAATAGTTCCATTTATGTTCATTAAATCAGCAATGTTTTTTACTCTAATGACTCGATTTAAGTTGCGCTCTCGAACCTCTCTTATGGCCACAATTAACCTTACTAATTATAGCGAATTCGGATTAATCGTTGCGGCAATTGGCGTTAGCAGCGGTTGGATCTCCGGTGAATGGCTCGTCATCATTGCTATTGCTTTGTCTATTTCGTTTGTGATTTCTGCACCGCTTAACCGCCAAGACAACAATATCTACGCTCGATACAGAAAGTTTTGGTTATCTTTTCAATCCACAACAAGGCTCAAGGACGATCAGCTTCTGGATACCCATTGCGCCAAGATCGCTATTTTTGGTATGGGTCGCGTGGGTGCTGGTGCTTATGACAAAATGGAAGAGTTACATGGAAAAACCGTTATAGGAATAGATGTCGCTGGCGAAATTATTAAATATCATCACGAGCTTGGTCGAAATGTTCTCCGGGGCGATCCGAGCGATCCTGATTTTTGGGATAATATAAATAGAAGTCATGTCATCGATTTAGTCATGATTACCTTACCGAATTTACAATCTAGTATAGATGTTATTGAACAACTAAAACAAAGCGGATATCAAGGAAAAATTGCTGCGACAGCTCGCTACAAAGATGAAGAAGAAGTACTCAGGGAAATGGGAGTATGTAGTATTTTTAATATGTACTCACAAGCAGGACAAAGTTTTGCAAATCATGTACATATGGCTCCAATCTCTTTGGCTAGGACAAATGATCGACGTAAGAATTACCGCTGAAAAGGTGTTAAAAGTTTTTTCAAATTTTCACCGATTAAACTATTAGGAAATAATAGATGAGCAAAGCATCAACAAACAACGACAAGGGTTATCTTTTTGCTAAGAAGAACAAGGTTTCTATTTGGGCTTCAAAACATCCTTATGAAGATATTCCAGATGATTATTTTGAAGAGTCTTTTAGTAAAAATAATACTCGCGCACGAAACACTTGGTCAGACAATTTTAAAATGCGTTATTTTAGACCGGAAGAAATGGAAACCAATGGCGCGATTGATGGAACAAGGCCTATCGGTGAAGTCGCAGGCGAATGTTCTTTTTCAACCTCTTATATCGATACCTTAATGAGTAAAGCCAAAAAGAAAGATATGTTGGAAATAACTTGGCTTGTGTTATTGTTTGACTATGAATATAGTGCTAAAACTTCAGGTGTTGAGAGCGATGAATATCTCACATTACTGGGTGCTTTTAGCTACGATGATGATGCCGAAAATTTAGTTGAACTAGAAGAATAAAACTTAGGCTCGTCAATTGGATCAACATTTTTACTGAGTGAGCTTTAATTATGAAAAAGACCATCCTTCTTCTATCAATTGTTATCCTTTATCCATTAGTGGCTCAAAGCAAAACTTTGGATGAATCTCGAATTGCAGAGATTAATCAAATCACCAACCAATCAAATATTTTACAGCTCCAGTCCTATATGCAGGCTGGCAAACTATCTGCCGAAGAACTGACTCGATTTTATTTACATCAAATTAAAACCGATAATCCAAAGTTAAAAGCAATTATTGCTGTTAATCCAAAAGCTCTATCGCTTGCAAAATCGCTGGATCAAGAGCGAGCATCAGGAAAGGTTAGAGGGCTTTTACATGGTATTCCTGTGGTAGTTAAAGATAATATTGAAACTAAAACCATGCCAACCACCGCCGGTTCGTTAGCTCTCAAAAATAACCACACACATCGTGATGCAACCTTAGTTAGAAATCTAAAAAAATCAGGCGCAATTATTTTAGCCAAAACCAATCTAAGTGAATGGGCAAATTTTAGGTCTGAACGCTCTTCGTCTGGTTGGAGTGGAATGGGAGGGCAAACTCGCAACCCACTCGATCTCAATCGTTCGCCTTGTGGTTCAAGTTCGGGCTCAGCGGCAGCAGTTGCGGGAAATTTGGCAGTCGCAGCCGTTGGCACAGAAACCGATGGTTCGATTACTTGTCCTTCAGCAGCAACCGGCATCGTTGGCATTAAACCAACGCTTGGGTTGGTCAGCCGTTATGGGGTTGTTCCTTTAGCTCATTCTCAAGATACCGCAGGTCCGATGACAAAATCAGTCACTGATGCAGCGATTATGTTAGCCGCAATGCAAGGTGAAGATAAAAATGATTCTGCAACCACCTCTTCTAAATTTAATCATAAAGACAACTACACAGACTCAGATTTAAATAAAAACCAAAGTTTAAAAGGTCTACGAATTGGATTGTTAGAATCGCGAGTTAAACCTCACGAGGGTGTTGAAGCGGTTTATGCCCAAGCTATTGAGAAACTAAAACAAAGTGGTGCAGTTCTTGTTCCTGATTTAAAAACAACAAAACATGATGGATTTCGAGAAGATAGTTATAGCGTGCTTCTGTATGAATTTAAACATGACATTAATCAATATTTAGCTGCCCTACCTAACAAGCTAAACCATCTTACTCTAGAAAAATTGATTGAATTTAATCGCGATCATGCCGATCAAGAAATGCCTTATTTTAAACAAGAAATTTTTGTTAAAGCGCAAGAAAAAGGATCCTTAAACGATCCTGAATATTTAGCCGCTTTAAAAAGAGTTAAAAAGACAACAAAAGAAGAACTAGAAAGATTAGTTGCAGAAAATAATCTCGATATTATCATTTCACCAACTTTAGGGCCTGCATGGTCAATCGATCAGATTAATGGCGGCAAATACACCGGAGGCTATTCAAGCTTTTCAGCTATTTCTGGCTATCCTTATTTAACTTTGCCGATGGGAAAGGTGCATCATTTACCAATTGGTTTATCGGTCATTGGATTATCAAAAGAAGATGGTAAAGTTATCCAAGTGGCTCAAGCGATAGAAAAGGTATTAAAAAACTAATCTTACAAAAAAGCCGCTTAAGAAAATTAAGCGGCTTGCTAGTAAATATAAGATATTTAGACACTAATACAGATATTTCTGCCCCAGCTTCAGTTTAAACTCGTTCAAATACGGTTGCAATTCCTTGTCCAAGACCAATACACATAGTCGCAACACCTAAAGTCGCTTCTTTGCTTTCCATTAATCTCAGCAATGTTCCACCGATTCGAGTACCTGAACAACCTAATGGATGACCAAGAGCAATAGCGCCACCATTGAGATTAACCTTTTCATCCATCACATCGATAATTCCGATATCTTTAAGAACAGGCAATGCTTGTGCGGCAAAAGCTTCGTTCAGTTCCCACAGATCAATATCAGATGCGCTAAGACCCGCACGTTTTAAGGCTTTTTTAACTGCCGGAACTGGCCCATATCCCATAATCGCTGGATCGCAACCAGCAACGCCCATACTGCGAACTTTAGCCAGTGGGGTTAAACCAAGTTCCGATGCTCTGTCAGCGCTCATCACTAGCATTGCAGATGCGCCATCGGATAATGCCGAGGCATTTCCAGCAGTCACTGTTCCACGAGGATCAAATACCGGACGAAGATTGGCTAAACCTTCAAGACTTGTTTCAGGACGTATGACTTCATCATAATCAAACACCTTAAGTGCGCCATTAGAATCATGTCCTTCCATTGCTAAGATCTCTTTATCAAACGCACCACTGGTTGTTGCAGCGTGGGCTCTTTGATGAGAGTTATAAGCAAATAGATCTTGAGTTTTACGATCAAAACCATGCATTTTACCGAGTAATTCTGCAGTAAGTCCCATCATGCCTGAACCTTTTGCTGCATGCTTGGCTATCTGTGGTGCAAAGTCAACACCGTGCATCATAGGAACGTGTCCCATATGTTCTACACCACCAACAATAAAGACTTCACCGTTACCCGTTTGGATTGCTTGGGTGGCCGCGTGAATTGACTGCATGGATGAACCACATAACCGGTTGATCGTTTGTCCTGCAACAGAATGAGGTAAATCAGTCATAAGAGCAGCATTTTTTGCTATATTGAAGCCTTGCTCTAAGGTTTGCTGAACACATCCCCAGATCACATCTTCTACTTCGGCCGGATCAAGTGCTGAATTTCTATCTAGCAGAGCTTGAATTAAACGAGCACTTAATTCTTCTGCTCGAGTATTTCTAAACATTCCACCTTTTGAACGCCCCATTGGACTTCTGATTGCATCTACTATAACAACATCTTTCATTTTAATTTCTCCGAATTCTTTAGTTACAGAATTATTTCCAACGGGTTTAAGCGCTATAAAAGGTTTGGTTATTAGCTGCCATTTTGCTAAAGCTTTCAGGCACTTGGTAACTCACACCTAAGGACTGATATTTTTCGGCCATTTTAATAATATTGTCTAAACCAATTTCGTCAGCATACTTTAGTGCGCCGCCTCTAAATGGAGGGAATCCTATTCCGTAAAGTAACGCCATATCCGCCTCTTCTGCTGTAGCAACAATGCCTTCATCTAAACATCTAGCCACTTCAAAAATAAGTGGAAGCATCATACGTTCAATAATTTCTTGTGTTTCATATTCTTTAGACGGCGCGCCGATCAAGCCAAACACATCTTCAACAAAATCTTTTTTCGGCTTGCCTCTTTTATCAACACCGTAAGCGTAGAATCCGGTTCCGGTTTTTTGGCCAAACTTCTTGTCATCAAATAGTTTTGCAACCACATCACCCTCAATCGTTGCCATTCTTTCTGGGAAACCTTCTGCCAAAACATCTGCACAATGATAAGCAGTATCAATACCAACCACATCTAACAAGTAGGCAGGTCCCATTGGCCAACCAAACTTAGTCATCACTTTATCGATTTGACGGAAATCTGCGCCTTCGTTCATTAATAAGCTAAATCCTCGAAAATATGGAAAAAGTACACGATTAACAAAAAAGCCTGGGCAATCTTTCACTACCACCGCTGATTTTCCCATCGCACTCGCATAAGCAACGGTTGCTGCAACGGTTTCATCGGATGATTTTTCACCACGAATAACTTCAACCAAAGGCATTTTGTGTACTGGATTGAAAAAATGCATTCCACAGAAATTTTCCGGGCGTTTTAGGTTTGTCGCTAATAAGTCGATTGAGATGGTTGAAGTGTTTGAAGTTAAAATTGCATCTTCAGCAATGATACCTTCAACTTCCTGAAGAACGATATCTTTTACTTTAGGATTTTCAACAACCGCTTCTACTACTAGGTCAGCATTTTTAACCGCTGAATAATCAAGTGCAGGGGTTATCATGGCAACGACTTTTGCCATTTTATCAGCAGATAGCTTACCTAGTTTTACCCCTTTGCTAAGGATCTTAATTGCTTCATTCATTCCTAAATCAAGTGCTGGTTGGTTGATATCTTTCATCACCACCGGAATACCTTTGCTCGCCGATTGATACGCGATACCGCCACCCATAATTCCCGCACCTAAAACGGCTGCTTGTTTAACTAATTTAGTGGCTGTTTTAGCGGCTTTTTTAGCTTTGCTTTTTAATAATTGATCACTTAAAAAGATTTGCACCATTGCGCGAGCTTGTGAAGTTTGGCAAACATTCACAAAACCATCATGTTCAATTTTTAATGCTTCATCACGAGATAAACGCGCACTTTCTTCAATCACTCGAATCGCTTCCATTGGAGCCGGGTAATGAGGTAATGCTTTTGCCCCAACCACACCTTTTGCCACATTAAATGACATCATGCTTTCTAATTTATTTAACTTTAATGGCGCTTGTTTTTCCGCTCGACGACTTTTCCAGTCAAGCTTGCCATCTGCAGCATCAGTGATCATTTGTATCGCTACATCTTTTAACGCTTCTGGCGCTACTACCGCATCAATCGCACCCACTTTTTGCGCCGCATCTGGTTTTTGTGGTTTTGCCGTTGCAATCCATTCAATCGCATTATCTGCACCAATTAAGCGAGGAAGACGAGTTGTTCCACCAAATCCAGGAATAATCCCAAGTTGTGTTTCTGGTAAACCCACACGAGCGGCAGGTGATGCAATTCTGAAATCACAAGACAGTGCCATTTCCATTCCGCCGCCCAGAGCGAAACCATTGATTGCAACTAAAGTTGGGAAAGGTAGATCTTCAAAACCGCTAAATATTGCATTGGCTTCTTCACACCATTTAATCATCTGCTCACGGGATTCTTTAAACATCGCCAAAAATTCTGTGATATCAGCACCCACAATAAATACACCTTTG
>Ga0316204_10011663_pt1 | contig 10936 bp, 4 predicted proteins | sample 6monrhotite_MG_2_FD_205661 | JGI IMG/M metagenome (GOLD analysis project Ga0316204, IMG submission 205661) | Microbial mat bacterial communities from mineral coupon in-situ incubated in ocean water Damariscotta River, Maine, United States -... | ecosystem: Environmental > Aquatic > Marine >... | reverse complement strand
GAAATTGAAAACCAGGTTCAGGTGCTTTGGAAGACCGACGAAGTACGTGTACATAAACCTAAAGTGATTGATGAGATTCGTAATGGCCAATATTACTTCCGCCAATCGTTATTTGATGCGATACCGGTCGCTTACCACTACCTCGATAAAGCCATTAAAGATGTTTACGGCGATGAAGCGCGTGATATCAAACTACCCACCATTATTAGATTCGGTTCCTGGATCGGCGGCGACCGTGATGGAAACCCGTTCGTAAAACCAAAAACAACGGTCATGGCATTACGCATGCAAAAACGCGAAATGTTACTTGAGTATTTAAAGCGAGTGCAAAAACTTAGCCATTTACTGACTTTCTCAAGTCAACTGTGTGAACCTTCCGAGGCAATACAGAAAAGTCTCGAGTGTGATGACGTCATTTGCCAAAGTGCCTTTGCGGATAATCCAAATCGCTACAGCCATGAACCTTACCGTCGCAAACTCCACATCATGCATTACCGTCTGGAATTATCGCTGCGCACCATTAAAGGGTTGTTAGAAGGTAATGTTAGCGAACGTTTTGAAGGCCGTTACCTTAATGAACAAGAGTTTCTTGATGATCTGGAAATGATTCACACTTCTTTGTGTAGCCATGGCGATGAAGCCACTGCTAACAGTGAATTACGCGACCTTATTTACCTGGTTAAAACGTTTGGTTTCTATCTCGCACATTTGGATATACGTCAAGAATCAACCCGGCACACCGATGCAGTAAGTGAAATTCTCGCCACACAAGATATCGACTATGCAGGTATTGATGATGCCCAGCGTATTGAAGCCTTAAGCAAATTACTGAATGCCGATAAACCAATTGAATTCGATGCAAACGACTTTAGCGAAGAAACCCGCGAAACTTTGGATGTATTCAACGTCATGTCTCGCATGCGTAATGAAATTAGTCAAAAAGCCTTTGGCAGTTATGTTATTTCAATGACACATTCTGCCAGCCATATTATGGAAGTCATGTGGTTGAGTTCGCTCGCCGGGCTCGCGGGCAAAAAAGATGGCGAGTTGTTCTGTGATATCGAGATTAGTCCGTTATTTGAAACCGTTGACGATTTACAACACATCGATCCGGTTATGCGTGCATTGTTTGCCAACCCAACATATGCGAAATTATTGAAGATTACCGGTAACCGCCAAGAAATTATGCTCGGTTATTCTGATTCATGTAAAGATGGCGGCATTCTAGCTTCAGGCTGGAATCTCTATCAAGCACAGCAACAAATTACAGCCTTAGCTCGTGAATACGGCGTTGACCTAAGACTCTTCCACGGCCGTGGCGGCACCATCGGTCGCGGTGGCGGGCCTACTCATGATGCGATCTTATCGCAACCTGAAGACACTGTGCACGGGCAGATTAAATTCACTGAACAAGGTGAAGTGCTTTCATCTAAATACAGTAATCAGGAAACTGCCAGTTACGAGCTTAGTATGGGTGTCACCGGTTTAATGAAAGCCAGTCGTAGTTTGATTGTGCCACCACAAGCACATAATCAGGAAGACCTGACGATCATGAACGAACTCGCCGCCAGCGGCGAAGACACTTACCGTGATCTTATTATACATACTGAAGGTTTCATGGATTACTTTTACGAAGCAACTCCAGTAACTGAAATTGGCTTACTGAATATTGGTTCACGTCCTTCGCATCGCAAGAAAGCCGATCGTTCAATGAGCTCGATTCGTGCGATTCCTTGGGTATTTGGTTGGGCTCAATCACGCCACACCCTGCCCGCCTGGTATGGTATTGGCAGTGCTATTTCAAAATGGCATGCTAATGATCCGGCACGAATTGCAAAGCTACAAGACATGTACAAAAACTGGCCGTTCTTCCAGGCACTGATGAGTAATACACAAATGGCACTCTACAAAGGTGACATGGATATTGCCGCAGAATACGCTGAACAATGTGCTGATAAAAACCTTGCCAAGAAACTACATGGCAAGATCAGTAACGAATATGCAAATACTGTTGAACAAGTGAAACTCATCGCCGGTGTTGAAAACCTGATGGAAGAAACACCTGACTTAGCCGTCTCATTACAACGTCGTGGCCCTTACCTCGACCCGCTCAATCATATCCAGACTACCTTGTTAGAACGTAGCCGTGACGAATCGCTCGATGATGATGAACGCGAAGAATGGCGTAACCCGTTATTACGAACGATTAATGCGATTGCACAGGGAATGCGTAATACAGGTTAATTCAATCAAGTAATCATTGCGGGTCGCATCCGCGGCGCAGCAATTTATCAAAGCCCTACCATTAATTGGTGGGGCTTTTTATTAAGTGTCGTTATGAAAAATAACCGTAAGCGGATGCCTGCTTTCGGCCAAAAGCGGACATATAGAATGTAACCTAGTGATTCTCACCTACAGCAATGAACGCTGACCAGAAAATAGGGTGTGCATAACTGAATGCTTGCGCTCCATCTGTAATATACCCCTTACCCTTAATTAGTCTTAATCGTGCTTGTCGAAGAGCTTCAGCCTTACCGATACCAGAGTGTTTCTTCTCAGCATCAAAAATACTGGTTGTTAGTAGTTGTGTAGAACTGCTTTCTACCGGCCATAAAGACACTAATAAGGTACGTGCGCCAGCATAGAAGAAGGCCTGAGTTAGGCCCGTTAAACCATCACTACTAAGATCACCACTGGACGCGGTATTGCACGCAGATAAGATTACCCAATCAGCATTAAGTTCTAGTTCCAACACCTCGCCCATATCAAGTAGGCCATCATTTGTGTCGGTAACTTTATCAGGTGGCGATAACGCCAATGCCGGCTGATCCAGACCTTCAATGTCACCTGATATTAAGCCATGCGTGGCAAAAGCGATAACACGTGCATCCTTTAAAGATACCTTACGCAAGTTATTTTCATTCGCCGCTTTTCCTAAAAACAAACTACCATCCCCTGCATTAAGCGTTGCAGCAATTTGTTGTAGCTCCTTACGCGTTTCAGGTAGATGAGGTAAACCTTTGATGCTTCGGGTATTGATTGCCGCTCGCTGTGCAACGCGTATACCGCGAGTAGCTACCTGATCAGACTGGGCTACAATACCGCCACTAAAATACGGATCTCCAAAACCGAAAAAGGGAACGTCGGCCTTATTCGTCGTAGCATATTTACGTATCGACAGCAGCGCAGTAGAAGAAGGCATAATACTGATTGCCTTGCTTTCAGCAAACCATGGCGCATCTTCATATTCAGAAAAAGGCACTGCATCTTTTTTTAGATCAAACGGTTTTGTTAACAATGCACCAAAGGGCAAGCTCAATAAGGCGCCATGCGGAACAACGATAATATTCTTCGCTTTCGCAAGATGCTTGTTAGCAGGGGCTACCAACGTGCGATACAACTCATAGGCAAGTTTCGTATCGTAATCCGGAATATCACTCAAATAAGCGATTGGCAAATCAAGCGCTTTACGCAAGTGAGCGACCTTTTTAGTTATTTCAATTGCGCCAATATCTAACAACTTAACCGTAGCCTTATCCTTGTTAACTACCCATAAATAAGTGTAGTCATCCTGTACATAATAACTCAACATAACTTCATCCGGTTTTAGCACAGACTGAAGCTCCTTAACTGATGCTGCTGGCGGATTCATTAAGCGATTATACTCGGGGAATTGATTATTTAATTTATTGGTAACTTTACGAAGTTGCCTGGTTAAGTCATTCTGTTTCGATGTAAGCTCTTTATTAATCTTCAAACTATTAGAGCCCTGCAGCTTACGAATAACTTCAAGTAAGTCTTTATTATTAATATCGAGTTGTAAACGAATATCCTGCTCTTCTCTTGCTAATTCAGCAAGAAATTGATTTTTCGCTGAAGCTCGTGAAGCCATACCCAACACAGCTGCCTGTAGTGACTGGCTACGCGCATACTCTGATACAGTAAAACTTTCGGTCAGTGGATCAATATTGAGTTTCTGTTTAGAACGTGTCGCCGCCGCAATTAAGCCAAGGTACTGCTCAATTATAAAAATATCCTTTTTATTCTCACTTTTTTTAATATGTGATGATTTTAAACTACTACTCGCATTGGCTGCTGACTTAATAGACATATACTCTTGAAACAGCGTAACAGCCTGGTTGTATTCAGCTGTGGCAGCCTTGGCTTGTGCCAAATATGATAAAGAAATGCCGAGATTAACTGAGAATTTGCTAAGGCTTTTTCTATAACTATCGACTGAGCTTTCTAAATAAACCAATGCTTTCTTTGTCTTTCCCTGCGATAAATTCAGCCTGCCTTTCTGTAAACTAAAGAAAGCACGCCATTCCTTTTCGGTATTACTGCTTGATTCAATATTACCATTTAAAGTATTTAGCAATAGTTCAGCCTGAACTAATTTATTTTGATCAAGCAAACTGGCAGCATAATATGTCGTAACAAGTCTATTTGTGTAGGAATATTTTGATTCTGATGCATCAATAACACCTTTGGCTTTTTTTAGTATCACTTCAGCCTCAGCAGCACGACCTTGTATCAAATAGCCTTCAGCTAATTGCAATAACCCCAACTCAACAATAGAACTATTTCCACCTAATGAAGCCACTCCTTGCTCAATAAAATCTTTTAGCATTAATTCAGCCTCTTCATAACGACCAATTTCAATGTAAGTTTGACTTAGTTCAAATGCAATTGGGTAAACAAATAATTCAGTTCCACCTTTTTCAGTAAACGCAAGTGCATAAGCTCTTTGTAGTATTTGTTCTGCATCACTATAACGACCTGATTTACGATAAAGACTGCCCAGAATCTTCATGGCATAAAGGGCATTAGTAAGTGACCAAGGAGCTTGTTTGTTTAGTAAAGCTTCAAAACCTTCTCGCAGTAATTTTTCACCTTCTTCTAACCTGCCTGACTTGTAGTAAATCTCTCCTAGCAAAGTCATGCTAGAGGCTATTTTTCCATGTAACCCTCCGCCTGCATTGCCGTAATTTATTTCTCGCCATTGCAAATTCTGTTCGGCTAGTGGCAAAGCCCTGTCAACAAGATTCATTGCTAAATAAGTACGCGCAAGATAATTGACAGCTTGACTCACCTCAAGACTATCTTGTCCGTAAGTTCTTATCCGGTACTCAAGCACTTCCTGAAAGTTTCGAGCAGATGACTGCCACTGCCCTAACAAACGCTGCAAATGCCCCATACGATATAGGTATTTGTAAACATTATTTTCATTTGAAATATTTTTATAGTAGGCGACAATATCTACTAATAAGGTTAAGTTAAATCGTTGTTCGCTTCGCAATTGATAAAATTCATGTAAGTCCACACGAATATCATTTGCTTGCTCACTCAATCTTCCGTGACGTTTAATAACCTCATCAAGTTCCAATAAATTTCTCGCGACTTCCTTGAATTGTGTGATTTTAAAATCAATACTCTCAACGCGCCGCTTTTTATTAAATTTTTGTTCATAATAGGCGAGGAGTTTCTCAAGGTAAGGAATGGCCTCTGTATAACGAGCTTTGTTTTCAAGAATCTTGACCAGATCTTGACGAAGTATATTTGTTTGCTTGGCAAGATCACCATTTGTTGTAACAGAAGCCTCGATGTCTTGCTGTAATTGTTCAATTGTAATGGCCTGTAGCATAGGAGCCATTGAACACATTAAGATAAAGGCGAAAAATCTGTTGAGCATTACAATATATCCTAAGAACCAGTATTATTCTCATCAGTATAGCCATATTAAAACACTGTTGATGTGACATTTTCACTAAAAATGGCCGTAATAATCACCGCCATATAGGTCAAACAGCCCTTACTGATATTTGTTAATTACTGAGTGTCCGCTTTGGGTCGTTAACAGTCACTATACCCATCCTAGCCTTATTTTTCTTGTTATGTCTGCGTTCGGCCAATAGCGGTCATTCAGAGCAACTTTGTTAACGTGATTGCGCCGAGTAATTTGTTTGGCGCTTTACTTTATTAGCATGTGTTTATTTGTCACCGCCGCTTTATTTTCAAAACTAATCATCTATTCAGGTAAGCCTGCTTTACGTAAATCTTCAAGGAATTTTTGTTTGAGTTGCGGATTCACTATGGGGATGGTTTTTTCTGTGTGTTTCAGACCTACCGTAGGGTTGGATATGAGCAGCTCGGATATTGTCCATTCAGCATCTTCGTGTCTGTTCAGGCTTTCAAAAGAGGCTGCGAGGACCAGTTTAATGGGCACTACATTTTCATTGCGTTGCTGAGCCATTTCCAGTGCAGCTATAGCTTCCTTATAGCGATTCAAAGAGTAAAAGGCCAAACCTTGATTATACAAATAATCCCAAGTGTAGTATGGATTGAGCTGCATCCCTTTAGTAACGTTTGACAATGCTTTTTTCGGATTACCAAGATAATTGTTTATCAGTGCCAGAAGTCCATACCCATCTGCAAAATTTGGAGCTATTTCTACTGATCTGGCAGCAGCTTGTTCAGCCTTGTCGTGCTCCTTGCGCATGAAGTAAACGTAACCGAGTGACCAGTAGGTCTGGGGGATTGAACTGTTCAGCTTAATGCCTTGCCTTGCAAGTTCGAGTGCACGATCAAGCGTTTCAACAGGGCTATCTGTCCAGCCCCGACGATAATTCGTTGCATGTATATAGGCGAGTGCACCATAGGCACGGCCATAGTCCGGATCACTCACAATTGCTAATTTGTATAGCTCGCGAGCCTGTTGGTTAGCCTGTTTTGTTTGTATTCTTGAAAGCCGCTGACCTTCAAGGAAAAGCTCATAGGCCTTGAGGTTGTTTGTAGCATGCACAACAGAATTCTGCCTTTCTGTCGTAGATTGATTAATCGCGAGTTTATCGACAATATTTGAAAGAATTACATCCTGTAACTCAAAAATACCCTCTGCATGACTGTCATAGCGCTGGGCCCAGATATTGACTCCTTGTGAGGCATCTATCAGTTGCATATTGATACGCATCACGTTTCCATTACGACGAGCACTTCCTTTTAAGATGTAATTTATTCCCAGTTCTTCTACCAGTTCTTTATTGGTTACGTGCCGGTTTTTATATTGAAGTGACGTATTGCTGGCCATTACCACGAGACGTGATAAACGAGACAAATCCGTAATCAGATCTTCCGTAATCCCGCCCAGAAAAACATCATGTTGCCCACTTTTATCGAGGTTTTCTATGGGCAACACGATAATTGAAGGGTAGTCGATTCTACTTTCAGAATTTGGCAGTAAAGTAAAAATTACAAACAAAGCAAGCAGAACAATCCCAGCCAATACCGGTACCAAATAATCTGATTTCTGCCACGGCCTGACTGGTGTGTCCGGCCTTGGGCCACGACTTTTTCTCGGTATGATGATGTCATCTGAGTCAGACTGGACAGGTAAAATTAATTGATAGCCTCGTTTGGGAACAGTGACAATAATTCGGGGATGTTTTGTATTGTCCCTTAATGCCTTGCGAATTTTTGTGATGGAAGAAGTAACAGCATCGTAGCCGACGAGCGCTCCGTGCCAGACATCCCGTTCAAGCTCATCACGAGATATTACCTCGCCCGATCTGGAAGCAAGGTAAACCAGAACCTCCATGGCTTTTGGTTCTATTCTGATGCTTACATCATTAGAAGATACAAGGCTTTCTGCTGGTGAAATGTGCCATTCACCGATGATGAAAGATTGGTATTCTATTTTATCCATAGCTATAAGCAACTGTATTTAAAGTAATAATACATTCGTCATGTTTCCGCCTGCTTCCCGTCATACTTCGTGCAGGACTTTTCGCGCGCCAACGATAACACTCCCAACCTCGAACCATAAACCGGCAAATAAAAGGTGAGAACCATGAAAAACAGAATACCTCATACTCAAGTTAAATACATAGCGATGTCCATATTAGGCGCTTTTATGATCCAGGCTTCATGTTACGCCAGTACGCTCGTTACGGGCAAAGACAACAACAAACAGATAATGGTCAACGGATACAGCATGTCCTTCGTTGAACAAGGTAAGGGGGAGCCGTTGATACTCATTCATGGCGCACTCAGTGATTATCGCACATGGAAAAAGTTGCTGAATGAACTTGCAGAATATAACAGAACCATCGCAGTCAGCCTGCGTCATTACTATCCCGAAAAATGGGATGGTAAAGGAAGCGATTTAACGATTGATCAGCACGTTGAAGATATGGCGGAATTCATAAAAAAACTGGGGGCGGGTCCGGTAAATATTGCGGGTCATTCAAGAGGTGGTGCCGTCGCCATGCTGCTGGCCAGTCGCTATCCTAAGCTGGTGAAAAACCTCGTGCTGGCCGATCCTGCTCCACTCTATTCCATGCTTTCCGATAAACCGGCAGCAATAAGAAGTATGAACAACCGAAAACAGGTATTAAAAAAATCAATGGCCCATTATCAGAAAGGAGATATTGATAGTGGACTCAAGGAGTTTGTAGAGTACATAGCGGGTGATAATGCCTGGGAAAAAACGGATCAAAAACGTCGAAATACGTTGAGGCAAAATGCTCTTACTCTTAGCAGTTTAAATCAGGATGCGAAGACTCGTTTTAGTTGCGAACAACTCAGGAAAGTGACTTCACCCGTTTTATTAATCACAGGGGAGTACAGCAAGTCAGTTTATTATCAGATGAATGGCGCTGTAGAGTCATGTCTAAAAAATACAACTAAGGTTGTCATTTCAGATGCCGGTCACATGATGTTTGTTGCCAACCCTACCGCTTTTATTTTTGAGGTGCAGGATTTTATTGTTCCACAATAAGCGAGGCTTAGGTTATCGCCTGTTCAAACAAGTAGGCATTTTCAAAAATGCCACGAATTCAGACTTTTAAAAAAAATCACACTGAAGGAATACCAATATGATTAATAGCCAAACAGTGAGTAAAATTGCTTTTCAATTTATACGTTTAAGTACATTTGGTGCGGCATTAATATGTCTAATTATTTACAGTACGAATCAAGTACAAGCCAATGATGAAGTGGGTAGAATCGAAATCCATACATTTGAGTCAATGACATTGACCGATCAACAATTTTTACAAGGCAGCAAGAACGGAACGCCAGTGACTCTTGCGGGGGAGTTGCGATTTCCCCGCAAAAAAATGAAACGTTACCCCGTCGTCTTACTGGTTCATGGTTCTGGCGGTGTATCTGGTTATATCGATGATTGGGCCAAAGAACTGAATAAAATGGGTACTGCCGTGTTTATAATGGATAGCTTTACTGGACGAGGCTTGTACAAAGTCAACAATGACCAAAGCCAGCTAGGACGTCTTGCTCAAATTGTCGATGCTTATCGCGCACTCGATGTGTTGGCACAACATAAACGTGTCGATAAAGCGCGAATAGCCCTTATGGGGTTTTCACGTGGAGGACAGGTCACGCTGTATTCCAGTTTAAAACGCTTTCAACAGTTACAGGGTACGAATTTGAACAATGAGTTTTCAGCATACTTGGCTTTTTATCCCGCTTGTGGAACACGGTACAAAGACGATGATGTCGTAGCTAATAAACCCATACGTATATTTCATGGTAGCGCCGACAACTATAATCTTGTCGCACCTTGCAGAAGTTATGCGAAACGATTAAAGAATAATGGTAATGACATTTTATTACATGAATATCCCGGCGCACATCATGTCTATGACTATAAGAAACTCGTTAAGCCTATTATTCTTAAGAAGGCGCAGAGCACCCGAAAATGCATGCTTTTAGAGGAAGCAGGTGGAAAGATTATCAATTCAAAAACTGGCCGTCGCTTTACATATGCAGACCCTTGTGTTGAATATGGTCCTACCATTGCATTTAATCAAAATGCTTACAATAAAACTAAACAAACGTTGAATAAGTTTTTTACATCGCACTTCAAGCTTCAGTAACGATTATCGAATGCTATAAATTACTGAAGGGCCGGTGCAAACCGGCCCTTTAAAATTTCACCTACTTGTGGTTATGGGATTAGCTTTTAATCAATTTTTCTTTGTAAAAATTTGTGCCTGTTTAAATATCCGCTTTGGGTCGTATCCCGTCACTCGACGCATATTAACTGTTTTTTTCTTGTTCTGTCTGCAATCGGCCAAAAGCAGTCATTGAAGTTGTCATCGTTGATGTCTGCTTTTCAGCGGAAGCAGCCAAAATCAATTAGGCTACGTTCGGCCAGAAGCCGTCATTCTACTTAGACTAATAATCTGTAGGTATTTCTGAACATAAAGTACATTTTTCATATTAAATAGTTTAGAGAGTTTATTCATTTATTACACATAACGACGTCGGTAACCGGCGTGAGTGTCCGAGTTACTCGACCGTGTTAAGTGCAATAACAGCTCATTGTTTATTATGCTCTCCCGCATTTACAGGACTATACTATCTTGTTCATCAAATACATTAGCACTATAAATCACTACTTTGTTTCGGCCTGTTTGTTTTGCATGATAAAGTGCCCGGTCAACATTATTCAATATTTGCATCAGTGACACATCCTGATCCGATGACAATTCATAAACACCCGCAGAAATAGTCTGAGGGCCAGGAAATCCCAAGGTATCTGAATGCAATCTTTTGATTGCGATCCGGATACGTTCAGCTACTTCGTGACAATCACTCAAACTTGTATGGGGACAGATAACAATAAATTCTTCACCACCATATCGACTACCAAAATCTGTGTCCCTAATTTCTTCCATAATACATTTCGCAACGGCTTTTAGTGTTTTATCACCAACTGCATGGCCATAAGAATCATTTACTTTTTTAAAATGATCTAAATCCAGCATTACAAGACAAATTTTTTCCTGATAACGTTTATGCAGAGCCATTAACTCGTTCAGTTTTTTAATTAGATAATGACGATTATAGAGGCCTGTAAGGTTATCACGAAAAGCAAGCTGCTCTATCTTCTCAGTATATTTTCCAAGAATGTAAC
>Ga0316204_10011662_pt1 | contig 10936 bp, 7 predicted proteins | sample 6monrhotite_MG_2_FD_205661 | JGI IMG/M metagenome (GOLD analysis project Ga0316204, IMG submission 205661) | Microbial mat bacterial communities from mineral coupon in-situ incubated in ocean water Damariscotta River, Maine, United States -... | ecosystem: Environmental > Aquatic > Marine >... | reverse complement strand
GCGCAGCTCCTCGAGGATGTCCCGCTCCAGGCGCGAGCCGCCCTCGGTGACGGCGGCGAGGATGGTGAGGCTGCCGCCCTCCTCGGCCTTGCGGGCCGCGCCGAAGAGGCGGCGGGGGGACGTCATGGCGGCGGCGTCCATGCCGCTGGGCAGGGCGCGGGTGCCGGGGGCCGTGGTGTGGTGGTAGGCGCGAGCGAGGCGCGTGAGGTTGCTCAGGAGCACCACCACGTCCCGCCCCTGCTCCACCAGGCGACAGGCCCGGTCGTGGACCATCTCGGCGACCTGGGTGTGCCGGGAGGGCTGCTCCTCGCAGCTGCTGGCGATGACCTCGCCCTCGCTCACCGCCTTGTTGAACTCGGTGATCTCCTCGGGCCGCTCGTCGATGAGCAGCACGATCAGATGGAGATCGTCGTAGTTGGCCTCCAGGGCGCAGGCGACGGCCCGCAGCAGCTCACAGCGGCCGGACCGGGGCGGCGCCACGATGAGGCCGCGCTGGCCGCGCCCGAGAGGGGCCACGAGGTCCAGGAGCCGGGTGCTGAGCTCGTCCGGATCGTGGGACAGGCGCAGGTGCTGGTCGGGGTAGGTCGCTGTGAGGTTGGCGAAGAGGCGCGCGGGGGCGGCCTCCTCGACTTCCGGGTCCACGCCGTCGTTGACGGACTCGACCTTGATCAGGGCGAAGTACTTCTCGCCGCCCTTGGGGGCCCGGATCACGCCGGAGACCTGATCGCCCGTGCGCAGATTGAAGCGGCGGATCTGCGAGGGGGAGACGTAGATGTCGTCCGGCCCTGACAGGAAGTTGCTGCCGGCGTCCCGCAGGAAGCCGAAGCCGTCCGGCAGGATCTCCAGGATGCCGCTGCCGCCCACCGTGGCGCCGCCCTGGCTTCGGGCGCGCAGGATCTCGAACAACAGCTGCTGCCGCGGCATCGCCGAGGGATTGCCGACCCCGAGACCGCGAGCGGTCTGAATCAGCTCATTGAAGGCGAGTGCCTTCAGATCGTTCAGGTCGAGGCGGGGCATTGGCGGGCGGGCGGGAGGGGGGAATCTCCAAATAGCCCATCCGCAGTCATTTTGTCCAGATGACCCGGTTCCTGCCGGCCTTCTTGGCTTCGTACATCGCCTCATCGGTCACCTGCAGGAGCGCCTCGCCGGTGCGATTGTCGAACCGGCCTGAGGTCAGCCCGCCGAAGGATCCGCTGACGTGGAGCTTGCGGCCGTCCTCGAGCGTGAAGTCCTTGAAGTCCAGAGAGGCTCGAAGGCGCTCGCCGACGATAGGGCCGCCTGAGGCGGAGGTTCCGGGCAGCAGGATGGCGAACTCTTCCCCGCCGATGCGCCCGACGAGATCGCCCTTGCGCAGGCAGGAGTTGATCCGCACCGCGACCTCCTTGAGCACGAAGTCGCCCGCGGCGTGGCCGTAGGTGTCGTTCACCCGCTTGAAGTGATCGATATCCATCGTGACGACCGTGACAGGGATCTTCTCCCAGCGGCAGCGCTCCAGCTCGCTGTGCAGCGTCTCCATGAAGCAGCGCCGGTTGGCCACCTCCGTCAGCGGGTCGGTGCTGGCGAGCCGCTGCAGCTTGGCGTTGGCGTCCTGGAGCTTCAGGGTGAGCTCCTCCTTCTCCGTGAGCAGGCGCTGGAGCTTCTGGGTCAGCTCCTCGTAGCCCTCGTGGATCTGGAGCAGCGAGCGGTTGGTCGTCGCGACCAGCACGTCGTAGGCCGGCTGCTCTTCGATGGAGTACCCGAGCTCCGAGGCGCTGGCGACCATCTCCTCGCGCACCTGCTCCACCAGCGCGCCCAGCTCCAGCTCGACGCCGTCGCGGACCTCCAGCCCGGCCAGCGCCTTGCGGGCGTTCACCAGGGTGTTGCCTGCCCCCTTGGCCTGGACCACGTCGGCCAATGTGTCGGCCACCCGGGCCAGCTGCATCAGCCGCTCGGCCCGGCGCGCGCCGGGCTTGACGGCGGTGGCGGTGTGGTGGCCGGCGATGGCGTCGACCAGATCGTTGGGCAGGCCCCAGGTCCGCGCCAGCCGGGCGAACATCTCCGGGTGGGTGACGCCGGCCAGCTGCCGCTCGGTGGCGAGGCGGACCGGCGCGGGCTCGTGCATGACCTCCTGCAGCGCCGCGCCGTACTCCGGGTTGCGTGCGGCGATCAGCAGCGAGCCGATGTCCTGGATGAGGCCCACCGTGAAGGCCTCCATGGGGTCCGGGTAGCCCGCGGTGCTGGCCAGCACCCGGCAGGCGATGCCGCGGCGCAGGGAGTCCTCCCAGAACTGGACGCCGTCCAGCTCGCCGATCTCCAGGGCCTCGCTGGTCGCCTTGACCACGTGCGCCACCGCGAGGTTGCGCACGGCGCGGGTGCCGAGGAGCACGGTCGCCTGCTGCACGGTCCGCACCTCCTGCGCGAGCCCGAAGAACGGGTTGTTCACGATCCGGAGGAGGTTGGTGGTGAAGCTGGGCTCAACGCTGATCAGCCGCGCCAGCTTCTTGAGAGAGACCTCTGGATCGCCGGCTGCCTTGATGATGGCGAACAGGCTCGTGGGAGGCGTCGGGAGGCCTGAGTCCTCGTTCCAGGTGCGCGCGGCTCTCGGCTGCATTCGGGGCTCTCTTTTCGCGGTGGGGACAATACTGCGAGGGGGTATGAGTCACCATCGGCACCTGCCGGGAGCGGATGAAGTTTTTCGGTTACCTTTTGCGACCGAATTGGAGGCCCCCCGAGATGGCTGTAGTTCCCCCCCGCGATATCGCTGAGGTCAACGCCCGCGTGGCTGCGCTGGACGCCGTGAGCGCCAGCGCCCGCCTGGATGAGCTGGTCCCCGCCATGATTCGACACAACCGGCTCTACCACGAGCAGGACGCGGCGGAGATCACCGATCGGGAGTACGATCTGCTCTACCGGGAGCTGCAGGACATCGAGGAGCGCTTCCCCGAGCGGGTGCGCCCGGACAGCCCCACCCAGCGGGTCGGCGGCGCGCCGGTGTCCGGCCTGACATCCTTTGTGCACCGGGTGGCCATGCTCTCCCTGTCCAACGTCTTCTCCCCGGAGGAGGTCGAGGACTTCGACGCACGGATCCTGCGCTTCATGGGCGACGACGCGCCGGCGATCGTGGAGTACGCCGTGGAGCCCAAGCTCGACGGGCTGGCCATGAGCCTGCACTACGAGGACGGCGTCCTGGTGAGCGCCGCGACGCGCGGCGACGGGCAGACCGGCGAGGACGTCACCCACAACATCCGCACCATCCCCAGCATCCCGCTGAAGCTCAAGCCCCTGCCCGGCGGCGAGGTGCCCACGCGCATCACCGTGCGCGGCGAGGTGCTCTTCGGCCTCGCGGGCTTCGAGGCCATGAACGCCCGCCGGGTGGCCGCGGGGGACAAGGCCTTCGAGAACCCCCGCAACGCCGCCGCGGGCACCATGCGCCAGCTCGACCCCTCCATCACCGCGCAGCGGCCGCTTCGCTTCTACGCGTACGCCATGGCCGAGCTGGAGGGGATCCCCGCCCCGAAGACCCAGCTGGACACCCTGGCGCTGGTGGAGCGCCTGGGCTTTGAGCTGACCGGCCTCCAGGTCGCCGCCAGCGGCCCGGCCGCCCTGAACGACGCCATCGCCGCCCTGGGCGCGAAGCGCAGCGGCCTGGCCTTCGAGATCGACGGCGCCGTGCTCAAGGTCAACAGCCTCGCGCTGCAGGAGCAGCTGGGCTTCCGCACCCGCGCGCCGCGCTGGGCCACCGCCTACAAGTACCCGCCCGAGCAGGTGACCACGCTGCTGGACGACGTCATCTTCCAGGTCGGCCGCACCGGGGCCATCACGCCGGTCGCCTGCCTCGCTCCGGTGCGGGTCGGCGGCGTCACGGTCTCCCGGGCGACCCTGCACAACCAGGATGAGATCGATCGCCTCGACATCCGGGTGGGGGACACCGTCGCCGTTGAGCGCAGCGGCGACGTCATCCCCAAGGTGGTGCGGGTGGTGCCGGACGACGGCCACGACGCGCGGGCGAAGGTCAGCTTCCCCTCGACCTGTCCGGTCTGCAGCGCGCCGCTGCACAAGGATCCGGAGGTCGCGGTGACCCGCTGCCTGAACGCGCTGGGCTGCGCCGCCCAGCTCAAGCGGGCCATCGAGCACTTCGGCTCCCGGCTGGCCATGGACATCGACGGGATGGGCTCCAAGATCGTGGACCAGCTGGTCGACAAGAAGCTCGTCGCCCGGACCAGCGACCTCTACCAGCTCCAGCTCACCCAGGTCGCCGCCCTGGATCGCATGGCGACGAAGTCCGCCCAGAACCTGCTGGACGCCCTGGAGGTGAGCAAGGCCCGGCCGCTCAAGCAGGTGATCTTCGCCCTGGGCATCCCCCAGGTCGGTGAGTCCACAGCCAGGGACCTGGCCCTCGCCTTCGGCACCGTCGACGCGCTGATGGCCGCGGATCAGGACGCGCTGGTCGCCGTCGACGGCATCGGCGAGATCGTGGCGCAGTCGGTGCTGGAGTTCTTCGCGGACCCCAGCGTGCGCGACGAGGTGCAGAGGCTGCGGGACGCGGGGGTTCAGTTCCCCGAGACCGAGAAGCTCGCCCCCGCCGGCGGCGCCGACCTGGACGGCAAGACCTTCGTGCTGACAGGCACCTTCCCGACCTTGAAGCGCTCGGACGCCAAGACCCGCATCCTGGCGGCCGGCGGCAAGGTCAGTGGTTCGGTCAGCAAGAAGACAGACTATGTTGTCGCCGGCGCCGACGCGGGCAGCAAGCTCACCAAGGCGCAGGCCCTCGACGTCCCCGTGATTGATGAGGACGCCCTGGTGGCCATCCTGGCTGGAGAGAGAGACGCATGATTCTGCTGGCGACGCTCCTGGGCAGCCTCACGGGCTGCTTCCCCGAGGTCAACATCAACGACCCCGTGGCCGACCTCTACGCTGCCGACTACGCCCGCCGGGCGTCCCTGTCGGTGCGCCTCGCCTCCGGCGCCGGCGCGCTGGTCTCCGAGGTCTGCTTCATCGGCCAGGACGGCTGGTCGGATCTGGCGGCCTCCAAGGAGGGCATCGACCCCGGCACCCAGGTCGCATCGCTGCTGGGCCTCCAGGGCGACGGCGACCTCACCTACGACCAGGAGACCGGCGGCGTGCTGGTCAAGTGGGAGGGCGCTGAGATCGACGATGGCATCACCGGCACCATCACCCTGACGGTGCGGCGGGCCACCGAGACCTTCGGCGTCTCCTTCAGCCCGGACACGACCCCCATCGATGAGGACGAGCCCGAGGGGCCCGCCGAGGTCTCCGAGGAGGCCGCGGCGATCGGCTTCACCAGCGCGGCGGCGACGGTGGACGTCACCGGCTGCGGCGGCGACGGCGCCAACAGCGCCATCGAGGTGGACTTCAACATGCCCGAGCTCATCGAGTACGACGAGGACGGCGAGGCGCTCCCCCAGGCCCTCGTGATCATGCCCTCGTCGGACGACCTCGACGCGGTGGTGTGGAGCAAGGGCGAGCCCTGGCCGGACGAGGGCGACTTCTTCTGGACCTACGGCGCCGGCGTCGATCGGCAGCAGATCTACGGCTACGACGCCTCGGAGATCAGCGGGGAGTCCTGGCCGGCGCAGGCCGAGGGCGCCAGCTCCTGGATTCGGGACGTCGACGTCCCGCTAACCCGCGGCGTCCGCTGAGGCGCAGCGTCCGCTGATCAGTAGGTGATGCCGATCCAGCCGGAGGCGCCCCAGGTGTCGATGAGGCGGGCCTCGAGGCCCGAGGACATCCGCACCGCGCGGTGGCGCAGGTAGCGGCTCATGGACACCGAGATCATCTCGCCGCCGATCACCGCGCCCACCGGCAGGCGGGGGGCGTAGCTCAGGCGGTCGCTGCCGTCGTCGCTGTAGAGGGCGATCTTGTTCAGGCTGTAGACCGTGGCGATTGGCCCGAGCCACAGGTTGCCGCCGCCCCTATCGTCACCGAACACCGCCAGCGCCGCACCCTGGACGGTCATGGACTGGTTGTCCGACGAGATGCCCTGGTCGTTGGTGGCGGCGCTGGTGCTGATGTAGTGGGCCCGCGCGGCGAGCGCGGGCCGGATGCCGTGTCGGGGCAGCACCAGAGTCCCGCCGCCGGAGAACATGGGGCCGCGGGCGCTGTGCTCCGTGCCCTCCATGTCATCCGTGACCCAGGACGCCTGCCCCCAGAGCCCGAGGGCGTCGAAGGGGCGCAGGCTCAGCCGGGCGCCGGTGCCGGTCAGGTGGGACACGGAGGAGCAGCTGTCCTCGCAGTCGGCGTCCCCCTCGAGGTCCAGAGTCTGGGCGGTGATGTCGAACGTCGCCTGGGCGCCGAACACGCCGGTCTCAACGGTGCGGGCGGGGTTGCCGATCGCGGCAGCCTGGGCGGCGGCGGTGAGGGCAATGAGAAGGGCGGACAAGGGACGCTCCGGGTCGCACGAGGCCAGCCACCTTATCCGAGGATTGGGGGAATGACGAATTGCGACCCGGCGCTGTCAAGCCCCCCGGGATGAGGCAGGTTAACTGCTGCACTTTCTGGAGAGCGCATGCGACCCACCCTGATACCGGCTCTTGTCCTCCTCCTGGCGTCGTGCGCCCCGGACACCGTGCCCGAAGCGCCCGCCCCCGAGGAGACCCCCGCGGTCGCCAGGAACCTGCCCAACGTGGTGATGGTGACCATGGACACCACCCGCGCCGACTATCTGGGCGCCTGGGGCCGCGAGGACGCCCGCACGGAGACCCTCGACGCGCTGGCCGCGTCCGGCCGCCGCTACGCCCGCGCCTACTCGCCCATGCCGCTCACCATCCCCGCCCACTCGACCCTCTTCACGGGGCTCGAGGTCTACAAGCACGGCGTGCGGAACAACGGCGACAACATCCTCAGCGAGGACTTCGTCACCCTGGCCGAGCACCTCAAGGCCGAGGGCTACGACACCGCGGCCAGCGTCGCCGCCTTCGTGACCCAGCGCCAGTGGGGCTTCGATCAGGGCTTCGACGCCTACTACGACGACATCTCGCCCCCCGAGGGCAAGCCCAAGAGCCGCAACGAGTGGCGCGAGGAGCGGCCCGGCGATGAGGTCGTCGCGGACGCGATCAAGTGGCTCGACAACCGGACGGGCGACGCCCCCTACTTCCTCTGGGTGCACCTCTACGACGCGCACTCCCCGTACACCCCGCCTGAGAAGTACACAGCGGACCAGAAGGACATGTACGCGGCCGAGATCGCCTACGTGGACGACCTCATCCAGGAGCTGGTGGACGAGGTCGGCGACGACCCCACCCTCTGGGTGATCGCCTCCGACCACGGCGAGGCCCGCGGCGCGCACTACGAGCTGACCCACGGCCTGTTCATCTACAACGCCACCCAGCACGTGCCCCTGATCATCAGCGGCCCCGGCGTGGAGCCCGAGGTCGTCGACCAGCCCGTCGGGTTGGTGGACGTCATGCCCACGGTGCTCCACACCCTGGGCCTCGACGTGCCCACGGACATCGACGGCAAGCCCCAGCCCGGCAACCCGCACCCCCTCTACCTGGAGACCTTCCAGCTCACCGACCAGTTCGGCTACGCGCCGCACTTCGGGTTGGTGGACGGCGACCTGAAGTACGTGGCGACGCCGACGCCCGAGCTGTACCACCAGCTCGAGGACGGCGGAGAGACCACGAACCTCGCCGGGGTCGACGCCGACGCCATCGCCCGCCTCCAGGCCGCGCTGGAGTCCATGGCCATCGAGCCGCCGGGTGCGGCCAGCGGCTCCCTGGACCCGGACACCCTCGCCCAGCTGGCGGCCCTCGGCTACATCGGCGGCAGCGCCGCCTCGACCACCGACGGCCCGCTGGACGACCACAAGGACCACATAAAGACCATCGAGCTGATCCAGCGCGCGCGGCTGGAGCAGATGGTGGGCGACAAGGAGAAGGAGCTGCCGCTGCTGCAGGAGGCCCTGACCCTGGAGCCCGCGCTGCTGCAGCCGCGCACGCGGCTGGCCCGCCTCTACGCCATGAGCGGCGACAAGGAGAAGGTCGTCCAGATCGTCGACGAGGGCCTCGAGTACCACGAGGACACCATGGTCATGCTGGAGAACGCCATCCTGCTCTACGGGCAGATCGGCGAGCTGCAGAAGGCCTACGAGGTGTCCGTCCGGGCGATCACCCTCCACCCCGACCAGGAGCGCTTCAAGGAGTTCTATGTGGGCACGCTGCTCAGCATGGGGCGGGAGGAGGAGGGGATCGAGTACGGCATGAAGCAGCTCGCGGAGCACCCCGATATGTACGCGCTGGCCGCGGCCATGGGGAACCACCTCGCGTCCACCGGCCGCTGGCCGCAGGCCGAGCCGCTGCTGCACCGGGCGGCGCAGTCCAAGGACCCCCGCAAGGACGTGCACCGGCACCTGGGGGCCATGGCCGCCGCGACGGAGCACCCGGACGCCGCGCTGGGTCACTTCGAGACCGAGCTGGAGAACCACCCCGGGAACGTGGCGGCCCGCTCCCTGCTCTCCAAGCTGCTGGGCAAGCTCGAGCGCTATGAAGAGCAGGCCGCGCAGATCGAGCAGCTGATCCGCCAGGCACCTCAGAACCCCGACTACCACCAGGCCCGCGCCATGACCCTCATCAACATGGGCGACGCCGAGGGGGCGCTCGAGGCCGCCCGCAAGAGCCAGGAGCGCTTCGAGGGGCACCCCGGCATGCAGCTGATGATCGCCAACGCGCTGGGCAAGCTGGGGCGCAAGGACGAGGCGGACGCTGCCTTCGAGGAGGCCAAGCGCCTGCGGGTGAGCTGGGAGGCGGCCCACCCCAATCCGGCGCCGACGGCGCCGACGGCGCCCGGCGGCGAGACCCCCTGATGCGTTCACTGCTGCTGCTGCTGCTCGTGAGTGCCGCCGTAGGCCAGCCCCGTCCCGTCGGGGAGCGTCGCGGCGCCAAGATCCCCGCCAGCGAGTTCGCCACCGATCGGCCGCCGGTGCAGGGGGTGATGAACCTGCAGAAGCGCAAGTACCGGATGGCCGCCTCCATCTTCAAGCAGGCCCTCAAGGTGCGCCCGGACGCACGCGGCACCCAGACGCTGCTGGGGCAGGCCTACGCCGGCATGCACTTCTGCGATGACGCCCTCCCGCTGCTGGTCCCCAACGTCGCCCGCAAGGCCTTCAGCGCCGAGGCCGCGCTGATGATGTCCCGCTGCTTCGATCGCGTCGGGGACTACGGCGAGTCGCTGTACTGGGCGGAGCAGGCCGCGCTGCTGGAGCCGAAGACGGCGAGCGTGCAGGCCGGGCTGGCCTGGTACCAGTTCATCGGCGATGAGCCGGGCGCTGCCGCGCAGTACGCGTACGCGGTCGAGCTGGGCCCTGCAGACCCCAGCGTGCTGGCCACCGGCGGTCTGATGGCGCTGCAGGGCGGTGACATCGCCGGGGTCGAGGTCGCGGTCGCCGCGCTGCAGGCCCTCCCGGGGCGTCGGCCGGCGATGTCCTTCTTCCTCGAGGCGATGCTGGAGCTGGACCTGGGCAACGCCGTCCGGGCCGAGCTGCTCTTCAATCGCAGCTTCTGGCGGGACAAGAGCTACCTCAGCACGGTCGTCTACTGGGGCGAGGCCGCCCGGCGGCAGGGCTACCCGGAGGAGTGCCTCTACGTGCTGGACGAGGTGGGGGCGCCGGGCCCGGAGGTACGCGCCGCCTACACCCGCGCGATCCGCGCCCGCGCGGAGGTCGACAGCGGCGATCTCGCCGCCGCCCGCGCGCTGGTCGCGGAGGCGCTGGCGATCGATCCCCTCGACGTCGACGGCGTCGCCAGCGCCTGGTACCTCGCCCGCGCTGAGGGCGACGAGGCCGCCGCGGAGGAGCTGGCCGCGCGCTTCACGCTGGTCAACCGGTCGCCGCTGCGCACACTCGAGCAGCTCATTCCGCTCGGGCAGCGCTGAGGCCAGAGCAGCAAGAGCCGCCTCAGGTGAGGCGGCTCCGCAGGTCTCAAGCGCAGGCGGACTACAGGGTGAACTCGATCCCGTAGTAGCCGTTGATGCCGACCATGTCGGTCAGGGTCGCGTCGTAGTAGTTGTCGTACGAGAACGCGGAGTACGTCGTGGTCGCCGCCCAGTAGTAGTACGGGTAGCCGAAGTAGAACGACATGTAGCCGTAGTCGTAGCTGCTGCCGTTGTAGCTGCCGGAGCCGACCTTCAGGAAGCCCACCTGCGTATCGAAGATGAAGACCTCGGGGCCGGTGAAGCCGTAGTAGGGCAGCGCCGCATCGAACAGGGCGCAGTTGTCGCCCTGGTTGATCTCGGTGTCAAAGCTGACATCGAACGAGTACTCGCAGTCGGGGCAGTCCGACGGGGTCGCGGGCACCGAGTTCGAGGCGCCCCAGGTGCAGTGGTTGGTGGCGAAGTCGACGTAGCCGCCGTCGACGCCGAAGCCGTCGATGTAGTTGGCGCCGGTGAACTCACCGGAGATCGCGATGTCGCCGGTGGAGCCGGGATCGATCACGCCGGACATGTAGATGGCGATGGCGAACAGGCCGGTGTCGGCGCCGCCGTCGCCGGGGGTGCCCTCGTCGCCGCCGGGGGTGCCGCCGCCGCCGGTGTCGTCACCGCCGTCGCCGGGGCCGTCGCCGGGCACGCCGCCGCCAGGGGTGTTGCCGGCAGCGGTGCCGCTGTCGTCGCCGGTGTCAGTCTTGTCATCGCAGCCGACCGCGAGGGCCAGAGCGCACATGCCGGTGACCAGCATCTGCCACTTGAAGTTTTTCACGGGGTCTCCTTCATTTCGGTGAGGGCGTGCCGCGTGGTTGCGGGGGTACGCCGCCGCGACAACCCCCCTAATACAACCTGATCCTAGAAGTCGGCAACTCAAATCCGCCCCGGAAGACCGAACGGGCACGGATTCGGGGCACAAACAGGAGAGGCCCCGATCGCAGCTGCGATCGGGGCCAACAAATCCCAAAGCCCTGGATTCACCCGGGCGATCTCTCGAGCTTAGCGGTCGGTGCCGACGGAGCCG
>Ga0316204_10011661_pt1 | contig 10937 bp, 13 predicted proteins | sample 6monrhotite_MG_2_FD_205661 | JGI IMG/M metagenome (GOLD analysis project Ga0316204, IMG submission 205661) | Microbial mat bacterial communities from mineral coupon in-situ incubated in ocean water Damariscotta River, Maine, United States -... | ecosystem: Environmental > Aquatic > Marine >... | reverse complement strand
GGGCTCAGGGCGTTGCTGGCACAGGAAATCAGCGCCTGATCTCTCCCGGGGGGGCGATGTTAGAAAGACATGGTGCCGCTGATAGGACTCGAACCTACGACCCCATCATTACGAATTTTGAGGTCCAAGTGTTGGACGAAACCGGACTAAGCCGCTTAAAGCCTTACAACCCATTATGATTACTTAACTAATTTTCGTCTCAATCTTGGACAGTGTTGGACGACATAAGAGAACGCTTGACGTACATTCCCTACTAATCCCCTACTAATGACCCCACCCCATGCACGGCTCTCCAAGCTCTAAACCGGTGGTGCCCACTCGGGTCACCGCCTCTCTCGGGCCAACATAGAAGCCGTGCGTAGATCAGTGATGCCAGATACGAAAAGCAGACGTTGGTACATTTTGCAGCGAACGGCAGGTTTGAGGCCCAGTTTGTGAATTCAATTTTCTCGCTGTACGCGCTCGCAGCACAGAAAATGCCGCAACCGCAAAATCATCTGCGCTGCCACGCGGCGAAAACCGGCCATTCATGCAAGGCGCAGCAAGACCAATCCGGCGAACTCACAGACTGCGGGACAAAGCATCAATTCGCTGCACCTACTCCAATGGCCGAAATTGGCGTTTCATGTGTGCTGGGAACCCTTATGCGATGGCAAATCCCAGCGTTTGTTAAAAAATGACGGTGCTGGTCTTCAAGCGCCCACCTCGGGAGGGAGCTACGATGTTTCTAACCAATGCCCTCTGCCAGAAGATCAAAAACCACGCGAATTCTCAGATTTGTCTTAAGCTCGCGGTGGGCCACCAGCCATGTCTCGATAATGATCGGCTCAAACGCCGAAGAAGGGTTTTCGAGTTCTGGATAATCCGCGCCGATTTCGATCGGGAGAATGCCGATCCCAAAGCCTTGCCGGACAAGCTCGAGCGTTAGTGTGGCACTCGACGTGGAAAAATTGAAATTTTCTGTCGTCAGTTTCACGCCACATGATGCCATCAAACCAAGCCGCTGTGCAGGCTCGTCGAAACCGACAAACTTTAACTTTTCAAGATCAGCGAGCGTCTTCGGGCGACCAACTTCGTCAAGGTACTCTTTTGAAGCGAAAAGATGTGCCCTTGTGTCGCGAAGCCGTTTTGCAAACAGGGTTTCGTCTTTGGGTCGACTGTGACGGATCGCGATGTCCGCTTCACGCCGCCGCAAATCGCTTAACTCATTTGACGCAATAATCTCGATCTGAAGGTCTGGCGCGGTTTTGCGCAACGTTTTAAGGATTGGCGGTAGAAAATGCGTTGCCATCAGGTTTGTGGCCGAAATCAACACATTTCCGGTCACGGCTTCGGATTGGCCCGTTGCAGCAAGGGATATGCTGTTTGCAGCATCGCCCATCATCCGAAAATGCGCTAGCAATTCTACGCCTGATTGTGTCAACAAGAGTGCGCGCGATGTTCGCTCAAAGAGTGTCACACCAAGCGCCTCTTCAAGGCCCGCGACCTGTCTGCTCAGTGTGGGTTGCGTCAGTCCAAGCGCACGCGCGGCGGCCGACAGCGATCCTTCTTCAGCAGTGACGAGAAACGCCCGCGCTTGGTTCCAATCGAAAGCTGATCGTTTCCACTCCATCATTTACGTATACCAATTCAAAAATTATGCGCAATTCCGTATTGATGCACCGCGATCTATCTTTTTGTCATCGACCAACTTTAGGCTGCAAAGAAATATGATGACTCTAGAAAGCAAAAACACGAGGCCGGCGCACATCCCTGCGATGGAGAAAGCAATCCCCATGACCTCTCGACGCATTGGCTCTTGGGAAGTCCTCATCAGCAGGTGGCCGCTCTCCACGACGGAGCTAGCCAGCCGTTACGATGCCGTCTCGGGCAAATGGGCGCAGACGGCGCGTCGTTTTCAACTGGAGGTCGCGTATCGTGTCCCGCTTTTGGCCTCTCAGGTCGCAACCGGACTGGCACAGATTGGGCCAAAGGCGCGTATCCTTGACGGCGGCGTTGGGAGCGGCAGCCTATCGATTGCTCTTGATGGCATTCTGAAAGGGCCAGTCGACTTCCATGGAATTGACACCTCAGCTGAAATGCACGCCAAGGCCAACACCAGAATGCAGCACGCCGAGTTGCGCGCGCTCCTTGAGCAAGCTGATGTTTTGTCATTGCCCTATGATGATCAGTCTTTTGACGTGGTGATGGCCGCGCACGTCCTTGAACATCTGCCAGATCCGCAACGCGCGCTTGCAGAGATGATCCGCGTTCTAAAACCAGGTGGGATGGTGTTCCTCTGCGTGACGCGCCCCTCACTATTCGGAGCGCTTGTCCAACTTCTGTGGCGCACATGGGCGATCACAGAACAACAGGGCATTGCGTGGCTGCACGCATCCCAGCTTGGTGATGTCGGATACCAACCGGTTCGGTTTGGGTCCTTTGCTGGCTTCGCGAGTACTGCTTTTTGGGCCCGGCGGCCACAATGATTACTGCTAATCGAAAAGCCCCCAAACTTCGCTTAGGAAAATCCGAGTGGGCCGGCCTTGGCGTAATCTTTGTCTATTCGTTCATTCCGGTTGTTGGCGGGTTGATACGGGTTCTTGAGCTTGCAGGCGGGCCGCAGATCGCACCAGAGAACCCTCGAGCATCGTATGCCCCAACACCCATCATTCTCCACATCCTCAGCAGCAGTCTGTTCTGCGTGCTCGGCGCTTTCCAGTTCTTACCGAACCTGCGCCGCCAGCGTCTGGCGGCGCATCGCGCCATCGGTCGGGTGATCGCTGCGACGGGATGTGTTTCCGCGCTCACTGGCCTTTGGATGACGCATTTCTATGCCTTTCCCGAAGCGCTTCAGGGGGCGTCACTTTATTGGGCGCGGATGGTCTTGGGCACTGCAATGACCGGACTCATCATCTGGGCCGTGATCGCAATCAAATCCCGCAATGCGTTCCAACACGGCGCATCAATGGTGCGGGCCTATGCCATCGGCCAAGGCGCATCGACCCAAGCCGTTATGGGCATTGCTTGGATCATTGCTGTCGGTTCTGAGGCGGTGGGACCCCTACGCGACGGGCTGATGATCTTCGCTTGGGTGCTCAATCTGCTGGCCGCAGAAGTCTTCATACGCACAATGCTCAGACCACCAAAGCGTCGGCGAAAGAACCAGTCACCGCCTACTTTACTGCAATCAAAACCACGGAATGAGACCTGAAATGACCTACCAAAATGGTAATCCACGAATCCTTTTGTCGATCCTTTGGGTCTTTATCATTCTGAATTTCTTTGCACGCGATATTCATGAATTGGGCCGTCCCGGCATGCTGGAACAGATGATGTCCGGCACAATTGACGGAGTCGTCGTAACGGAAATGTTGATGCTCTTAGGGGGGATTATGATAGAGATCCCGATCTTGATGGCAGTCCTCGCGTTGCTTCTGCCACGTGGTGTCAATCAATGGGCGAACATTGGGGTGGGCCTTTTAACGATGGTCATGATCGTCGCGATGAACCTCAAACCCGACCTAGACAACGTCTTTTTCATGGGTATTCAGTTGATCGCCCCAATTGCCATCGTTGGGATAGCATGGCGATGGCAAGCCCCTGAGCGGACAGATGTAATAACATCGTATACACCTGCGGTTCCAGTACCGTGACGCGAAAGGGGCCGTAACCAGCCGGATTGTTGAACCGCAAGCCATGTTGATTCTAACGCCACTTTGGTATTTGGTCGCTTGGGACCCTGCTCGCAACGACTTCCGGTATTTCCGAATGGACCGGATCAGTGAACCAGAGTGCAGTGAAGGCGCAACATTTCGACAACGGCATGTGCCATTCGAGGCCCATGTCCATCGCGTCCGCGACTTACCGCCTTAGAGTGAAACTACTGACAGGCAGGTTCGTGGTGCCCGGCAGAAGCTCAAGCTGACCCCTCATCGGAAAAGCCGACGTGATTTCCAGTTGGGATACGTTTCGACCTCAACGGAGGGTTGTCGAGTATGGTCATGGCAGCTTTTAGGGCGTTTCGCATCACCCTTATGTCTTCGTCGTTCTTGTGCAGATTTCCCAATCCGCGGGAAACCACGAAAAACAGTGCCGTCAAAGCAGCGGTGTCGGTGTTTTTTGGCAGTTCTTTGTCTCGAACCGCTTGAGCGAAACGTTCGTCCAGAAGAACCATTAGCTTATCAAGTTGGGTTTTAATGAATGCCTCTTTTCTGGTATTATTCTTGCTACCTGCCAGTGCCTCCATTGTCGCCAAACTCCCGCAAGGGATGGTCGTGTCAGAAAAATGCGCAAACAACTCATCGAAATAAGCAACGAGAACTTGACGCAAATTGGGCCCGGTCAGGCCATCTCTCATCGCACTTTGGTAGCTTTGCTCAAACCGCTCAATGCATTTTTGGTAAAGCGCCGCTTTGTCACCAAATGCATTGTAAAGGCTAGATTTTTTTAAACCAGTCGCCGTTTCAAGATCAGAGTATGATGTGCCTTCATAACCGGAATGCCAAAAAGCAATCAGCGCCTGATCCAGCGCTTTTCCCTCTTCGAATGATTTTTTACCAGCCATAAGTCTCACCAAATCAAATGCGTTGACATCTTGTACCATGTAGTACAACAAGAAATCTTGTACCATCCGGTTCAACATATTACACGAAGAGGATTAGTCAATGCCACACACGGCTTCGAACCCACCACTAATGTCGATCATCGCCGCAATTCTAGCGGTAACATCGGTAGGGGCCGGGCTATCGCTGAGCATGCCGCTGCTGTCTATGCTGTTTGAACAACAAGAGATATCCGGGCTGTGGATTGGCCTCAGTACGGCAATGGCTGGTCTGGCGGCGATTGTCGCAGGGCCGTTTATCACGCCACTGGCAGTTCGGTTCGGCGTTGCGCAAATGCTCATGGTATTCTTGCTTGTTGCCGCCGCAAGCCTGATCGGTCTCTACCTAGTCAGTTCTTTCGCGGCAACTTTTCCACTTCGCCTGCTCTTTCATGCAGCCATCACCGGCATCATTATTCTGAGCGAATTTTGGATCAATGCCACCGCTCCACCGGAACGGCGCGGCTTTTTTCTAGGGCTCTACACAACAATGCTTAGCCTTGGTTTCGTGGCCGGACCTACGATCCTTCGCCTCACTGGTATCGAAAGTGCCGCGCCATTCATTGCGGGGGCGCTTGTCATTATCATTGCTGTCGTTCCTGTCGCTCTTGCCGCCCGCCACGCGCCAGTTTTGGAAGATGAGCCCGAGGTCGCGTGGTGGAGATTCATCTTTCTGTCGCCTCTGGCCATGGGTGCTGTCTTCGTCTTTGGTGTGGCAGAAAGTGGGCTACTTGCTCTTTTTCCGGTCTATGGACTGCGAATTGGTTACACGCCTGACCTCGTCGCGACCTACTTGATCACAATGGGTATTGGAAACGTGCTTTTTCAGCTCCCCATTGGTCTCTTGATTGACCGTGCTTCAAAGCTGGGGCTGACAATCCTTTTCGCCACCGTCGGATTCTGTGGTGCCATCGCAGTACCCCTCGTCGCAACCAATCCGACGATGCTTTATGTGGTCATCTTTTTTTGGGGCGGCATCATTCCAGGTCTCTACACTTTGGGGTTGGCGCAGCTTGGTGCCGCCCACAAAGGCAGTAATCTGGCGGCCGCAAACGCTGCCTTCATCATGGTGTATTCATTCGGAAATCTCATAGGCCCACCCTCTATTGGCAAGGGAATGGAAGTCTGGGATCCACATGGTGCCATGTGGGTTATCGCAACCGCGTTCGGAGCGCTCAGCCTTTATGCATTGGCGCGTTTGTCAAAATTCAATCAGCAACCATCTCAGTAAGGAAGGTCAAACCATGAGCGGTCAAAAATTTACACCGGGCACACCATGCCCTGATATCCAAATTTCTCTACTGGCTGGGGACGCACGCCCGCTTTCTGGAATTGCTACTCTTGGCGATTGGAAACTGATTGTGTTCTATCGCGGCGCACATTGTCCGTTATGTGCGACCTACATCAAAGAGCTGGACGGGATGCTGGATCAGTTTTTACTCAGCGATGTCGAGGTTTTGGCGATCTCCGGTGACCAGAAAGAAAAGGCAGCGGCCTTCGCTGCCCAGCATAACTTTTCTTTGGACATCGGCTTCGGCCTGACTACTGCAGAGATGGATCTGTTAGGGCTTTATATTAGTGATCCCGCCGACCCGCGTGAGACGGATCGACCCTTTTGCGAACCGGGCCTGTTTGTACTGAATGCAGAGGGGCTGGTGCACATAGTGGATATTTCGAATGCTCCATTTGCGCGCCCGGAGCTATCAAAGATCAAACAATCTCTCGACTACATCCGTCTCCCAGAGGACCAGCGGCATGACTATTATGGTGCTAGGTATCCAATAAGAGGAACACATCTAGTTTCCAATTTTTGAGTTATATCCACCAGCTTCGAACTCGTTAGCAGGGCGATGGAATCCAAGTGCTACGTGGGCATGCCAAGCTGGAAACGATGACAGTCCATACCAAGGTCGCGAGCGAGACGATTCAAGACGTGACAAGTTCGCTCGATCTGCTGGGGTGAAGCTGGCTGGCAAGGGCCATCCCGTGCCCCGCCCAAAGCTGGAGGTTGCGGATATTTTCTGCACCCACGGACCTACCTATTGCCGTAAACATGCAGGGCACCTTAACCGAAGCCATTCCTTTGGACCAAGGAGATGCGGTCGTTTTTGCTGGGCAGCCGATGGCTGCTATTCTAGGCTACCTTTGCGATCCAGTTGCCGTGCGGAAAACATCATCAAAAACCGACGAGAAACTCGGAAACTGGCGGATCAAGCCAATCCTTGCACACGGGTCCATCTGGCACGTTGCCAAGTATACATGCGATGAGTGGTGTAAAGATTTATTGACATGGTGATTGATATTCCTTACTTATAGTAAAATATATCATACATATATAATTATACTTACTCACTAGGAACACAGATGACCTATCAAGATCGCAACACTGTTGTTTCAATTCTCATGAACCTCGCCGTCAGCGCATTTGTTATCCTGCGGCTCTTGGATATGAACGCTTCCGGCCTTTTTGACGGACCTGATGCTGTAAACAACTGGGCGCGTGCGGTGATTTGGCTAATACCTCTGGGTATTGTTGGCACCATCATCGGAACAATTTTGTTCAACATCGTTTTTGCAATAGCCACCAATCAGCCAAAAACCAGTTTCATCATAGATGAACGCGACAAGCTTTTTGAACGTCGCGGTAGCATTGCGATCATCGCCTTCGCTGGAGTGGGCTTTGTCTGTGCTGTTATCGCGTTGGCTTTGGACGCATCCGCGCTGACAGGGTTCAATATTATCTATTTCGGGATGGCTCTTGGGGCGCTGGCAGCGGATATCATCAAGTTTGCCAGCTACCGTCGGGGGCATTGATTGATGGGTAACTTGACGATCACAAACAATATTAGGCGTTTGCGATTTGATGCTAATGAAATGACCCAGAAAGACCTTGCTGAAAAGGTTGGCGTCACTCGACAGACGATTGTTGCTATTGAAAAGGCCAAATATTCGCCAAGCCTCGAACTGGCAATCCTGATTTCCCGTGCGTTCAACAAATCTTTGGAAGAGGTTTTCGACATTCATGACGCCCGCTAACCCGCCGCTCACCCATTTCTAAAGGAGCATCTATTATGGAAATTAACGCCTATCTCGCATTCGCAACAGGCATGTGCCTACTGGCGATGTCCCCAGGCCCTGGCCTTGCGACTGTGCTGTCGAGATCCATCGTTTCCGGGACAAAGGCAGGAGCTATGGTTGTTGTTGGTCAGTCGCTTATAGATTTTCTGTTTTTGGGGTTGGCGATTATCGGTTTGTCCGCGATTTTCACAGCTCTAGGTCCGATGTTTCAAATCGTTAAATATGTGGCTGCGATCTATCTGCTTTGGTTGGGCTACAACACCATCAGACAAGCGGGCAACGTCATTTCAGTTGAGCGTCAGGGGGCTCGTTCCCATCTTCGTGATATTGGCCTCGGGGCCGCCGTTACGCTAGGAAACCTGAAAGCAATCTTGTTCTACGGTGCATTTTTACCCACTTTCTTAGACGTTTCCTTGATCGGGCTTTCCGAATATATGACGATATGCGCGATCATCGCTGCTGTCTCTTTTGCAGTCTACGGCACCTACATGCTGCTCATCGCACGGACCCGTCGGTTCCTCGCAACGCCACAATTACAAAAGCGGCTTCACCAAATCACAGGCACTGTCTTTATCGGGGCAGGTGTTTCAGTTGCGCTCAAATAGCGGTGCGAAATTGGGCGCAAGGAAGTCACATAAAGATCGCTTTCGGATTGCCGAGCTTTCTTCACCCTGCTTGACATAACTGGAAAAACTAATCCCATGCACTTTCTTGCTCTCTTGCCCTACCTCATCATTGGCGTCGGCCTCGTATTGGGACAGGCTGGCTTGCGCCCCGCGATGCTCGCGTGGGGGGTATGCATGTTTGGCGCTCTGAGTGGGCTCGCCGTGGCCATCACCATATTGGTGATCGGACAGACGTTTTCTTGGATGCTTGCTGCGGTGTCGATTATTCCAGTTGCCGCCACATTAATTATGGTCGTCAAAGATTTGAGCTATCCGCACATCAACGACGTGGCCACTGATTTGGATAACCCAATTGCATTTGTCGCAGCGCTTCGTGCCCCAACAAACGCCGACCGCGACATGACCTATCCCGAAACTTTCAAACCACAGGTTCGGAAAGCATATCCACAGATCCAACCGCTCATCTTGGATGAACTCGCTGATCAGGTATTCGAGAGGGTTAGTCACATTGTGAAAAACCGGCTTGGTTGGCGGGTCACGCATCATGACACCAGAAAAAAGACCGTGGAAGCAGAAGCCATGACACCGCTTCTTGGCTTTGTGGATGACGTGATCGTTCGGGTCTCAAATCACGAGGGAAAATCTTGGGTGGATATGCGTTCCAAGTCTCGCGAAGGACTTGTGGACGCGGGGAAAAATGCGAAGCGAATTGAGACGTTCCTAGAGCAAGTCAAACAGAGCGAAGCCGGCAACAGCGCGCGAAGCTTGGATCACTCGGATACCCAATTTGCATCAACGCAATTAAGGAGGAGCTAACATGAATTCCGTTAGAAATCATCGCGTTGTTGTTCAGCGTCGGGGCGCGCCAGACGTCATGTCTTGGATGTCGGCTCCGCTACTAACGCCCGCAGCTGGCGAGGTGCGCATCCGCGTCGAGGCGGCAGGTGTATCTGGTTACGATCTAATGATACGCCGACATTGGTTTTTCGGTTTTACAAAAACACCATATACGCCCGGCGAAGATGTGGTCGGTATTGTGGAAGCGGTCGGACAGGACGTGACCAAGTTTAAAACCGGTCAAAGGGTTGCTGGCTGGACTTTCGGACAAGGCGGCGGTTATTCAGAAATGGTCATCCGCCCGGCTGAAACGCTTGTTCCAGTGCCCGACGGACTTGACCCGGTCGTGGCAGCGGCGATCATAACCAACTATCTTACGGCATCACTCGCACTACACAAAACGGCCAAAGTGCAATCGGGCGAGCGGGTTTTGGTTCACGGTGCGGCGGGCGGAGTTGGCTCAGCACTTCTGCAATTGGGCAACTTGGCCGGGCTTGAGCTATTTGGAACCGGAAGCGAAAAAGCCACTGGGTTCATCACTGACAATGGCGCGACCCCGATCAATTACCGAACCGAGAGTTTTGTCCATCGTATACGTGAACTGACCAACAACGGGGTGGACGTTGTGATTGATGTTGTCGGCGGACCCTGTCAACTCTGGCGATCGGGCCGATGCCTAAAGCGCGGGGGGCGGTTGATGATGCTGGGGATGGCATCCATTAACAAATCCGGTGTTTCGACCATTCCCCTAAGCTTGTTGGCGGTTGGCACTATTGCTCTTTGGCCAAATGATAAACGTGTGCCCATGTCGCCGAGCATGTTGGACTACCCTGCAAAAAAACTAGATTGGTATCGCGACACGTTGGCGGATTTGCTGGCCAAAGCCGCCGAAGGTCATTTGCAACCCGCGGTTGCTGCTGAAGTCCCCATGCGTGAGGCTGCGCGAGCCCATGCGATGCTGGAAAAAGGCGGGTTGATAGGCAAAGTTGTTTTGGTCAATTCCGGTTGATGTCTGCGGTCTCCACCCCGTCTGATTTTGCTATCATCAGGGCTTTGGTTTCCAATTCTGCTTTGCAGATCCAGTGACATTTCAAACTGGTTGCAACAGGGGCGATCTAATTGTCCGATCGAAAGCCGACCTTGGTGCGGATGAAGCGAAGTTGCGCTTCGCCCGCTACATGTGAATTTATGCGCAGTGCAGCGAATGGTCAGTTTGAGATCCTGCGCACTTGATCGGTTTGAACGGCTGCTTTGGCGAAAATGCTGCGGTGCCAAATATTCCTCGCCGCGACTGCGAGTAAATGCTGCGTGAGCAATAGCTGCATCTGCATAAGGCCGGTCCGTCCCGCACAGCAGTCATTGGTTGATACTGCAGCAAACGTCCGCTTTAGCGAAAAATGCTTCAGCGCCGTTATATTATCCAGCCGCGCAGCTACAAGCAGCCGTACCAAACCCTGTAAACACGTTAAACCCGGGGCGCCCCGCCCCATGCACGGGCTTTTTGGGGCAACAGGCCGGTGGTGCGCTCCCGGTCCACTCTCCCTCTTGAGCCATATTGGGCCATCACAGGACCGAGACAATTTGATCGACCGCGCGCGCCTGGACCGGATGCTCAGACGCCCCTCGACAGTTTTCAAAGTTTAGGTTGAGTGGACCTGTCCCGCTTTTGTGCCGCCCCAAGTGCTCATTTAAGCCACTTTCCGTTCGTAAGCGACGGGGCTTTTCCAACCTAATGCTGAATGACGGCGGCGCGGATTGTAAAAGCCGTTTATGTATTTGAAGATTGCCATCTCAGCCTTGCGTCGTGTCTCCCA
>Ga0316204_10011660_pt1 | contig 10939 bp, 10 predicted proteins | sample 6monrhotite_MG_2_FD_205661 | JGI IMG/M metagenome (GOLD analysis project Ga0316204, IMG submission 205661) | Microbial mat bacterial communities from mineral coupon in-situ incubated in ocean water Damariscotta River, Maine, United States -... | ecosystem: Environmental > Aquatic > Marine >... | reverse complement strand
TGGCACCAATAATGTATATAAAAACTCATCATTTCTATTTAATGATAGTTCTCCTGCATCAAAGGTAATTTCGATAAGATTTTCGCCTTTTTCTAAACTTTCTATTGGTATAATTACATGTTCTTTTTCATGTACTATCTCAATTTTGGTATTGTTTACTGAAACTGCTTTTAGTTTTGATTTATCCTCGTTAAAATCTAAAAACAAATCATGTGTCAGATCTAAAACGGTAGCGTTTAACTGCAATTTAGAAGCTATTGGTTCTGATCTTTCTCTAGGAATATTGAATTCAAGATGATAGCTTACATTCTCAACTTGTTGTTTTCTATAGGTCGCAAGTTCTAACGATATTCCTTCGGTAAGTACTAATTCTTTTGAAGGGGTCACTTCATTTTTACATGAAATAAATAAGAAGATGATAGAGAGTAGTAAAAACCGCATGGTACTTTTAGTTTAGTTTTTAAAAATAAAAAAGGTTTGGCAAACGCCAAACCTTTCGAACTATTATATTTAATAATGGTTATACTAACGCTTCTAACTTTTCAGTATAAGTAGCTTTTGGAGCAACACCTACTTGCTTATCCACTACTTCTCCATTTTTAAAAATCAATACTGTCGGAATGTTTCTTACCCCGTATTTCGCAGCAAATTCTTGATTTGCATCTACATCTACTTTTGTAACAACCGCTTTTCCATCGAAATCATTGCTTAACTCTTCAACTATCGGAGCCAACATTCTGCATGGTCCACACCAAGATGCCCAAAAATCTACCATTACTGGCTGCTCTGATTTTAAAACTACTTCATCGAAAGTAGCATCTGTAACTTCTAATGCCATTTTTTTATTTTTTTAATTCTAATATTCTGATTAATAACTCATACAAAAGTAATCAAATATTTTACCATAAATTACTTCGTACATTACTTTTGCTTATAATAGTATCTAAAATACCTATTTCCTTACAATTCACTACACGTGCATTAGAAAATAGACGACGCAATTTTTTTTATATTATCAGACTTTCCCATCGAATAGTAATGTAATAATGGTACCCCTTTGTCAATAAGTTCCTTACTTTGTGCAATGCACCAATCTATACCTACTTGACGTACTGCTGCATTGTCTTTACATTTTACAACTGACATGATCAAGTCATCTGGTAAATCTACTTTAAAGCGATGCGGAATTAGATTTAACTGTTTCTTCGTGGCTATCGGTTTTAATCCAGGAATGATAGGTACAGTAATGTTTTCTTGTCGACATTTTTCTACGAACTGGAAATACTTTTGATTATCAAAAAACATTTGTGTTACAATATAAGTGGCTCCTGCTTTTATTTTCCTTTTCAAAAAATGAATATCTGAATCGAAACTTGGTGCCTCCATGTGCTTCTCTGGATATCCTGCAACACCGATACAAAAATCTGTTTTTGAGGTATTTAACAATTCTACATCCAAATAATTACCGCTATTTAAATCTTGAATTTGTGAAACTAATTCTGAAGCAAAATGATGTCCTTCTCGTTCTGGCTTAAAGTATGTTTCGCTCTTTACAGCATCGCCACGCAAGGCCATTACGTTGTCAATACCTAAAAAATCGAGATCTATTAAAAAATTCTCTGTGTCCTCTTTTGTAAAGCCGCCACATAAAATATGTGGAATCGCATCGACTCCGTATTTATTTTGGATAGCCGCGCAAATACCAACGGTGCCGGGTCGTTTTTTTACGACTTGCTTTTTCAATAAACCGTTTTCTAGTTCCTTAAAAACGTATTCTTCTCGATGATAAGTGACATCAATAAATGGAGGTTTGAATTCCATTAGTGGATCAATATTATCAAAAATTGACTGTACATTTTGCCCTTTTAAAGGCGGTAGTATTTCAAAAGAAAATAGCGTTTTACCTTTTGCTTTTTCTATGTGTTCGATTACTTTCATTTATGCTGAATTTAGTTCAGTATCTCTTTATTTTTTTGGCGTTACCCAAGGGTCGCGCTTTTCACTATATCTTTTTTATGCTGAACTCGTTTCAGTATCTTTTCCACTCATTCTTTAGCATAAAAAAGGATGCCATTGTAATCGCTAACGCAACTTATTCTACAGCCAACGTTGGGTGCAACCATTTTCTGGCAACTTCTTTTGTTATTCCTTTCCTTTTTGCAAAATCTGTTACTTGATCGTCTGTAATTTTACCCAATCCGAAATATTTTGCTTCTTGGTTTCCAAAATAATATCCAGATACCGCAGCCGCTGGCCACATGGCTAAACTTTCGGTGAGCGTTACACCTATTTTCTCTTCTACTTCCAACAAACTCCAAATAGTTTCTTTTTCTAAATGGTCAGGACACGCAGGATATCCCGGTGCAGGACGAATACCTTTATACGTTTCTTTTATTAATTCATCATTAGTTAAATTTTCATTTGCTGCATATCCCCAATGCTTTATTCTCACTTGTTTATGTAAATATTCCGCGAAAGCTTCGGCAAATCTATCCGCAATTGCTTGTGCCATAATTGAATTATAATCATCCTCCTTATCTTTATAGAATGTTGCCAATTCTTGTGCTCCGAAAATGGCGACACAAAAAGCGCCCATATAATCAATTGAGCCTGAATCTTTAGGTGCGATAAAATCGGCTAAGGCAATATTGGGAACACCTTCTCTTTTCTTCAACTGTTGACGTAAAGTTCTAAATACGGCTATTTCTTTTCCTTTTTTCTGAATAGAAATGTCATCATCATTAATAGTATTTGCCTCAAAAAGTCCGAAAATAGCTTTCGGCTTTAACAGCTGTTTTACTATAATTTCTTGAATCATTTCCTGAGCATCTTCGTACAACTGTGTTGCTTGTTCTCCTACCACTTCATCTGTCAAAATAGCTGGAAATCTACCGTGTAAATCCCAAGAAATAAAAAATGGTTTCCAGTCTATAAATGGCAACAACTCTTTTAAACTTAACTGTTGCAAGACTTGTACACCCAATTCTTTAGGTTTCACAATGGTTGAGGTATTCCAATCAATCGTATATTTTTTGGTTCTCGCTTCCTTTAGAGAGATGTACGACTTTTCTTTTCCTCTCTTTAAAAACTTCGTGCGGAATTCATCGTAATCCTTTTTTAATTTCGCAACATACTCGTTTGTCGTTTTCTTATTTAATAAATCACCTACTACTGTTACTGCTCTAGAGGCGTCATTTACATGAACCACTGCGTTTTTATATTGGGTATCTATCTTCACTGCTGTATGCGCTTTTGAAGTCGTTGCTCCACCAATTAGTAATGGAACTTTAAAATTCTGTCGCTCCATTTCTTTAGCCAAATATACCATCTCGTCTAATGATGGTGTAATCAAGCCTGACAGTCCTATAATATCTACATTCTCTTCTTTGGCGGCGGCAATTATTTTTTCTGGAGGTACCATTACGCCTAAATCAACTATTTCATAGTTATTACAACCCAAAACAACACTAACAATGTTTTTGCCAATATCATGCACGTCGCCTTTTACTGTAGCCATTAAAACCTTTCCTAACGCTTGTTGTTTTTCTCCTTTTTCAGCTTCAATAAACGGATTCAAATACGCAACTGCTTTTTTCATTACACGGGCAGATTTTACCACTTGTGGCAAAAACATTTTCCCTGCTCCAAACAAGTCTCCTACAACATTCATCCCAATCATTAAATGTCCTTCAATAACTTCTATCGGTTTAGCAGCCAATTGTCTTGCTTGCTCTACATCTTCTATTATAAAAGCGTCAATTCCCTTTACCAAAGCATGTGTAATTCTTTCTTGCAACGAATTTTCACGCCATGTCAAATCAACTCCTTTTTCAACTTTAGAACCTTTGACAGTTTCTGCAAAATCTAATAAACGTTCGGTTGCATCTTCTCTTTTATCTAAAATGACATCTTCTACATGTTCTAATAAATCTTTTGGAATGTCATCATACACCTCTAACAAGGCCGGATTTACGATACCCATATTCATCCCTGCTTGAATAGCATGATATAAAAATACCGAATGCATTGCTTCTCGAACACCATCATTTCCTCTAAATGAGAACGACACATTACTAACACCTCCACTCACACTTACATTGGGTAAATTTTCTCGTACCCATCGTGTGGCCTCAATAAAATCAATAGCATTTCTTCTATGTTCATCCATTCCCGTTGCCACAGGAAAAATATTCAAATCCAAAATAATATCCTCTGAGGGAAAGTTGACAACATCGACCAATATATCATAAGATCGTTTTGCAATTTCTATTCTTCTTTCATAGTTATCAGCTTGTCCCACTTCATCAAATGCCATGATGATTACTGCTGCCCCGTAACGCTTAATTTGCGTCGCTTCCCATATAAATTTTTCTTCACCTTCTTTTAATGAAATGGAATTTACAACACACTTGCCCTGGACAACTTGCAACCCTGCATCGATAATTTCCCATTTAGAACTATCGATCATAATGGGCACTCTGCATATATCTGGCTCAGCAGCAATAAGGTTTAAAAAACGAACCATAGCCTCTTTTCCATCAATCAATCCATCGTCCATATTCACATCAATAATCTGAGCGCCACCATCAACCTGATGCCTTGCTATAACTAAAGCTTCATCAAACTTTTCTTCTTTTATTAATCGTAAAAACTTACGAGAACCTGCTACGTTAGTACGCTCACCAACGTTGATGAAATTACTGTTCTCATTTAAAACCAATGGTTCCAAACCCGATAAACGCATGTATTTTTCTTGCTTTATCTTCATTTTTCTACAGCTTGAGTAATTTTTCTAGGTTCATATTTAGCGGCTATATCGGCAATAACTTTGATATGTTTTGGTGATGTACCACAACAGCCTCCAATAATATTTATTAAATCTTTTTTTAAATATTCTTCTATTTGAGCACCCATTTCTTCAGGAGTTTCATCATACTCTCCAAAAGCATTTGGTAAACCCGCATTGGGGTGGGCAGAAATAGCAAAATCTGTTTTAGAAGCAATTGCTTCCAAGTGTGGTTGTAACAAATTGGCTCCTAAAGCGCAATTAAAGCCCACAGATAATAAAGGAATATGCGATACAGAAATTAAAAAAGCCTCAGCAGTTTGTCCAGAAAGTGTTCTCCCTGAAGCATCTGTAATCGTACCACTTAGCATCACAGCGATATCAATATTTTGTTCTTCTTTTACCTCTTCGATAGCAAACAAAGCTGCTTTTGCATTCAAGGTGTCGAACACAGTTTCTACCAATAAAATATCTACTCCGCCGGCTATCAAAGCCTCCACTTGTTGTTTATAAGCGATTCTCAATTCATTGAAAGTAACAGCTCTAAATCCTGGGTCATTTACATCTGGAGACATACTCGCCGTTCTATTGGTGGGCCCAATACTACCCGCTACAAAACGTGGTTTATGAGGTTCTCTTGTGGTAAATACTGTAGCTACTTCTTTCGCTATTTTAGCAGACTGATAATTAAGCTCATATACCAAACTTTCCAATCCATAATCCGCCATAGCTATGGTCGTTCCAGAAAAGGTATTGGTCTCCACAATATCGGCTCCCGCTTCAAAATACTTTGCATGGATATCTTTAATAGCTTGGGGCTGTGTAATTGAAAGTAGGTCATTATTGCCCTGAAGAGGCAACTGAAAACTCTTAAATCGATCACCTCTAAAATCCTCTTCCGTAAACTTATATTGCTGCAGCATAGTACCCATAGCACCATCCAATACCAATATACGTTTCTCTATTTCTCGCCAAATTGTAGCCATAACAAAACTCTTTTAAAATTTAAAAATTCTATAAAAATGTTAGCAAGAAAAGAATGTAAAATGTATTCGAAAAAATACGAGTTGGTTATCTAACCAGAGATCAATTAATGAATCGATCGTTTGAGTAGAATTTAGCACCTACTTTAATAAGTTTAAAGGGTTGCTAAGACTTCACAGGGTCTAATCCCTCCGCCTTTCTTGATAACTTAAATATATGAATGAACTGAATTGCAAATAACGTAAATAATTTTGTAGTTACAACATGTAATGACAAAAATCTAATCATAAATTATGCAAACAATGTAGAAGAAAGATATCGATCACCTCGATCACAAATAATGGCAACAATAATTCCACTATCTAGGGTGGCTGCTAACTTCAAAGCACTCGCCACAGAACCTCCGCTGCTCATACCGGCAAAAATACCTTCTTCTTTGGCCAATCGTCGAGTCATTAATGTTGCTTCATCTTGGGTCACTTCAATTACGCGATCAACTTTTGAGCGATTAAAAATTTTAGGGACATATGCCGGAGACCATTTTCTTATGCCGGGAATTCTTGAGCCATCGGCTGGTTGCGCTCCCACTATTTGAATAGCCTTATTTTTTTCTTTTAAATAGGTTGCTGTTCCCATAATAGTACCCGTAGTACCCATGGCAGAAACAAAATGAGTTATTTCTCCGTTTGTATCTCGCCATATTTCAGGCCCAGTAGTCTTATAATGAGCTTTCCAATTATCATCATTTTCGAATTGATTCAACAATACATATCCTTTTTCATCTCTCATTTGAAAAGCAATATCTCTAGAACCTTCTATCCCTTTATCTGCATCAGTCAAAACAACCTCGGCACCATAGGCTCTCATTGTTTTCACACGCTCTTCTGTTGAATTTTCGGGCATCACCAATGAAATGTGTAGGCCCATTAATTTAGCTATAAAGGCCAATGCAATGCCTGTATTCCCGCTTGTTGCTTCTACTAAATGGCCTCCTTTTTTAATTTCGCCTCGCTTCATAGCCTCCGAAATCATGTTAAAAGCAGCTCTATCTTTTACACTTCCGCCAGGGTTATTTCCTTCGAGTTTCAAAAACAAACGCACCTTTTGGTTTGACAGTATATTATGTACTTCAACAATAGGCGTATTACCAATTTGGTCTGTTATGCTGCTACTTTTCATCACCATTTCTATTTCTTATTTTAAACTCCTTCTTATATGTTAGAATGGAATCTTTTGGTACGGAAGTTGTCAAACATACATTCGCGCCAATAATACTATTTGCACCAACAATCACATCACCTCCGAGAATCGTTGCGTTCGCATAAATTGTTACGTCATCTTCAATCGTTGGGTGTCTCTTAGTAAATGACAAACTTTTTTTTATTTGAATTCCACCTAAAGTGACTCCTTGATAGATTTTAACATTTGATTTTATCACTGATGTTTCTCCAATTACGATTCCTGTACCATGATCTATAAAAAATGAAGCGCCAATAGTCGCACCGGGATGAATATCTATTCCGGTTAGACCATGTGCATATTCGCTCATCATTCTTGGTATGATTCGAGTATCTAATATATGTAATTCATGACTTAATCTGTAAATGGCGATTGCATAGAATCCAGGATAGGCAAGATATACTTCTTCTAAACTCTTTGCCGCTGGGTCATTTTCTTCAATGGCAATTGCATCCAAATCTAACCGTTCTCTAACATTTGGCAATGCCTTGCAAAATGACTCCCAAGTGACATTACTCTCACGAATATTTAATTCTTTTGACATTTCCAAGAAAGCGTTTTTCAAAAATGAAAGTTCTTCTTTTTGTTCAAGATTAAATAAAGCATAAAACAATCTTTTGGTAAAAACCTCAATCGTATCTTTTAATTGGACATTGTATTTTCTTAAGATATTTTTTTCTTTTGACACTAGACTCATATTAAGATATTAAGTAATGCTTACATAGTCGTCAAATAATTGACGAATTACAATACCCTCACAAAACTACACTTATTCTGATTAAACTATTGCCTGAACAACAGCTTTTGGCGCCTCCTTTCTCGTGCCGTCAAAACCATTAATACCACTCACAGTTGTATATTTTAATACATACTTTTTACCTGGATTGATAATTTTATAGGCCGCTTGACACATTAAGGTGGCTTCATGAAAACCACATAAAATTAATTTTAGTTTTCCTGGATAGGTATTTACATCACCAATGGCAAATATTCCTGGAATATTTGTTTGGTAGTCTAATGTGTCAACTTTTATAGCATTCTTTTCAATTTCCAGGCCCCAATTTGCAATGGGACCTAATTTTGGAGACAATCCAAACAACGGAATAAAATGATCTGTTTCTAAATAGTGCTCCTCACCATCTTTTAATAAAGTAATTCCTTCAATATGATTTTCACCGTGTAGGTTTGTTACTTCAGCAGGTGTAATTAGATTTATTTTACCCAATAGTTTTAACTCCTGTACTTTTTCAACAGAATCTAAAGCTCCTCTAAATTCGTTTCGTCTATGCACCAAGGTTACCTCTGAAGCGATATCTGCTAAAAAAATACTCCAATCTAATGCAGAGTCTCCACCACCCGCGATTACTACTTTTTTATCTCTATAGATTTCGGGATCCCTAATAATATACTCAACACCTCTATCCTCATACTCAGTAATATTAACAAGAGGTGGTTTACGAGGTTCGAAAGAACCCAGTCCACCAGCAATTGCGACTATCGGTGCATGATGCTTCGTGCCTTTATTTGTTGTCACAGTAAAACTATTATCATCTAACTTTTCTATTGTCTCAGCGCGTTCACCTAACGTAAAACCCGGCTGAAATTGTTTTCCTTGTTCTAACAGATTTTCTGTCAAATCTCCAGCCAATATTTCAGGAAATCCTGGAATATCATAAATAGGTTTTTTAGGGTAAATCTCAGAGCATTGGCCTCCTGGCTGTGGTAAGGCATCTATTAAATGACATTTTAATTTTAATAACCCCGCTTCGAAAACTGTAAACAAACCGGTAGGGCCTGCTCCAATAATTAATATATCTGTTTCTATCATTTTTGTTTTTATTTCTGAATTAATAAGCCCTTGGTCAACGTATTTAATTTGGTCACTTTTAAGGCAAAGTCACCTTTAATTCCTTTTCTAAATTGATTTAAATTTTTTGCTAAATCATCTAATTCATCTGGGAGTATCGCTTCAAAAAATTGACGTAATCTCTTGGCCATTGTAGGTGATTTTCCATTGGTAGAAATAGCAACTTTTATATTACCTTTTGTGACAATACCGCCTAAATAAAAATCGCATAAATCTGGAGTATCTGCTACATTTACGAGCAACTGCTTTTCTTTAGCATCGGTATAAATTTGCCTGTTTACCTCTAGATCGTCGGTAGCCGCAATGACTATATGTTGTTTATGCAAAATATTTTTACTGTACGGTCGCTGCATCGTCAAAATACGATGTTTTTTAGCCAATGCTAACACGTCTTGAGAAAATTCAAGCGCGATTAAACCCACTTTAGCATTCGGGCTAGATTTCAATAAAAAAGACAACTTCTCTAGTGCAACATTGCCTCCTCCAACAATCAATACATTGAGTTGATGTACTTTTAAAAATATGGGATACAATTCATTTTGTTTCATCATCTTTTATTTTAAATTACGACTACACTTGAAGTAATTGCCTCTATTTTCTGATAAAAAGAACTTAGTTTAGAGCTCTGTTTTACCACATCACCAATGACTATAATGGCTGGTGACGATAATTGTTTTTCAGCAACAACTTCACAAATCGTATCTATTGTTCCGAAACCCATTTTCTCATCTTTAGTAGTTCCATTTTGCATGATTGCGATAGGTGTATTTTGTTTACTTTCATTTTGAAACACGGTTACTATTTCATCCAGTTTACTCATGCCCATTAGAATCACTACAGTAGCTGTAGATTTCGCCGCTAAAGCCACATCGTTTGAAAGTTTATGAGATTTTGTTGTACCTGTAATCACCCAAAAACTCTCTGAAGAATTCCGTTTTGTTAAAGGAATTCCTTGATATGCAGGGACGGCTAGTGCTGATGAGATTCCGGGAACCATATCGGTATCAATATTGAATTGTTGAGCATATTCAATTTCTTCTGCTCCTCGTCCAAAAATAAAAGGATCACCTCCTTTTAATCGTACAACATGTCCATCAGTTTTTGCTCTACTTACAATCAATTCATTAATTTGTTCTTGCTGATATCGATAACAACCCTTACGCTTGCCAACAAAGATTTTCTCAGAATTTGAGGTTGCGTATTTCAATAAATCTATATTGATGAGTGCATCATACAAAATGACATTGGCAGTTTTTATTGCTTTAATCGCCTTTAAAGTTATTAAATCTGGATCTCCTGGACCTGCTCCTACAACTGTTAATTTCGGTATTTTCATGACTCTTTTATTGCAAAATTTGGTATTACTTGAACAGCTCTGAATGCTTTCACTTTCTCTAAAAATTTTTCCGCATTAGCGATATAATTATAAGCGAATTCTCTAGATGGTACTTGCTCTTTGATCTGATATATAAACTCAGAAAATGATACACCTAAGTCAATTTTTTCGCTGGCAATAAATTCTTCATCGAACTGTTTAATAATTCCTGCTTGTGTATTAGTTCGTTTATTTTCTGCGAGTAACAACGCTTTCGCGGAATTTACAAGCGAACTATAGGCATGATAGATGGCACTCGAATACACCTTATTATCAAAAGAAATTTTAGCATTCTCAATTTTCTCTTCACTTTCTAAAAACAGGGTTGCGATTAAGTCAATCACAACACCCGCGCATTCTCCAATTCCAATGGCCTTTACATATTTTTCTTCTTCTCCCCAATCGATAAAATCGTCTTGTGTTAAGTTTTCAATATTTGAAAGATCGGTAAGCATATCATAAAAATATTTTTCTCCCTTATCTAAATAGTAGTTTAAAAATGAGAGTTCATTAGCATTTGCTTCATAATCATTTAAAATACGGCGTAGTGCTTCTGGTCCTCTTTTACTCGGTACTTTTACTACTTTATCGGCAAAATGCCCTGAACCATTACCTACATTTCCTCCACCGAGCAATACTTGTAAAGCTGGTGCTACCAATTTATCTTTTGTGCGAATCGTCATTCCTT
>Ga0316204_10011658_pt1 | contig 10939 bp, 10 predicted proteins | sample 6monrhotite_MG_2_FD_205661 | JGI IMG/M metagenome (GOLD analysis project Ga0316204, IMG submission 205661) | Microbial mat bacterial communities from mineral coupon in-situ incubated in ocean water Damariscotta River, Maine, United States -... | ecosystem: Environmental > Aquatic > Marine >... | reverse complement strand
TGCTGGCCCGGCGCCTTGCCCACAGACAAATCCGATCGACCCGACCTGGTTGGGAACAGATACGTCGGGAAATTCTCGCATCCCTGCGATCGATCATGATTTTTGCCGTCTTGGGAACTCTCGTAGCCCTGGAAATGCTCACCGGTGTATCGCAGCTCTATCTTGATCCGATGGAGCTGGGGCCAGTCTGGTTCGTGCTTTCACTCGGGCTATTGATCATCGGTCATGACGCCTGGTTTTACTGGACCCACCGCCTGATGCACCGGCCAGCCTGGTTCCGGCGTTTTCACCGCCTGCACCACAAGTCCAACAACCCCACGCCCTGGACCGCCTATGCCTTCAACACCGGGGAGGCCGCGATGCACGCGCTATACTTGCCGGTTGTCCTGCTGATCCTTCCGGTGCCGGTCCTGGCGGCCTTCCTCTGGGGTGTTCACCAGATCATCCGAAATGCTATCGGCCATTGCGGTGTCGAGATATTCCCTGCCAGGCACGACGGTCGACCGCGCTTCGACTGGCTGACAACAGTCACCCACCATGACCTGCACCATGCCAGCGCAGGAACCAATTTCGGCCTCTATTTCACTTGGTGGGACCGTTGGATGGGAACAGAAAACCCTGACTACCTGGCCCGCTTCGCCGCGGTCACAAGCCGCCCGCGACGATCACCCGCAGGCGCCGAATAGGGCTGCATGGCAGGCTACTGGTCCGGATCGATCTGGCCAGACGCCTCGTGAGCGGCCTCGTCGAAACCGCGACGACGCGAAATGACCAGCAGGGCTGACAGGGCGCCGCCCAGCCCCAGGCTGAGGGCTATCCCCAGCCCCAGCGCGATCCAACCGTGCATACTCATCTCTACGCCGGCCAGGCGGATCATCCCGAAGACCACGAAAGCGCCGCACAGGGCGATGAGAATGCCCGCGCTGATGAGTGTGAGAATGCTGGAACGCTTCATGGGAGTCTCCGGACTGGTTGAGCGCCCTATATGGGTCCGCGCGCCGCGCAGCGCCACTGCGCGCACCATCGCAGGCGCAAATGCCGCAGCAGACCGGTCGGTTGTTGAGGACGATCAACAGGTAGGGAAGTGGTGGCGAGGGAGAGACTTGAACTCTCGACCTCACGATTATGAGTCGTGCGCTCTAACCAGCTGAGCTACCTCGCCACACATGCCCTCCGCAAGGGAGAGGCACGCCGTATACGCGCAGCGCCCACGGCTGGCAAGCCGCGGGCGCTGGCAGAAATCAGTTCGGCTGCAGTCAGGCTGCACGAACTTCCGTGAGGAATTGTTCGACCGATGATTTGAGGGTGTCGGACTGGCGTGACACGGCCAGCGAAGCCTCGAGCACCTGGCCGGCACTCTCTCCGGTTTCCGACGTTGCCTGGTCGACTTCCTGAATGTTGGTGAAGACCTCACTGGTTCCGTCAGCGGCTTCCTGGGCCGAGCGGGTGATTTCACCTGCAGCCGCGCGCTGCTCTTCCATGGCAGCCGCGATCGCTGTCGCAATTTCACTCATCTCGTGAATGGTGCCACCGATTGAGGACATCGCCTCGACAGCCTTCGCAGTGGCACCCTGGATGCCATTGATGTGCTCGGAAATGTTCTGCGTCGCCGCGCCAGTCTGGCTGGCCAAGGCCTTGACCTCGGAAGCGACAACCGCAAAGCCCTTGCCGGCTTCACCGGCCCGGGCAGCCTCGATGGTCGCATTCAGGGCCAGCAGATTGGTCTGCTCAGCAATATCATTGATGAGGCTGACAATGTTGTCGATCGACTTGGCCGCATCATCGAGACGCTGGACATCACCATTGGTCTGTTCGACCTGATCAACCGCGGAATTGGCAATCTCCGTCGAGCGAGAGATCTGTTGCGAAATCTCCCCGATCGAGGACACCATTTCCTCGGCAGCGGCAGCCACCGTCTGTACGTTCTGCGATGCGCCTTCCGAAGCTTGCGCCACAGCAGCCGACTTCCCGGTCGTAGCCGCTGCGGTCGAGCTCATTGCGCGGGCAGCGGTTTCCATACGGGTTGCGGCTTCACCGACCTGGCCCAGCGCATCCCCCGACGCCTGCTCGAAGACCTGGATCAGGCTTTCGACGGCGGTGGAGCGCTTTTCCTTCATGCGGCGCTCTTCTTCGGTCTCCGCCTCGAGGCGAGCCCGCTCAATTGCATTCTGGCGGAACACATCCACCGAACGTGCCATGTCGCCGATCTCGTCCTTGCCCGGCGTAAAGCCGAGATTGACGTCGCTATTGCCTTCAGCCAGCGCACCCATGGTACGGGCCATGGCGCTCAGGCGCTTGAGCAGCATATTGTTGACGTAGAAGAAGCCGATCCCAGCGGCGACGACCAGGCCGATCGCAGCAATCGCGATCAACAGGATACGGCCGGTGATGACGGCGGCGTCGGCTGCAGATGTTGCGTCGCTGACACGCTCATCCACCTGCGCCTTGAAAGCCTGGACACTGCCCAGCAGCGTCTCTGCCGACAGGCGGGCTTCCTCGGCCACGACTTCCGCAGCAGCAACCGCCGCAAGCTCGGCCTTGCGAAGCTCAAAGACACCGTCACTGCCTTCGCCGAAATTGATCAACGTATCCGACTGCGTCTGCATGACGTCGGTCACAACCGGGCCGAGAATGGCGAAATTGACATCGAGTTCGCCGGCGTTTTCGTCGTAATTATCGAAAATCGCATCGACTTCCCCGGTCGAGGCCGCCGTGTCGACCTCATTGAACTGGATCATGATCTGGTTGGCCGCGAGCAGAGCCCGCAGCAGGCTTTCGATATCGGCCTCATCACTCGCGTCGAGTGCACTTTCAACGCTTTCAGCAAGATCCGTACGGGCTTCGCGTGCCTGGGATGTGACACGCCAGCGGCGGTCACGAATTTGCAGGCGACGCTCGACCACTTCATTCATGCTTTCGACGAGCTCGTTGAGGTCAGCGACGGCCGATCGCAGGGCGCCGGTTGCGCCGTTGCCAGCCAAAGCCTGGAGCCCCTGAAGGTCGCTGCCAAGCGATTCGCGATAGGTGACGACACGATTGTAATTCTCGAGCCGTGCCTCCACCGACGTCGATCCCGCAAACACCGCCAGAGCCTCGCTGAGTCCGACACTGTCTTCCGACAGGGCGTCCACGATCTGGGTCTCGGGGATCGCACGATCCGTGATCTGTTCAACCGCATAATTGGTGGAGTTGAAGCCGGTCACGCCAACGATTGCGGCCACAAGGGTCATCATCGAGGTCAGACCGAACGCAGCCAGCAAGCGCACGCGAATGCTGGAAGTTTTGTTGATGATATTGGCAAGCACAGAATTCATCGCACGGCCCCTAAGGTTAATGGCCAGATCCAAAAAAGATACGGCGACGCTACCGCGCCGCCGTAAATGAATTCTTATTATGGTAAACGCTTTGCAGTTCTATCGCTGAATTGCGCCTTATCTCAGTGTTCTAGCCACCAAGATTAAAGTCGAACCGCTGCTGCATTCCCGCTGTTGCCGCTGCAGCCGGGGCATATTCCCAGCCTTCGATGGCCCGCAGGACGGCGCGATCAAAGACGCCTTCCGGCTCGGCCTCGACAACCGTGGCTTCGGCAACGCTGCCGTCTTCCGCGACCGTATACTCGACCACTGCGTAACCTTCGATGCCGCGACGCTCTGCGCCTCGCGGATACTCCGGCGCTTCCACACCCGTACGTTCACGGTCCTGAGCCAGTGCCGGCGCCGCTGTGAAAGCCATGGCAGACATTGCTGCCACCAGAATCATGGTTCCCGTCTTTTTCATGACTTACCCTTCATCCATTTTACATTGTGGCGCGTCCGGGATTTTCCCCGTGTTCGAACGCCGGTTGTGAATTCGTGCGGGTCGTTTGCTGCCCGACGAGATGGATCATGCAGGAAAGCGGTTGCCAAACGCTTAAATCGCGGCGGAAAAGACCGAATTTGAGTGGTTTTTTTCGGGCAATAAAAACAGTGGCTTACGGCGTAATATTCGTGATCCCGAAGCGCCTGTGCCAGAATGCGACAGGTTTCAACCGGATCTATGCTTAATAAAGCAATAATGGCTGACCTGAAATTTTATGCATTGGGTCATGTGACGCCGACAAAGCAGAGAAAATCTGATGAACCCACCCGAACGCCGCATCGAGGCGCCTGCCCTGACCGCATTCTGCGAGAGCCTGCTTACCCGGGCCGGAGCGCGGGCAGAGGATGCAGGCCTCGTGGCCCAACATCTCGTTGATGCCAATCTCAAGGGCCATGACAGTCACGGCGTCGGCATCCTGCCTGCCTATGTCAGACATGCCCGTCGCGGGCAGGTTTGCCTCGATGCCAGCGACACCACCCTGACCGACACGGCCATCCTGCTGCGGATCGATGGCGGCGGCGGTTGGGGTGCGCCGGCCGGCGAACGCCTGATCCAACTGGCGGGTAGCAAGGCCAGGTCCAATGGTCTGGCCGCCGCAACGCTGGGCAATGTCCATCATCTGGGCCGTATCGGCACCTATGCCGAGCAGGCATCAGCGGCCGGACTGATCTCCCTGCACTTCGTGAACGTCACCGACCACGCCCCACTCGTCGCTCCCTATCGCGGCTCCGACGCCCGCTTCGGCACCAATCCGGTCTGTATCGGGCTTCCGGCGACCGACACCCGTCCTGCCTTTCTGCTCGACATCGCGACCAGCCAGATCGCGCTGGGCAAGGCGCGCGTCGCGGCCAATAAAGGCCTGCCCGTCCCTGCCGGATCGCTGATCGACAAACATGGCAGACCAACCACCGACCCGTCAGGCATGAGTGGTTTCGAGATCGAGGGCGCCCTGACACCGCTGGGCAAACACAAGGGTTATGGGCTCGCCTTCGCCTGCGAGTTGCTGGCCGGCGTTCTGGGCGGCGCCGGAACGATCCAGCCGGACAATCCCCGCTCCGGCGGGATCCGCAACTCGATGTTCTCCATCCTGATCGACCCGGACGCCTTTGGAGACCGGGCCTGGATGCAAGCCGAGACCGACGCCATGGCCCGCTACGCCCTCGCCTCCCCGCCCATGGATTGGGACAGCCCCGTCCTCTATCCCGGCGACCCGGAGCGCGCCATTGCCGGCAAGCGCAGCCAGGAAGGCATCCCGCTGGACGAGACAACGATCGGGCAGCTGAACAAGACTGCAGAGACGCTGGAGCTGACGGAGCGGGTTTAGGCCCCTACCCCAACTCCGCCCCGACCAGCCCGAACGCCGCCATCACATCCTCACCGATGCGCATCGGGCGGCGGCTGTCGCGGCCTATGCGGCACCATTCGGTGGTCGCACGAGCCGAGAAGCGTTTGGCGCCGGGCTTGCGGATGTCGACATGGCGATCAAAGCGAGGACCATGCACCTTTCCCAGCCAGGTGCGGATCTCGGCCGTCTCGCCCGGCAGGATCGGATCGCGGTATTCGATGGTGTGTTTCAGCGCCACCCAGACCTCACCACCGATCATGTCGCCCGGGGCGATGGCGTGCCAGTGAGTGATGGCGATATCCTGGACCCAGCGCAGATAGACGACATTATTGACGTGGCCGAGTTCGTCGATATCGGCCGGTCCCGGTTCGATCCGGCGCAGGAAGGCGGTCTCGAAAGAGACACAGCCCATGCCTTCGCCCGCGACCGCCTGGTCAGCCCCGATGATGCCGGAAAGGAAACTGCCGGTGTCGTCCATGATGATCCCGCCTGAATTTCTGGTCTCTATATAGAGACGTCATCGAGGAGGTGAAGGCCGCTCCCCCTCATCCCCCCTTCGGGGACCTTCTCCCGCAAAGGGAGAAGGCGTGAAAATTCGCCGCTGGCAAGAACGCCCTCTCCCCTTGCGGGAGAGGGTGGCCGCAGGCCGGGTGACGCCTCTACTTCTTCGGTGCCGAAATATGGATCGGGTGGCCCAGCGCCGTCAGGGCGGCTTCGGCGAAGCCTTCGGTCAGGGTCGGGTGGACGTGGATCGTGCCGGCAATGTCGTCCAGGCGTGCGCCCATCTCGACCGCCAGGGCGAACTCGCCCGACAGTTCGGAGACATGGGTGCCAACCGCATGGATGCCGAGGATGACATGATCCTCCTTGCGCGCCGTGACGCGGACAAAACCGCCATCCAGGCCCGCTTCCATGGAGAGATAGCGACCGGAGGCGGCGAGCGGGAATTTGCCGGTGATGATCTCTTCGCCCTTGGCCTTGGCCTCGTCCGGGGTCAGACCGACGCCGACGATTTCCGGCTCGGTGAAGCAGACTGCGGCGATGGAGACCGGATCATGCTCGCGGCGATGACCGGCAATGATCTCGGCGACCATCTCGCCCTGGGCCGTCGCCTTGTGGGCCAGCAACGGTTCGCCGACGACATCGCCGATCGCAAAGACACCGCGCATGCCGGTGCGGCACTGGCTGTCGACCTTGATGAACTTGCCATCGAGGTTGAGGCCCATCTTCTCGAGGCCCCAGCCGTCCAGACAGGCCTTGCGACCCACCGCGACCAGGATCTTGTCGGCCTCGATGGTCTGCGCCGCGCCCTTGGCGTCTTCATAGGCGAGAACGGCCTTGCCGCCCTTCTCAGTCACGCCCTTGGCCTTGCAGGACAGGTTCACCGCGACCTTGTGCTTCTTCAACCACATGGTGATCGGTCGGGTGATCTCCTTGTCATAGAGCGGCAGGATTCCGTCCGACGCTTCGATAAAGGTGACCTTGGAGCCAAGCTTGCGATAGGCAATGCCGAGCTCCAGACCGATATAGCCGGCTCCGACCACAACCAGGTTTTCCGGCAGCTCCGTCAGGTTCAGCGCTTCGGTCGAACCGATGACGCTGTCGCCAAACGGCAGGAAGGGGAGTTCAACCTCGACCGAGCCGGTGGCGAGGATGACATTCTCGGCCGTGATCTCGACTTTCTCACCATCATCCATGGTGACGATACAGGTCTTGGCGTTGGAAAATTCGGCCCAGCCGGCAATGTGCTCGGCGCCTGCCGCCTTGATCAGCTGGCCAACACCGCCGGTGAGCTTGGAGACGATACCGTCCTTCCAGCCAACCAGCTTGCCCATGTCGAGCTTGGGCGCTTCGGCCAGCGAGATGCCCAGCACATCGCTGTCCGCATGCTTGCCCATTTCCTCATACTTGGTTGCCGCATGGATCATCGCCTTGGACGGGATACAGCCACGATTGAGGCAGGTGCCGCCCAGCCCGTGCTTGTCGACAATGATAGTGTCCAGTCCCAGCTGGCCGGCGCGGATGGCGGCCGGATAGCCGCCCGGGCCGCCTCCGACAATGAGGACTTGGCAAGACCGTGTCTGCATCACAGGCGCTCCTTGGAATATCAAAGCACAAAAACGCGTTTTCCGGGGACGGATTTAGCGGTTCGGCGGATAAAGGGAAAGGGCCTGACTGAGGCTGGGCGGATCGCCGGAAGCTACGCCAGAGCAAGCAGGCACTCGGAGCAGAAATGCTGCGGCACGCAGCCATCCGGTCAAGCCCGGCGCCTCACACCTGATTCGTCATGATGCGCCGCCCTTCCTGGACAGCCAGACCAGCCCGCCGACGCTTGTTGTGACCAATAGCGCAATTGCGGACAGCGCCCAGACCAGCGGGTCATTGCCAAGGAACCAGATAACCCAACCGAGCGCGACAAGCAGGGTGATCGCCAGTGCGATGCCGCCCACTGTTTTCCACAAACTGGATTCGAGCGTATCGAGTTCAGCGCGCGGCGTGCTGTTCGGCCGGTCCCATTGAGCATGCCAAAATCTGGGAGTCATGCCACAATCATAGGGCATTCCCACGGATCGGACAATCGAGCCAGCACCCGGCACGACGCCCTAGATGAACAGCGTCGCCGGGTTTTCCAGATAGCGCTTCACGGACTGGATCAGCATGGCGGCCTCATAGCCGTCGACGATGCGGTGATCGAAACAGCTGGACAGGTTCATCAGCTTGCGCGGCACGACCAGGCCTTCGGCATTATAGCGTGGCAGGGTCTGCATCTTGTTGACGCCGATGATGGCGGTTTCCGGCGCGTTGAGGATAGGCGTGGTGACCAGACCACCAATCGCTCCCAGCGAGGTGATGGTGATCGTCGAGCCGGTCAGCTCGTCCTTGGTCGCCTTGCCGTCCTTGGCCGCTCCGGCCAGGCGCTTGAGCTCGGCCGCGATCTGCCAGATGTCGAGGCTCTCGGCGTGTTTGATAACCGGCACCATGAGACCGTTCGGCGTCGCTGCCGCGACCCCGCAATGAATGGCATCATGCTTGGTCAGCAGCATCGCCTCGCCGTCGAAATGGGCGTTGGCCTGAGGCGTGTTCGGCAGGGCCTTGGTCAGCGCCATCACCAGAAAGGGGATGAAGGTCAGCTTGGCCAGGTCATCGGACCGGTTGGCGTTGAGATGGGCGCGCAGCTCTTCCAGCGCCGTGACGTCGATTTCCTCGACATAGGCGATGTCCGGGATGGTGCGCTGGACATGGGACATATTCTCGGAGATGCGGCGACGCAGCCCGATCACCTTTTCCTCGGTCACGCCGGTTCGCGGCGCCCGGACCGATGAGCTGCCCGAACCCGAGCGCGCGACGAGGCGGCCGCCGGACTTGATGAAGTCATCCAGATCGTCATGCGTGATGCGGCCAGCCGGCCCGGTGCCCGGCACATTGGCGAGGCGAATATCGGATTCCAGGGCACGCTTGCGCACAGCCGGGCTGGCCAGCGGGCGCTCACCGCCCGTGCGGCTGGCAATCGTCGGTGCATCGGATGCTGCGACAGGTTCGACGGCTTTGGGTGCGGCCGGCTTGGCAGGCTCAACAGGCTTGGCGTCCGCGACTTCAGCCCCGGCATCCGCCTCGGCCGGAACAGCCCCATCGACAGCGATGAACATGATCTCGGTACCGACGGCAATGACATCGCCCGGCGCACCGACCAGCTTGGATACCGTGCCATTGACGGCGCAGGGGATTTCCACCGTGGCCTTGTCGGTCATCACGTCGAGAACGTGCTGGTCCTCAGTGACCGTATCGCCTTCCTTGACGTGCCATTCGACGATTTCCGCCTCGACGATACCCTCGCCGACATCCGGCATCTTGTAACGGTATTCGCTCATCTTCAGGCCTCCAGAACGGCGTTCATGGCATTGATGAAACGGTCCGGACCCGGGAAGTAGGACCATTCATGGGCATGCGGGTAAGGCGTGTCCCAGCCGGTGACCCGCTGTATGGGTGCCTCGAGCGCGTAAAAGCACTCTTCCTGGATCTGCGCCGCCAGCTCGGCTGCGAAACCGGATGTGCGCGGCGCTTCCTGGGCGACAATACACCGACCGGTCTTGTTGACCGAACGGGCAATCGTCTCGATGTCGTAGGGCACCAGCGTCTTCAGATCGATCACCTCGGCATCGATGCCGGCCTTCTCGGCCGCCGCCTGGGCAACCAGGACCAGCGTGCCATAGGCGACAATGGTGACGGCAGACCCTTCGCGCACCACATCCGCCTTGCCGATCGGCAGGCTGTAATGCTCCTCGGGCACTTCACCCTTGGGGTGATTGGCCCAGGTCGACAGCGCACCGCCGGAATGGCCCTCGAAGGGACCATTATAAAGGCGCTTCGGCTCGAAGAAGATGACCGGGTCCGGGCTCTCGATCGCGGCGATCAGCAGGCCCTTGGCGTCATAGGGGTTGGACGGCATCACGACCTGCACACCCGGCACCTGGGTGAAGAAGGCTTCCGGGCTCATCGAGTGGGTCTGGCCACCCCGAATACCACCGCCGCAAGGCGTCCGCACCACGACCGGCGTGGTGAAGGCTCCGGCTGTGCGATAGCGGATGCGCGACATTTCCGAGACGATCTGGTCGAGACCGGGGAAGATATAGTCCGAGAACTGAATCTCGGCGACGGGCTTCAGCCCCTTGGCAGCCATGCCGATCGCCATACCCATGATCGCCGCTTCATTGATCGGCGCATCGAACGAGCGATCGAGACCATATTTGGTCTGCAAGTTCGCCGTGACCCGGAAGACACCGCCGAAATAGCCGGCATCCTCGCCAAAGCTGATCACGTCGGGATCGCGTTCCATCATGTTGTCCAGGGCCGAGTTGAGGGCCTGGATCATGTTCATCTTGGCCATGATCTAAACTCCCAGATCCTGGCGCTGGCGACGCAGGCGCCAGTCCGGTTCGGCATAGACATCCTCGAAGATCGATTCGACCGGCGAGAGCGGGCCGTCATGCAATGTGCCGTAGCTCTCGGCTTCCTTGTAGGAGGCGATGACCAGCTCGTTGAGCTCCTTTTCAAGCGCGACATGGCGCTCTTCATCCCATTCGCCCAGCCCGATCAGGTGCTGTTTCAGGCGCTCGACCGGGTCGCCCAGCGGCCAGATCTCGTTCTCGCCCTTGGGCCGGTAGCCGGACGGATCGTCCGAGGTCGAATGCGCATCGGCGCGGTAGGTGAAAGTTTCGATGACCGTTGCGCCATGCCCGTCCCGGGCACGCTTGGCAGCCCACTGGGTGGCGGCATAAACGGCGAGGAAGTCATTGCCGTCAACGCGCAGGGAGGCAAGGCCATAGCCCAGCCCCTTGGCGGCGAATGTCGGCGCGTCGCCGGCTGCCATGCCCTGGAAGGTCGAGATCGCCCACTGATTGTTGACGATATTGATGATCACCGGCGCCCGATAGGTCGAAGCCAGGACCAGCGCGCCATGGAAATCGCCTTCGGCAGTCGAGCCATCACCGATCCAGGTCGAGGCGATCTCGCCATCACCGCGATACTCGCAGGCCATGGCATAGCCGACGGCCTGCGGCAGCTGGGTCGCCAGATTACCGGAGATCGAGAAGAACTTGCCCTCGGCCCAGGTGTAGTGGACCGGCAGCTGGCGGCCCTTGAGATTGTCACGACTGTTGGAGATGCAGTGGCACATCATGTCGACGATGTCGCGGCCGCGGGCAAACAGGATGCCCTGCTGGCGGTAGGACGGAAACA
>Ga0316204_10011657_pt1 | contig 10940 bp, 4 predicted proteins | sample 6monrhotite_MG_2_FD_205661 | JGI IMG/M metagenome (GOLD analysis project Ga0316204, IMG submission 205661) | Microbial mat bacterial communities from mineral coupon in-situ incubated in ocean water Damariscotta River, Maine, United States -... | ecosystem: Environmental > Aquatic > Marine >... | reverse complement strand
GCACAAGACTGCCTCCAGCCTGATGCTGTGTCATGTCGACCATCACGACAAGGCCTATGCCTGGGCCGAGCGCCGCAAGATCGAGCGCCATCCAACCACCGGCGCGGCCCAGCTGGTGGAATTGCGCGAGACCGTGCGCGAGATCGAGACGATCCGGGAGGTCGCTCCTGCGCGAGCCGCGCAGCCGCTCCTGTTCGCGGGGCGGGCAGAGGCGGAGCTCCTTGCGCTCGGGGTGCCCCCGGACTGGCTCTCCGCGGTCCAGGCAGCCACCGAGGACTCGCTTCTCGAGCTGGCCGACCACCTGCCCCAGGAAGCCGCTGAAGCGCTCCTGGAGCTGGCCTATGGCGCCGCACCTGCGCCGGCACAGCCCGCCGCCGCCCAGGACGACATGTTCGCCCATCCCGATGCGCTGCGCCGCTTTCGCGTGCTCGCCAATGTCGAGGAACTCACCCAGGCGCTGGATTATCCTTGGGAGAAATGGACGGTCTTCCTCCACCCCGCCCAGCGCGCTTTCGCGATGCGCCGCTATAACGGCCCGGCGCGGGTCTCAGGCTCGGCCGGCACTGGCAAGACCGTCGTGGCCCTCCACCGCGCCGTCTTCCTCGCCGAGGCGTCACCATCGGACCGCATTCTGCTGACCACCTTCTCGAAAGCTCTCGCCAGCGCGCTGAAAACCAAGCTGGCGCATCTGGCGGGCCATCGCCCAGACGTGATGTCGCGCATCGATGTCCTGCCGATTGATCAAGTCGGGTTGGCATTGCACGAGGCGCGGATTGGCAAGACCAATCTCGCGACGCACCGCCAGATTCAGACCCTGCTCGATACCGCGGCGCGTGTCCGGCGGGAGAGCCGTTTTTCCAGCGCCTTCCTGTGGATGGAGTGGAATGAGGTGGTGGATGCCTGGTCGCTGCGCAGCTGGGAGGCTTATCGCGACGTACCGCGCCTCGGCCGCAAGACCCGGCTGGGCGAACAACAACGCCGCGCCCTGTGGCAGATATTCGAGGACACCCTAGGCCAGCTTGGCGAGCAGGGCCTCACCACATGGTCCCAGGTGTTCGAAGCCGTTACAGCCGAGGTTGCGGGATCGGGGTGGCAGCCCTACCGGCATGTCGTCGTCGACGAGGCCCAGGATCTGGCTATCCCGCAATTGCGCTTCCTGGCGGCGCTCGCGGGCGAGGTCCCAGATGGTTTGTTCTTCGCCGGCGATCTCGGCCAAAGGATTTTCCAGCAGCCCTTTTCCTGGCGCTCGCTTGGCGTCGATATCCGTGGCCGCTCTCATACGCTCAAGGTCAACTACCGCACCTCACACCAGATACGCTCGAAGGCCGATCTCCTCCTGCCAGGCACCATCGGCGATGTTGATGGCAATATTGAAGGCCGACGCGGCGCCGTCTCAATCTTTAACGGACCAGCTCCGGCGGTGGCGCTGTTCGAGGATGAGGGCGCGGAGGCGAGCGCCGTCGCGAGCTGGATCGGTCAACGCCTGGCCGAGGGCCTGGCACCTGAGGAAATCGGGATCATCGTGCGTTCGGCAGAGCAGATCGAACGTGCTCGGGCTGCCGTCGCTGACGCTGGCTTGCCCGGCACCGAACTGGACGATGCCGTCGAGATTGAAGCCGGACACGTCTCGATCAGCACAATGCATTGGGCCAAGGGCCTGGAATTCCGTGCCGTCTGCGTGATGGCCTGCGACGATGAGGTCATCCCGCTCCAGTCACGCGTCGAGGCGGTTGGCGATATGGCCGATCTTGATGATGTCCTGGATACGGAGCGACACCTGCTCTACGTCGCCTGCACCCGGGCGCGGGATCACCTGATGGTGAGCGGGGTAGAGCCGGCGTCGGAGTTTTTGGATGATATGGGGTGACGGGGGGCTTAAGGGAGCGGCTCGCTTCTGCCTGACAGCGCACCAACATTAAACACCGAGATTTCTTCGATTTCATCAGAGAGAGCCGCTAGACTTGCAATCTGCAAGAAAGCCAGCTTAAGCTGGCGCGGGGTGTGATCGGGGGCGGTCGGGATCGGCCGCGAAATCGCATGCGTGCAGGCGATAATACGGATGTTTCATTCTTAAGGCCGGTCGACAGCGAGCGATTCCTGAACGAGCTCGACATTTCCTCGAGGATACGAGCGCGAGCGAGCCGCGATTCAGAACAGGCCAAGCGTGATGAGGATGCGGCCTTTCGGTCCAATATCGGGGCCGGTGTTGTCAGATTAAAACGCCAAGCGAGGCACGCCCGACAAACCAGTTGGGGCGGCTAGGTTTTTTTTGTAGACTTAACTATACCCCCTCCCCACTTCCCAGTGTTCCGGTTTTTGTTGTACATCCGGATCATGTGGGGACCTGACGAACAATTTAAGTGGAACGGCGCCCATCCCGTCCCTGGCGGGGAGAGCGCCTACATTAGAGCCACGACCAGCGCGCGGTGGCCTTTCAACGCTACCATGGCCCTCTTGTTGGGTATCGGTCTGGGCGCGCTCGTGATCGGCTTTATCGCCGATGACGGCGGCCTTTGGAATATCGGTCGTCGTGCTGTCTTCGAGTACGGTCGAAATCCTGTTCCACGGCTGCTGGCGCTGATCGTCTATAGCTGGGTTTGGCTCGTCGCCATGGCGATTGATCTCGCGCTTCTGATTGCAGCAGCCAAGTATCTCCCTCGAGAGTGGCCTTGGGCTAAGACTAAGGCCTAAATTCTTCCTCATCATCGGCCCGCTGCTCAATCGCGTCGCGCGCGAGAGGCGGCGGCAGTCGATCCGTCGCTTCACCTTGAAGTCCGTCCGCCGGCATTTCCGGTCGGTGGAAGTCGCTTGGCGACATGCTATTTCCGAACCCGATTGCCTCGGCGGGCGGAGTCCGCGCGGGGTATTGCTCAGCAATCGCCTCGCGGGCTTCGTTCGAGGTCCGCATCGCCTGAGTCGTTGGCTGGCCGCCAACCAGTCCTTCTTCCATCCCGAGGCGCATGTCTCCTATGCCACTCTCGGCATTAGCGAACTGCGCGTCACTGGTCGCGTTCAATCGCGTTGCATTGTCGAGGCCCACGTTCGCGGTAGCCGCGCTCATGGTGCTGGCGTTATTCCCGATAACGGTGGTGACATCACCAGCCATCGCCTGCCCGGCCGGGATCGCACCCGAATCAACCAAATCGCCTCCTCCAATCGAATAGCTTGAGACGTCCGCCACTGCCGGCAGTTGATCAAGCTGCTGGTTCGCGAACCCGACCATCATGTCCTGCAGCGCCGGATCGGCGTTCTGGATCATGTCCGTCACTGCGTCCTGCCATCCAGGACCCGTAGAACTGTATGTCACCCCGTTCGGGTCGGTCTGCTGGCCCATATAATCAAGGAACTGATCGTTCATCGGCTGCGACCAGGTGAGGTTGCCGGACTCGTACTGTGCGGCCGTTTGTTCCAGCGACTGTTGTGCGGTCCGAGCGCGGCTGGCCCGATCGGCGTAACTGTCGGCCTGTCGGAACTGCTGAGCCGCAGTCTCCGTCGTCTGGTTCTGAACACCACCTGATTGCGAGTAGGCGTCGCTTTGGCTGGCCGAACTCACGATCGCCATCGCATCGCTCAACTCGCGGCTCTCCGTTTCGCCCAGCCCTTCCTGGTATGTCGACCGGAACTGCTCTCGATCCGTTTCGGACCATCGTGCGTTCGCGCGGATGCCCGCCTCCGCGCCCGATCCCGCAACGCCGCTGAAGGGCGTGCCAACTTTCGCCAACGCATATGCTTCTCCGCCGATTCCAAGCTCGGAGTTTTCCTCGACGGCTTGCTGATAGGTCTGATCAGCGTTCTGGCTGTGCCGCGCCACGGTGGCGGCCGCGGCGCGCTGTTCCGCCGAAAACCCGCTCGAGCTCGACGCAATCGTCTGCGCCATGTCACTCGCGGTCTGGCCGTCGCTGAACAGCGCGCTCGTGCCCTGTTCCCGTAGCGAGCTCGCCTCCTGCGACCAGTTCTGCGCGTAGCTCTCCATGTGCGAGGCGCGCCGCTGGGCTTGGGATCCGATGGTGCGACTGAATTGCGTGTCGGCCCCGATCCGGCTCAGCGCGGCGCTGTTGTCGTACACCTGATCACCGTTGGGCGTGTGCGTCAGTCGCCCGCCGCTGCCGGTCGACTGGGTGTACATGCCGCCGATATTGGTGTGCGCGGTTTCGTGCTGGTTCCCGAATTGCTGGTTGAACCGGTGCGTGTCAAAGCCGGTCGAGCCGAGCGACATATTGCCGGTCGTCTGATCACGCGCGCCGTCCGCGGCGCCCGAGGTCGCCGCGCTCATCAGGCTTTCGCTCTGGCCCGCCACCTTGTCGACCCCATAGGCGAGCGCGGAAGCGATCACCGGAATCATCAGCGCCATCCCGCCCGCTACCGACGCGATGTCCGCGTTCGCCTCCGCCACTGCGCTCAAATTGAACATCGTCAGCGCGTTGACACCGGAAGCGGATAGCTCGGCCATCGTCTGGCTCACTGCCGAGGTCATCATGATCTTGTTCAAGATCACGAACAGCGGCCCCCATGCCTGGAGCATGATGAACCCACCGAAATACGACCGGATCAGCCCCACCCCGAAGCGCGGCAGCAACATGAACGGGAAGAGCAGCGGGAACATGCAGTAGAAAAGGATCTCGAGCACGATCTTGAGATAGGGGATCCATTTGTGCGCTAGCTGCGCGCCCAGCATGTTCTGATTGCGCATCTGCAGCTCCGCCCGCGTCTGTGCCCAGGCCGCGCCGGAACCGCCCGATTCCGCGGCGAAGGCCCCTGCCCCCTCACGGAATGCATTGATTGTCATCGCTTGCACGAAGATGTCGGCCGCGTTGCGTGACTGGCCGATCAGCAACGTGTGTGCGCCCTCAATTTCCGTCGCGATCGCAGCGCGGGCCGAGGCATCGGCCATATCCGGATGCATGCGCCGGCCGAGCGCCGTCATGCTCGTATCCGCGGAATCCGCCACATTCGACCGCAACCAGGTCGCGATAGTGTCGCAGCTCTCGATCGTCGTGCCGCCGGCTCCGACCAGCCGGCCCGATCGCCCTGGATTGGGGGCATGGTCCTGCGTGATATAATCGAAGAGCGCCGGGTTATCGCGGATCTCCCCGATGGTCATGTCCCCTTCCGCGACCTCGTAATAGATGCAGTCAGCCATGTAGTTGTCCATGTTCTCGCCGAAGGGTTCGTCGAGAAAGCGAAGATCGTTCGCTTCGAACATCAGCCGAGAGCCATAGATCATTCCGCCCTTGGAATACTGGGCAATGTCCGGATCGCCGAACACGGTTTCCATCTGGCGTGTGAAGGTGTCGCCGGCCGTCGATGCGACCGAGAACGTGAAGGCCAGCACCAGAGGCACGTTCGCGACTGTCGTCGGCACTCCTGGATTTACGCGGTCGTGGATCACCACGTCCGTCTTGGGCACAAAGCCGATGCTCAAGATGACGCTCGCGGTCAGGAACCACTTGATGACGTCCCCCACCTGCCGCGACATCGCGACCTGGAAGAGGATTATCATCAGGCCAAGCAGCAGGACCAGCCGGATCAACGAGGAGATCGAGTCCTGCCCGATCATGATCGCGATCGCGTTGAATGCCTGGATGTAGTGCTCTTTCCCGCCGTAAACGATGGCGTCCATCAGGATCTCCGCTGCCCATCGCGCACCCGACGGATGCGGTGCTCGGTGCGTGCCTGCAGCGCGCGTTCGATCGACTGATACCGCTCGACGACCTGATGGGTATATCCGTGGCGCTCGGCGACTGCCCGCTGGCGCTCAGCCAGGTTCTGGAGGGTCGAGACGATTCCGGCCCGCCACTCCTCGTAGTTCACGGACATGGTGTGGTGTTCAACCGTCGTCTGGGTCTGCAGCACCTGCTGCATCATGTCGCTCATGAACAGCGTGACAAGTTCGATAGCGATGTACTCGGCGAGCTGAGGCGTGTCCGCGCGGGCCAGCATCCCCTTATAAGCGTGGTTGACGCTCAGGATCCGATAGACCGGCAGAGATGTCGCGTTCAGGAAGCTGCGTTGCTCGGCCGTGAGCGTTTGCTCAGTCTCGATACTGTCGAGGATGCCGTTGATCGTGTCGACGACGCGGCCATAGATCCCGCTCGTTTCCCCGACTTGGGTGTCCTGCTCACTCGCGCCCAAACAGTCACTTGTTTCATCGCAGCGATAGATCGTCATCGTGCCGCCTGTCAGGAGCGCGTCGATTACCTCCTGCGAGGCCCCAAGAGGCGGCAGGAAGCGATACTCATCACCCGTGTCCGCATTGGCGCCTTTGGTGATGATCATGGTGCCGGTCAGCGACATCGCGAACTCGGCCGTTTGCTGATCCGCCATGAAGCCCTGCTCGGTCAGCGCGCGCCATGCGATATTGATGTTCGTCGGCACCCGGTTTTGCGTATCGGCGTCGGTGTCGGGGTCCTGACCGCCCGTGCCGCACTGGTGGCGCGCCTGCACCCAATCGGAGAAGCGACCCGACCGCGACCCGGACGACTGGCAAATATGGTCGCGCGCTCGCGTGTTGCGCGGCCAAAGGCCCTCCATCAGATTTTGTGCCGACTCGCAGGAATTGATGTTCATGGCGTTGATCTCTTGCGCCATGTCCTGCGCATCCTGGATCGCATCCTCGCATTGTGGACAGAGCGTTTTGAGCGCGAGGGAAAAAGCGACGCCTTGCGCATTGGCGGCGAGCGCCCGCAGGTGCGCGACGAGCTGTTCAGCGTTCACAAAGGAAAAGCCACCGCTGAAGATGTCGATGCCGCCGCAGCCGGCGCGCACCGATGGCGCCTGCGCGGACATGATCTGCAGATTGTCCTGCGGTGCGCGATAGACCAGAGAGCCGCCGGTGAAGTAGCCGCCTTCCTGGCCGATGTCCGCGCGCGGACCCGTGACGTTCGCGTTGGCTTGAACGCCGGACCAGAAGTCGTCGAGCTCGTCGGACACCTGCGCCTGTGCAGTCGCGGTGAACAGGCTGGCCGCAGCGATAGTTGCCGCAGCCGTCAGCGCCGCTTTAAGGCTGGTCGTAAACATCAGAAATCCTCCCCGACTTCGCGAGACATGGTGACGAAAATTCTTTCGGCGAGCTCCTGGCCGGAGATCAGGCCGAAGGTGACCCAGTGCGGCGTATTTGTTGCGGTATCGAGCAACAAGACGGCCGGCACGACAGACTCACGCCCCTCGAGAAGGCGTGCAAACTCACCTCGATCGAGTGTTGCGTTCGGGAAGTCCGGCATGGGGCCACCGTCCACAGAGATCGCGCGAACCTCCACGCCATAGCGATCCGCGAAGGCGCGCAGGACCGGGCTGAAGCGCTGGCAATACGGGCAATCGGACCGGTAGAAATAGAACAGCCCATAGTCGTCGGAGAGATTGGCGAGATCCGTTTCCATCTCCGCTGCGCGCTCATCGACAAAGGTATGGTTGGCGAACTGCGCCATCGGCCGCCGCGTTGTGTAATCTAGGCTCGCGTCCGACCAGACATTGCGCCGCCAGTGGTCGGTGTAGACCGCGGCGCGCTCGGTGGCGTCGTATTGGAGCTCCTGATAGTAGCGGACATTCTCCGGCGTTGGACTATAGGCCGCGATCAGCCGGGCATTCTCCAGCTCCGCAACATAGGCCTGGGCCTCCTCGAGGACTTGTGCGCGGGTCGCTGGAATCGGCGTTGCTGGCGCCGCAGTGGGCTCCAGCTCCTCTTCGCTCTCCGGCTCTGGCCGCGAGCAGTAAAACCAGTGTCCAAGATCCCGGCCGCAGTAGAGGCCCGATCGCTCCGGCTCACGCACCTGCGCACTGGCCGGGCTCGCCATTGTCACGGCCGCGACGAGCGCGACCACCCACTTCAACCACACAGGCATCAGCCCCCTCCTCCGGTCATGTTTGTGGACTGCCCACTGGAATAAAAATCGCTCAGGCGATCCTGGATGCGGCTGGTCACGTCGCCCTGGCCATCTGGCGCGAAGGATTGAGTGACGTCGTTGAGGATCTCCGAGAAATCGACGTAGGACAGGTCAAGCTGGGAGAATTGCTCCGGGCTCAGGCCGCCGCATTGCGGCGATTGGGGCGAACCCCAGCCCATTCCCAGCTGCTCACGACCCTGTTCGTTGATGATGCGCGCCAGCTCGGAGCCGAAGCAGCACGAGGTGCGCACGCGCTTGCGGCAGCCGAACCAGCCGCGCTTGGCGCAGTACCAGCCGACCTCGACGCACAGGCCTTCGGCCGTGCGATGGGCCAGCTCTTGCTCCTGTTCGTTGCAGGATCCGCCCAGCAGATCGATGGCGAGGCCTTCGCCACCATTGGTGCAGCAGTTCTTCCAGATACCCGTCTTGTGGCAGCGCAGATCGTTGCCGCCCATCAGATCGAGCGACTGGCCATTGGGCGTGGAGTCGTGCGCCTGGCTCAGGCCCGCCAGTTGGGCGAGCGCTTCCGGCATATTCGTCGACTGCTCGCGCTCGACCTCGACGCAATTGCCGTCGAGGCAGGACACGGTGCCTTCGCACTGCTCGGTGGTCACCGGCTCCTGGGTCACTTCCAGGCAGTCATAGACCCGTTCAAGGCTCTGGCAGCTGTCGGACGGTTCCACGTCCAGGCAGCTTTCGCTTGCAAGCTCGCAATGCTCAGGCGGGGCGCAGTCGGTGATGACCTCGCCGACGCCCGCGCAGATATAAGGCGTTTCGCGCGCCCAGCACTCCTCGGTGACCTCGATACCCGCCACCCGGCGCGTGCCGGGCCCTTCGACACAAACTGTCTCTTGCTGCTCACATCCCAGCTCCGGATCGCTCACGTCAGGGCAGTCCACATCCTCCCAGCTGCTGCCCTCGATGTTCGTGACCGTGTCGTCGGGCGGGCCGGCGCCATCGACCAGATTTTCGCAGAGGAATTCGCGTTCGCGCTGCACGCATCCGGCCGGCTGCTCATCGCAGGTGTATTCGAGCCGGTTTTGAATGCAGGCATTGGTGAACGGGTCGCGCTCGATGCAGCTGGATCCGGTCTGGATGCAGGTTTCCGGGACGTCGCAGGTGTTGACGTCCGTGTATTCGGCACACTGGAAGCTTTGCCCGCGCGCCTGGCACCCGTTTACAAAGATGTCCCACTCCGGTTCGAACTGCGAAATGTACGGGTCGCGAACCGTGCCCCTCCAGCGATAGTTGTCGACCGGCCGGGGTTCGGCCCAATCGACAATGCAGACCGGTTCGGTGGGGCTTTCGACACATTGTTTGCTGTCGGCCGGCGGGCAGTTCTCCCGGACCCACCGTTCGTCCACCACCGTCGCCACCATGTCCGAGGGGTGACCGGCGCCGGGCAACTCATCCTCGCACATATAAGTGTCTTCCATCACGGCGCAGCCGCCGGACGGATCGTCGGCCGGACAGCGATACTCGTGCCGTTCGCGCAGACAGCTGCCGCCGAAATCCCGTTCGAGGCACTCTGTCGCGACGAAGGTGCAGCCTGCACTCGAGCCACACCCGTCGCTCGGCGCCACGGCATCGCACTGGTAGTCCTGCGCCAGCTGCCAGCATTCGGCCGACGCCAGGACGCCCGGCGCAATCTCGCGCTGGCTCGGCGAGGCATCGACGCAATATGGTGTGCCCGTTTCCCGGCACCGCGGCGTATCGTCGAAGGCTTCGCAGCCCTGCCAGACGAAACTGCGTTCGCCGGGCCGCTGGATGACCTGCGAGGGCGGATGGCCCTCGATCGGCGCGGCGCATCGCCAAAGACTGGACCGCTCTGAGCAGCCTTGCGATCCGTCGCCCACTTCGCACTCGTAGCGGCGGCGCCAGCGAACACAATCGCCGGCGCGGTTGGTCGCCACGCAGCTCTCGGAGGCCAACGAGCAGTCGCCCATCTCCCCCTCGCCCGGAACCGGGTCTGGCTCGTAGTTCGCGTCGCAGGCCTGCGGATAGATCTCGCAGATGTTGATTTCGGCCCTGATCGTGCAGTCGGTGGGGTCGCCGTAGATGACGTCTGGATCGCAGATAACGCCTTCGCCATGCTGCAAGGATTTCACGTAGCGCGAGGCTGCGATCGCCTCGATCGAGGCCGTGCCGCCGGCGTTGAAGAATGAGGCCGGCGCCTCGAGCTGATGCTGGCCCAAGCTAGCGTATTGCAGGAGCGGTGCTGTGGACGCCTGCTGATTTGAACCCGAGCGGTTCTCGTATTCTTCGCATGTGTTGACCGCCTCGGCGACTTCGCAATCGTAGACCACCTCGCGCTGCAGGCAATCCGACTGGATGGTGGGTCGCGACAGATTGCCAGCGGAGATCCGCCAGACACCGCCGGCACCCAGAACTTCGTCGGGATGGCCGGAGCCCGCAGTCACGCCGTCCAGGCTGAGATATGCGGCCAGGTCCGGATCTGCGGTAAGTTCGGCCGCCGTGATCACCGGATTGATCTGTGTCGAGCCGGAACCGGTGCAGGTTTCCGAGACGGCTACGCATGAACTCTCCGGACGGCTCGCGATGCACGCGTCGTCCCAACCCCAGCTCGACTGGGACGCGACTGAAGAGGAAACCGGCGTGCCGGCGGCCGGCACCAGACCCTCGCACTGATAGGCCACGCTGCGCGCATTGCAGCCGCCTGATCCGTCGTCGATCTGGCAGCTATAGGTGTTGAGCGTCGTCGCACAGCTGCCGTCCGCCGCATTGGCCTCGCACACGCTGGTCACCAGCTCGCAATCGGAGTAGGCGCCGCATGTGTCCAGCGGGGTCCGGGTTTCGCAGGTGTAGGTGCGCTCCTGCTCCCAGCAGTCGGAGGTGATTTCTACCCCGCCGACGGTCCGCGTTTGTGGATCCGCATCAACACACCGCGTCGACGTGAGAGTGCACCCGACATCGCCCCGCATCGCCGTGCAGGCGCTCTCGTTGAAGGCCCCCCCGCCGGCAGTCCGGATCTCTCGAAGCACCGGACCAACGCCGCTCATCTGATTGTCGCAGCGGTACTCGCTGCTGAAAGCGTGGCAG
>Ga0316204_10011655_pt1 | contig 10943 bp, 11 predicted proteins | sample 6monrhotite_MG_2_FD_205661 | JGI IMG/M metagenome (GOLD analysis project Ga0316204, IMG submission 205661) | Microbial mat bacterial communities from mineral coupon in-situ incubated in ocean water Damariscotta River, Maine, United States -... | ecosystem: Environmental > Aquatic > Marine >... | reverse complement strand
CTGTTGATCTTGGCGGCGCTGTTGCGTTCTTGCCTGGTTCGCAGGTTGACGTTCGCCCTGTTCGTGATGCGACTGCATTGATGCACATCGCACAGCCGTTCCAGATTTTGAAAATGGACCGTCGTCGTGGCAACATCGTTGTTTCCCGTCGTGCCATCCTTGAAGAGTCGCGTGCAGAACAGCGTTCCGAAATTATCGGCAAGTTGGCTGAAGGTGACGTTGTTGAGGGTGTTGTTAAAAACATCACTGACTACGGCGCATTCGTTGATCTTGGCGGTGTTGACGGCCTACTGCACGTTACAGACATGGCATGGCGCCGTGTTAACCACCCATCCGAGATCTTGGAAATCGGTGGTACTGTTAAAGTTCAGGTTGTTAAAATCAACAAAGATACTCAGCGTATCAGCCTTGGTATGAAACAGTTGCAAGACGATCCTTGGGGCGATGTCGAAGCACGTTACCCACTTGAATCTGTTCACATGGGCCGCGTTACAAACATCACCGATTACGGTGCATTTGTAGAGCTTGAAGCCGGTGTTGAAGGTCTGGTTCACGTTTCCGAAATGTCTTGGACTAAGAAGAACGTACACCCAGGCAAAATCGTTTCTACTTCGCAAGAAGTCGAAGTTATGGTTCTGGAAATCGATTCTTCGCGTCGTCGCGTATCCCTTGGCCTGAAACAAACTCAGGGCAACCCATGGGACAACTTCGCTGCTGCATTCCCTGCTGGCACAGAAGTTGAAGGCGAAATCAAAAACATCACCGAATTTGGTCTGTTTGTTGGTCTCGACGGCGACATCGACGGCATGGTTCACTTGTCCGATCTCGATTGGGATCGTTCGGGCGACGACGCTATTCAGGATTACAACAAAGGTGACGTGGTTAAGGCCGTTGTTACTGACGTTGATATCGACAAAGAGCGTATCTCGCTTTCGATCAAAGCGTTGGACGGTGACCCGTTCGTTGGCGCGACTGACGGCATCAAACGTGGCGCAGTTGTTACGGTTGACGTTACATCGATCGAAGACGGTGGCATCGAAGTTGAACATGATGGCATGAAAGCCTTCATCCGTCGCTCCGATCTATCGCGTGACCGTGCTGAACAACGCCCAGAGCGTTTCAACGTTGGTGACAAGATCGACGCACGTGTAACAAACATCGATCGCGCAAACCGTCGTCTTGGTCTTTCGATCAAAGCACGCGAGATTGCAGAAGAGAAGGAAGCCGTTGAACAGTATGGCTCTTCCGACTCCGGTGCGTCCTTGGGCGATATTCTTGGTGCAGCGCTGAAAGGCGGCGACGAGTAATCGTTCTTACCCAAGCTATTAACATTATGTGGAGCGGTGTCAGTGATGGCATCGCTCCATTGCTTTTTGTCGCAGGTTTTTACGAATCACGAATTCATGACCCTTAACGGGGTGCGCTAATTTCGGCTTATTCGGTTAAGGGTGTGTCACTTGCTGGACTAAGTTGAGCACTTTTCCGCCGTTTGACGCGATATTTTGTCGTATAATGCTTGGGCTCACTTTCCAAAAAAGGTAAACCCTGCCAGAATGATAGCAAGTGTAGTATCTTTATTCAGTATGCTTGAATGTTTCGGTTGGTGGGCGAAGAACTTCGGGAGAGGGATTAATAAAATGATAAAATCTGAGTTAGTTCAAAAAATTGCAGACGAAAATCCGCATTTGTATCAACGTGATGTTGAGCGGATCGTAGGCACGATTTTTGACGAGATCATTGAGGCGATGGCATCCGGTAACCGTGTGGAGCTTCGCGGTTTTGGCGCGTTCTCGGTGAAGAAGCGCGATTCTCGGATGGGGCGCAATCCGCGCACAGGTGAATCGGTTTCAGTTGACGAGAAGTACGTACCGTTTTTCAAAACCGGTAAACGTCTGCGTGACCGTCTAAACGGCAGATAACGCCTAAAGGAATTCCTATGCGATACATTCGCTACAGCTTTTATGCTGTGTTGATGGTGGTGCTGGTGATGCTGGCGCTAGCCAATCGTGAAATGGTTACGCTGGCTGTTTTGCCCGAACAGCTTTCCAGCATTTTCCCCGTTTCGATCCGCCTACCAATGTTCGTCGTGATTATGCTGTCGATGCTAGCTGGCCTGTTGGTTGGCTACGTGCTGGAGTATTTTCGTGAACATAAACAACGCCGCGAAGCCGCCGTGCGTAAGCGCGAGGTTGATGTGCTGGCACGTGAAGTGGACGCGTTGAAGAAGCAGGCGGGCACGGAAGAGGATGATGTCCTCGCCTTGCTAAACTGATGAAGGTTAAGATTTGCGGGCTAAAGACGCCAGACAGTGTGGCGGCCGCGGTTGATGCGGGAGCGTCCTATCTTGGGTTTGTGTTTTTCCCAAAATCCCCACGGCATTTAGCGTATCGGCAGGCCGCAGAACTGGCGGTGACCGTTCCCGACGGTGTTATCAAAGTCGCGCTTACCGTTAACGCAGATGATGAGGCGTTGGCGAAAATGCTGGGTGAAGTTCCCGTTGATATGCTGCAATTGCACGGTTCCGAAAGCCCTAAACGGGTGGCTTATATTAGGGAACGTTTCGATCTGCCTGTGATGAAGGCGGTCGGGGTCGCTGATGCTGGCGATCTGCCACAACTTGTCGAATATGCCACGGTTGCCGATCAGTTGCTTGTCGATGCCAAACAGCCTAAAGATGGCCCGCTGCCGGGTGGAAATGGGCTGGCTTTCGATTGGCGTCTTATCGCGGATTTGAAATGGCCGACCCCTTGGATGCTGGCAGGTGGTTTGACACCGGATAACGTCGCCGAGGCAATGCGCCTGACGGGGGCGAGCATGGTTGATGTGTCTTCTGGTGTGGAATCCGCGCCGGGGGTGAAGGATTTGGACAAAATCGCGGCTTTCATAAGGGCCGCTAAAGGAGCGGTGTGATGGCCTCGGATACGGTGAACTCTTACAAGACTGGCCCTGACGAACAGGGGCGTTTCGGTAACTATGGTGGGCGCTTTGTAGCGGAAACTTTGATGCCGTTGATCCTCGATCTCGAGGCCGAGTACGAGAAGGCCAAAACCGACGATTCCTTTTGGGCCGAGATGGACGATTTGTGGAAGCATTACGTTGGTCGCCCTAGCCCGCTTTATTATGCTGAAGGTTTGACGAAGCATCTTGGTGGTGCGAAAATTTATCTGAAACGGGACGAGCTGAACCACACGGGCGCGCACAAAATTAACAATGTGCTTGGCCAGATTCTGTTGGCGCGCCGTATGGGTAAAACGCGTATTATTGCGGAAACGGGTGCGGGCCAGCACGGTGTCGCTACGGCGACCGTTTGTGCCAAGTTTGGCTTGAAATGTGTGGTCTTTATGGGTGCGACAGATGTTGAGCGTCAGGCGCCGAACGTATTCCGCATGAAATTACTCGGCGCCGAGATTGTGTCGGTGACGGCTGGTCGTGGTACATTGAAAGACGCCATGAATGAGGCGATGCGCGATTGGGTAACTAACGTAAATGACACGTTCTACTGCATCGGCACGGTTGCCGGCCCGCATCCGTATCCGGCAATGGTTCGTGATTTCCAGTCGATCATCGGCAAGGAAGCTCGTGAGCAGATTTTGGAACAAGAAGGCCGCCTGCCTGACACGTTGATCGCTGCGATTGGTGGCGGTTCAAACGCGATGGGGCTGTTTTTTCCGTTTCTTGACGACACAGACGTTGCAATTATTGGTGTCGAGGCTGGTGGACACGGTGTTGATGACCGTAACGAACATGCAGCGAGTGTGGCTGGCGGTCGCCCAGGTGTCTTGCACGGGAATCGGACGTACTTGTTGCAGGACGATGATGGGCAAATCCTTGAGGGGCACTCGATTTCGGCGGGCCTAGATTATCCGGGTATAGGGCCGGAGCATTCATGGCTGAATGATATCGGGCGGGTTGAGTATGTCTCGATCACCGATGTTGAAGCGCTAGAGGCCTTCCAGCTTTCGTGCACGACGGAGGGAATTATCCCAGCGTTGGAGCCCTCACACGCCTTGGCGCATGTGGCCAAGATTGCACCGGATTTGCCGAAGGACCACGTGATTATCATGAATATGTGTGGCCGTGGTGATAAGGATATCTTCACCGTTGCTGCCGCGCTTGGCGTTGACGTCAGCGAATGAAGTCGGCCTTTCACCTAGCTTATAACGTGCGCGATCTGGATGATGCGCGGACGTTTTACGGAGAACTGCTTGGCTGTGTCGAGGGACGAAGCACCGACACTTGGGTGGATTACAATTTTTTTGGCCATCAGATCTCCCTGCATTTGGGCGAACCGTTTGCAACCGCGCGAACGGGGCTGGTCGGTGGTATCAAAGTTCCGATGCCGCATCTTGGTGTGGTTTTGACACTGAGTGATTGGAAAGTGTTGGCCGCGAAGCTAGAATCAGCGGGAACTGATTTCCTGTTGCCCCCATCCGTGCGTTTCAAAGACGAGCCGGGCGAGCAGTGGACAATGTTTTTCCACGACCCAAGCGGAAACCCAATCGAAATAAAAGGTTTCGCAGATTTCGACGGACTGTTTGCAAGTTAAATTCAAGGTGCGGTTCTTCACGTGTTTTGTTTCGTGAAGGCGCCGTAAGCCCAAAATCCGACCTAAAGGCGCAAAACACCCAGTAAATCGGGCCTAAACTTTCGTTTAGGGTGCGTTTGTGGGCCGTTAGATAGATAAATGCCCGAAAATCTGACGCTTATTCAATCGGTTTACCGGCGCCGTTTACACCCTCTGGTCAATATCAACTTTTCTGCCCAGCACGCATCTTCAGGTTATTCGCAGCACAACGTTGTGACCAACCGGAGATTAAAATCATGAAAACTACATCCTTTGTATCCGCCGCTCTTACAGCACTAGTTCTTTCCACAAGCGCAGTGATGGCAGCCGATCCTGCACTATATGCGGATGACGTACTTGTTCAGACTGTGACTGCTCAGCTAGAGGCACAGGGCTTTATCGTTGTTGACGTAGAGCGCACGTTGCTTGGCCGTTACAAAATCGAAGCTCTCTCGGCAGACGGCGCGCAGCGTGAAATGGTCATCAGTGCAAACTCTGGTGAAGTTCTTCGCGATCAGATCGATCAGGTTTCTGTAGACGGCTACGAAGACGGTAGTGACGAAAACGAAATCGAAAACGCTGATGACAATGAAGTTGATGGCCACAGTGAGGATAACACCGACAACGGCTCTGACGACGATGGAGCTGACGACAACGGCTCTGACGACGACAACGGCGCTGATGAGGCGGACGATGAAAGCGACGACGTTTAAGCGCATCAAATATTAATTGAACTAGATTCGAGAGGCCGGCAAATGCTGGCCTTTCTTTGTGTTGGCATTTTTGCGGCGAGCGCGTACGTTGCGTCAAAGTTATGGGAGAAGACAATTGGTGAAAAAATCGAAAGTAGTAGTGCTTTGGTCCGTCGTCCTGGTTCAGGCAGTTTGCGCGGCATTTTTCATCACCGAGTTTTCGATTGAACTATTAGGCAAAGGCGGCCCACTTTTCGCATGGGAATTGCACGAACTGGTTGAGATTTCGGCAAATCTTGGTTTGATACTAGGGCTTGGGCTGGGCATCTTCCTCGTGGCGGAAATAATGGCGCGGAACCGTAAGGTCGAAGGTCAGTTGCGTGTTGTTTCTGGTGAGTTCAACAAGCTCTTGGAAGAACATTTCAAAGGTTGGGCGCTAACACCATCCGAAAAAGATGTGGCATATTTTGCGATTAAGGGCATGTCTAACGCCGAAATCTCGGACTTGCGCGAGACGAGCGAAGGCACCGTTAAGGCTCAGATGAACGCAGTCTACAAAAAGGCTGGTGTGGTTAGCCGAACGCAGTTGCTTGGGTATTTCATCGAAGAATTGATGGCCGAAAGCCCAGAACCAGCTGGCGCCCAATAAAGGCCGGCGAGTGGCCAGCCTTTATTGAATATATCTACCGTTATTAAATCGCGGCCAGTTCGGCTTTGATCATCCGTACGGCTGAAACTGGATCGTCCGCACGCCAGATGGGGCGACCAACGACGATGTGGTCAGCGCCATTACCAACCGCGATCGCGGGCGATGCGACGCGTTTTTGGTCGTCGGTGTTGGTTCCGGCGGGGCGGACGCCGGGGGTGACGATCAATTTGCCTGATGCTTCGGGTAAGGCGCGGATTATCGCGGCTTCTTGCGGGCTGGCGATTACGCCGTCGGCACCCGCGATAAAAGCCTGTCGTGCGCGTTCAACGACGATTGACTGGATATCACCGTCGCGGATCATGGCGACATCGAGATCACCCCGATCAAGGGATGTTAGAATGGTCACGGCGAGGATCTTCATGTTTGTATCCCCGCGGCCAGCTACGGCTGCGCGGACGACATTCGGGTCGCCGTGAACTGTCAGGAAGTCCAGATCGAATTGCCCAAGTCCTGCAACGGCGTTCTCTACGGTCTGCCCGATATCGAAAAGCTTCATATCAAGGAAGACACGTTTGCCCATCTCGGTCAGCTCGTTGGCCAGCGCCAAGCCACCGCCGGTCAGCATTCCGAGGCCGATTTTGTAAAATGAAACTTCGTCCCCCAGCTTTTCGACAAGGCGCAGACCTTGCAGGGCATTAGGAACGTCGAGGGCTACGATCAGGCGATCATCTGCTTTGCTCATGGGGTTCTCCTTTGCAGCATATATATCCGATATATGCTGTGGGGTGGGCCGGCTCAAGGGGACAAAAGAGCCTAGTTATCGTTGTAGAGAATCCGCATGTCAGGATCTTCGGTGCAGTACATGTGAACCCAGATATAGGCGTGGTAGAACAAAGCTAAAACCAGTGCATTCCACGACCCCAATAACAATCCGATGCCCCACAATCCGGTGAAGACAAATGTGTACATCGCGTTGGAGGAGTACTGGAAAGCGCCTTGATCGACCTGGGGCATGTTCAGGTATTCGTCAAAGAAGTGGTCGCCACCTAGTGCGCGGTTAATAGTGAAGTATTTCAGAACCGAGTGCATCGTCCACCCGATCAACCCCATCAGTAACACACCCGCGATGAGCTCCATGGTTCGGTCCCCGTCGAGCGATCCGTAATCCGCAATCCCGACTACAATTAGCAGTATTGGGCGGGCACCTAGGAGCGGCAGGAATATCCAACCCCAAACCTTTAAGGCGTTGCCCCCGAACAGACGCACCATGATATCGAAGTGCAGTTGTAGACGGAATACGACGGCGACGATGCTTTGATGGATCAGGCCGACGGAGATCGTGGCATAGGCCCATGTTATCGTTCTGAGGCCCAGAAAACTGCCGCCGTTGTCTTTTAGCAGCGAACACGTGCCGATAGTGATCAGTGCCGCGATCATGGCGTGTTGGATCTGACCGCGGAATACCTCGGACTTTTTGGTGTTGGTTCGGATGTCGGATAGGCTACGCATAATATGGTCCTCCTGTTTCGTAACCTAGCAGAAATGCGCTCAACGGCCAAACGAGGTCCTTGCAAGGCCATGATAGCACCCCCATTTATTACTCAAAGGGTCCTACTTGACGTGCCAGATGGGCGTCGGTCGTATGGGCGCCATTAAGGAGAGAGCAATGAACTTTGAAAAGTTTACCGAGCGGAGCCGTGGTTTTGTACAGGCCGCTCAAACAATAGCACAACGTGAAGAACACCAGCGGTTTATGCCTGAGCATCTGCTGAAAGCATTGTTGGATGATGACCAAGGCTTGGCGGCGAATTTGATTAAACGTGCAGGTGGCGCGCCGAATGTTGCAATAGCCGAGGTTGATGTCGCGGTTGCGAAGCTGCCTAAGGTTTCGGGTGATCAATTATATATGGACGGCCAGACCAGCAAGGTTTTGGCCGAGGCTGAGAAACTGGCCGACAAGGCTGGCGACAGCTTTGTGACTGTTGAGCGTTTGTTGACGGCGCTGGCTGTTACAAAGTCCGAGGCTGAGAAAGCCTTGAAGACTGCTAAAGTAACTGCACAGGCGCTGAACGAAGCCATTAATGACATTCGACAAGGACGGACTGCGGATTCCGCGAGTGCGGAGGATAGTTATGAGGCGTTGAAGAAGTACGCTCGCGACCTGACCGAAGCAGCACGTGAGGGCAAGATTGACCCGATCATTGGCCGTGACGAAGAAATTCGTCGCACGATGCAGGTTTTGGCGCGGCGCACCAAGAACAACCCCGTTTTGATTGGTGAACCAGGCGTTGGTAAAACAGCGATTGCGGAAGGTTTGGCTTTACGAATTGTTAATGGTGATGTGCCGGATTCAATTGCTAACAAAAAGTTAATGTCGCTGGATATGGGCGCGTTGATTGCCGGTGCAAAGTACCGTGGTGAATTCGAAGAACGCCTTAAAGCGGTTCTTAATGAAGTGACTCATGCGAATGGTGAGATCATTCTGTTTATCGACGAAATGCACACGCTCGTTGGTGCGGGCAAGTCGGATGGAGCAATGGATGCCTCGAACCTTCTGAAACCAGCACTCGCTCGCGGCGAGTTGCACTGTGTTGGTGCGACCACTCTCGATGAATATCGCAAACATGTGGAAAAAGACGCAGCTTTGGCGCGGCGGTTCCAGCCCGTGATAGTAGAGGAACCCACTGTCGAAGACACGATCTCTATCCTGCGCGGCATCAAGGAAAAATACGAGCTGCACCACGGTATCCGAATTTCCGACCGCGCGTTGGTTGCTGCGGCGACCCTCTCGGATCGCTATATCACTGATCGGTTCTTGCCGGACAAAGCCATCGATCTGATGGATGAAGCCGCGAGCCGTCTGCGGATGGAGGCGGATAGCAAACCAGAAGAGCTCGATGCGCTTGATCGTGAGGTTCTGCAAAAGCAGATTGAGGCAGAAGCCTTAAAGCAGGAGAAGGACGACGCCTCGGCGGATCGTCTGGTGAAACTGCTGAAAGAACTGTCGGGTTTGCAGGAGAAATCAACCGAGATGACCGCGCGTTGGCAGGCCGAACGTGACAAGATGGCTGGGGCGCGTGACATTAAAGAAGAGCTCGAATCCGCACGGGCTGAATTGGATCAAGCGATGCGAGGTGCTGATCACGCCAAAGCCGGGGAATTGACGTATAGCATTATCCCTAATCTTGAGGCGCGTTTGGCCGATGCAGAAGCGGCCGAAAGCCAAGCTACAGACGTTATGGTGGAAGAAGCCGTAATGCCTGAGCATATTGCCAGCGTGGTCGAGCGCTGGACCGGCATTCCTATGGATAAAATGCTGGAAGGTGAGCGTGAGAAGCTGCTGAAGATGGAAGTTGAACTTGGCAAACGTGTGATTGGCCAGAACCTTGCGGTGAAGGCTGTGTCAGATGCAGTGCGGCGTGCGCGGGCGGGGTTGAATGACCCAAACCGACCGTTGGGCAGCTTCCTGTTCCTCGGGCCAACCGGCGTGGGTAAAACGGAGTTGACCAAAGCTTTGGCCGAATACTTATTCGACGATGACACCGCCATGACGCGTGTGGATATGTCGGAGTTCATGGAGAAGCACTCGGTTTCGCGTCTGATCGGTGCCCCTCCGGGGTATGTCGGATATGACGAGGGTGGCGTGTTGACCGAGGCCGTGCGCCGCCGTCCGTATCAGGTTATCTTGTTTGACGAGGTGGAAAAAGCACACCCCGATATCTTCAACGTATTGTTGCAGGTTCTGGATGACGGGCGTTTGACTGATGGACAGGGGCGTGTGGTTGATTTCAAGAACACGCTGATCATCCTGACCTCGAACCTTGGGTCGCAGGCGCTGAACGATACGTCTCTGGATACAGGAGAAGCGAAAGAGGTGGTGATGGAGGCCGTGCGCGGCCACTTCCGCCCCGAATTCCTGAACCGTCTGGACGAGATCGTCGTGTTTGACCGGCTGAGTCGTGAAAATATGGACGGCATCGTCGACATACAGTTGGATATTCTCGGCAAACGCCTGCGTGCGCGTAAGATTGTACTCGAATTGGACGAGGCTGCGCGTAAGTGGTTGGCCGATACCGGCTATGACCCGGTGTATGGTGCACGGCCGTTGAAACGGGTGATCCAAACCTATCTGCAAAATCCGCTGGCTGAAATGCTGTTGGGTGGAGAAGTCTTTGACGGGTCCAAGGTGCCGATATCGGCAGACAGCGAAGGGCTCGTTATCGGACAGGCGGTGAATGTCACCGACTTCGAGACAGTGCATTAACTAGTAGTATCAGTTGAAAGAGGCCCAGCCGTCATCCGGTTGGGCCTCTTTTAGTCCGATGGTATCGTCCGACGCTATCCGTCGATCGCTTCCAGAATGATTGCGCCCAGCATTTCGTTGACTGGTGCCATGCTGTCACCGGGCATAAAGCGGTGGCCGACGGTGGTCTGATCGGGGTTCTCAGGAGTGGAGAATACGAAGATACCGTATGGGCAGAACGCAATGTTCATAATGTCTGCTTCCATAGCATCACGAGATACGGACGCGGAGCAAAAGCTGTAGACGACACCCTCGGAAAATAGGGTGACGTCAGATCCAAGATCAACGCGTGTGCGCTCCAACATCTCGCCTACGTGGCTAACCGAGTCGATAGTCAGACCTTGGTCGAGAATCGCGCTTTCGACGGAAAACGCTACGTTGCCGAAGGAATCGTCCACGATCCAAGATGTGATATCTTGCGCAACGGCGGGAGTCGCGAGGAATATCGCGACCGTTATGGGTAGTATCCGGTTAAACATGCTGTCATCCTTTTCTGAATTGGCTCTTTGAGCAGTGGAATACCGTGAATATTGCTATCCTACGTTGATGTATATCATGGAAAAGCTCAACGTATGCAGGTGTTTCGCATCATCTAGGCCAGTTTCTTGAATTAATTTTAAAAAACTGTAATTTAGGTGTTGCACGACTCGTTGGTGGGGTCTAGAAGTCCCCTCATCAGCAAGGCAACACGCTAAGTTGGTAACAAACACTGAGACAAACGAGCGGCTGGTGCGC
>Ga0316204_10011654_pt1 | contig 10943 bp, 11 predicted proteins | sample 6monrhotite_MG_2_FD_205661 | JGI IMG/M metagenome (GOLD analysis project Ga0316204, IMG submission 205661) | Microbial mat bacterial communities from mineral coupon in-situ incubated in ocean water Damariscotta River, Maine, United States -... | ecosystem: Environmental > Aquatic > Marine >... | reverse complement strand
ACAGTCGCCAATTTGATGCTAGCGAGAAAGAACTCATCCGGGATGAGAAAGCCCGACTTTATGTTCGTGGACGAGGCTTGACGCCGGGCATATCAATACATTTCTCCGAGTGCTGTTCGCCGCTACCAGGTGACCGAATTGTCGGCGTTATGGTGCCGGATAAAGGCGTGACCATTCACACCATTGATTGCGATGCGCTGACCGAGCACGACGAATCCGACACGGATCGCTGGATTGACTTGGGCTGGACAGCGGAGGCCGAAGAGAACGCGGTGTCTGCGGCACGGGTTCATGCCGTTATGCACAATACGCCTGGCGCACTGGCCGAGATCGCTAAAGCGGTGGGTGAAAACCGTGGAAATATCGGGAATGTCAAAACGCTGAAACGCGCCAAGGACTTCTTTGAAATGCAATTTGATATCGAAGTGTTCGACAATCGGCATTTGGCGAACATTATATCGGCTTTGAAAATGTGTAACAGCGTGGTGTCCGCCGAACGCGCACGCGGCGAAACAGACGAGACCGAAACATGAATACTGAAGACGTTCTAAATGAATTTCGCGCTGCCGGTGCCTTACTAGAAGGGCATTTCATCCTGTCTTCAGGTTTGCGGAGTCCTGTTTTCCTACAAAAGGCGAAGGTATTTGCGAATGCGGAACGCACGGCGATGCTCTGCAAAGCTCTAGCAGACAAAGTAAAATCCGAACTGGGTGAGGCGCCGGATATCATTGTGTCTCCTGCCGTTGGAGGCATTGTTCCGGGTTATGAGATGGGCCGTCAGATGGGTCTGCCTGCGATTTATGTTGAGCGTGAGGATGGCAAGTTTCGTTTACGCCGAGGTTTTGAACTTTCGCGGGGCCAAAAAGTGCTGGTCGTCGAGGACATTGTGACGACTGGTTTGTCATCTCGTGAATGTATCACTTCGCTTAAAGAAACCGGCGCAAATGTAGTGGCCGAGGCTTGCTTGATTGACCGCTCGGGTGGAAAAGCCGATGTCGGCGTGCCTTTGATCGCATTGGCTTCAATAGAATTTCCGACCTATGCAGCAGATGATTTGCCGCCTGAACTTGCCGCTATTCCAGCTATCAAGCCGGGAAGTCGGGATTTGAAGACATGAGCCAGCCTGTTCGCCTTGGGGTGAATATCGACCATGTCGCGACCATCAGGAATGCGCGTGGCGGTCTGCATCCTGACCCTGTTCGCGCGGCACGTCAGGCGGCTGAAGCGGGAGCTGATGGTATCACGGCCCATTTGCGTGAGGATCGCCGCCATATTGGCGACAAAGATATTGAGCGCCTTGCCCACGAGATTGATTTGCCATTGAATTTTGAGATGGCTGCGACCGAGGAAATGCTCGCCATCGCGCTGGCCCACAAACCGCATGCGTGCTGTATCGTTCCAGAAAAGCGTGAAGAACGGACGACCGAGGGCGGGTTGGATGTGGCAGGCGGCCATCTGCATATTGCACCGTTTGTTGACCGGCTAAATGCAGCGGGCATTCGTGTTTCTTTGTTTATCGAGCCGGATCCAGTTCAGATTGCCGTAGCGGAGGCTATCGGCGCGTCCGTGGTCGAGTTTCACACCGGTGCCTATTGCGACGCCTATATTGCGGGCGACCGAACTAAAACGGTAGGGCTTTTGGAGCGCGTCAAAACCGCTTGCGCGCTGGCAGATGAGCGTGGTTTGGAAGTTCATGCAGGGCATGGCCTGACCTATGACACAGTAAAGCCGGTTGCCGCCATTGCTCAGGTAATAGAGCTGAATATTGGTCATTTTCTGATCGGCGAAGCAATATTCCGTGGCCTGCGCGAAGCGGTCACCACTATGCGTGGTCTTATCGTGGATGCCCGTAGTGAGGCGGTAGCTTGATCATCGGAACGGGCACCGACCTGATCGATATTCGCAGGATTGAAAAGACACTGGGCCGGTTTGGTGACAGGTTCACGCAACGTTGTTTCACCGAAATCGAGCAAGCCAAATCTGATCGCCGTAAAGAACGCGCTGCCAGCTATGCTAAGCGCTATGCGGCCAAGGAAGCGGGTGCGAAAGCGCTTGGAACCGGTATTGCGCGCGGCGTGTCCTGGAAAGAAATCGGCGTTGTAAACTTGCCAGGTGGCAAGCCGACGCTGGAGCTGAAAGGTCGTGCTCTGGACTGGTTGGCCATGCTTACGCCAGAGGGGATGACCGCCTTTGTTCATATCAGCATCACTGACGAGCCACCTTACGCTTTGGCCAATGTGATCATTGAGGCTCTGCCCGAGGCTGAGCAATGAGCCTCGAACTAAAACGGTTTCAGGACAATATCGGGTATCAATTCAAAGATTTGGAATTGCTGCAACGCGCGTTGACGCATTCCAGTTTCGGCGACGGTAATCGACAAGTTCGAAATTATGAGCGCCTGGAATTTTTGGGCGATCGCGTGCTCGGCCTGATTGCCGCAGAGGCCATGTTCACGAAATTCAAGATGGCCCGAGAGGGGCGGTTGGCGCCACTCTTCAATTCTCTTGTCGATAAAAACGCTTGTGAACGCGTGGCTCGAAAATTCGAGCTTGGGCCAGCCTTGCGCATGTCGCCGTCCGAAGAGAATGTTGGGGGGCGCGACAAAGCTTCCATTCTTGCGGATGCCACAGAATCCGTTATGGCAGCGGTCTATCTGGATGGTGGTCTGGAAGCGGCCATCGGCGTGTTTGAGCGCGGATGGGGTGAAGCCATCTCACAACTGACTGAAAAGCCGCGTAATCCAAAGTCGGACTTGCAGGAATTGGCCGCCAAAGAAGGTTATGGCCAACCGCAATACGACCTTTTGGAGCAAGCGGGGCCAGACCACATACCGATTTTCGTGGTTCGGGTGACATTGGATAAATTTGATCCGTGCGAGGGGCAGGGCGGATCGAAACAGGAAGCACAGCGTGAGGCCGCATCGGCCATGCTGCAAAGGATAAAACGTCATGACTGAAACCCGCGCCGGTTTTGCGGCCATTATCGGAGCACCGAATGCCGGCAAATCAACGCTGGTGAATGCGTTGGTCGGTGAAAAAGTCACCATCGTCACGCGAAAGGTTCAGACGACCCGTTTCCCGGTTCGCGGCATTGCGATGGCAGGCGATGATCAAATTGTGCTGGTGGATACGCCCGGCGTGTTCGAACCGCGGCGTCGTCTCGACCGCGCCATGGTGAAGTCTGCTTGGACCGGCGCTGATGATGCAGATGCCATTGTCCACGTGATTGATGTTGAGGCGCGCGATCTGGTCGAGAAGGGCCGCGGAGGCGGAGCGGAAAAACTGTCGGTCAAGGATGACAACAGCGTCACGGAAGGCCTGAAAGCCGCTGGTAAAACCGCCATTTTGGTTTTGAACAAGATCGACATGCTGGAACGCGACAAGTTGTTGCCGGTCATTGAATCCCTGAATGCCACTGGCGTTTATTCTGATGTTTTTATGATCAGTTCGACCAAAGGCTATGGCGTTGCCGATTTGAAGGCAAAACTCGCCTCTATGATGCCATCGAGCCCACATTTATATCCCGCAGACCAAGCGGCGGATATTCCGCAACGCCTTCTGGCGGCTGAGATTACGCGTGAGCAAATCTATGATCGTTTGCATCAAGAATTGCCCTATTCGACGGCTGTTGAAACCGAGAGCTGGAAACGTTTGCACGACGGATCCGTTCGTATCGAACAACGCATCTATGTCGAACGGGATAGTCAGCGCCCAATCGTTCTGGGTAAGGGCGGGCAGACCGTGAAGGTAATTGGCTCCGCTGCGCGTGCGGAAATGGAACAGGCCTTCGGGTGTAAAATACATCTTTTTCTGCAGGTTCAAATCCAGCCGGGTTGGGATGAAAACCGCGCCCGTTATCTGGCTATGGGACTGGATTTTGACATCTGATGGAATGGAGCGGCAGAGGACATGTTCTGGCCGTTCGCCCACATGGTGAAACCAGCGCAATCGTCGAGTTGCTGACCGCAGATCAGGGCCGCCATGCGGGACTGGTTCGCGGTGGACGGTCTCGCACCATGCGCCCTGTACTCCAGCCCGGAAATACTGTCACAGCGAACTGGCGGGCGCGCCTTGCCGATCATCTCGGCAATTATTCCATTGAGGCAGAGGTGTCGCGCGCCGGTCTTGTGATGGACGATGCGCTCTCCCTGGCCGGGCTAAATGCTGCCTGCGCGATCGCGTGTCAGGCTCTACCGGAAAGAGAGCGTCATGCGCCTGTTTACAGGGCCATGGAAGTCTTTCTCGATGCCCTCGATAATATTGATATCTGGCCGTCACTCTATGTTCGGTGGGAATTTGGTCTGCTTCGCGATCTTGGCTATGGCATTGATCTGGAAAAATGTGCGTCCACTGGTGAGATAGATGATCTGACCCATGTCAGTCCACGCTCAGGACGAGCGGTCAGCCGTGATGCCGCCGCGCCCTATCTTGATAAACTCCTAGCTCTACCGCGTTTCCTACGTGACCCAGAAGCGGAATTGGAACCCGGTGATATTGCCAACGGCCTCGGCCTGACAGGTTTTTTCCTGCAACGGCGTGTGCTCTGGCCGATTGATCGTGATTTACCTGAATCGCGTGTGCGATTGCTCAAAGCGCTGACGGACGCGGGTCGGATTTAGCGGCATACTGTTTCGGTCCGAATCAGGAGTGCGGCATGGGCGATGTGTTTACCCCCGAAGGCGGGGAGATTTTCGAAGAACCGTTCGATGAGGCGCTGTCCAAGCGCTACCTTGCCTATGCGCTCTCCACTATTACTCAACGCGCCCTGCCAGACGCTCGCGACGGGCTGAAGCCTGTCCACCGTCGAATCCTGCATGCGATGCGCGTTCTGAAACTGAATCCGCGTGACGCCTTCAAGAAATCCGCCCGGATTGTCGGCGATGTCATCGGCAAATTTCACCCGCATGGTGATCAGGCGGTCTATGACGCGCTGGTCCGCTTGGCACAGGATTTTGCCTCCCGCTATCCGCTGGTCGAGGGGCAGGGCAATTTCGGCAATATCGATGGTGATGGCGCAGCCGCGATGCGGTACACTGAAACCCGTCTGACGGAAGCCGCTGAACTCCTGCTTCAAGATATTGATCAGGGCACTGTCGATTTTCGAGAGACCTATGATGGCTCCGAAGAAGAGCCGATTGTACTTCCAGCAGCATTCCCGAACTTGCTGGCCAATGGCGCCACCGGCATTGCCGTCGGCATGGCGACGTCCATACCGCCACATAATGCCTATGAACTTTGCCGCGCTTCACGAACGCTGATCGCCAATCCGGAAACGTCTGTGGCGCAGCTACTCAGATCCGTTAAAGGCCCGGATTTTCCGACAGGTGGAATTTGCGTGGAATCGCCAGAATCGATACGCGAATCCTACGAGACCGGACGCGGCGGTTTCCGTCTACGCGCCAAATGGGAGATTGAAGATCTGGGCCGGGGCACCTGGCAGATTGTTGTCACGGAAATTCCCTATCAGGTGCAAAAATCCAAGCTAGTTGAGCGTATCGCGCAATTGCTGGATTTGAAAAAGCTGCCGCTTCTCGATGATGTTCGTGATGAGAGCGCCGAGGATATTCGCCTCGTTCTCGTGCCCAAAAGCAAGAATGTTGAACCCGAGCTTTTGATGGCCGCGCTTTATAAAATGAGCGAATTGGAAAACCGGATATCGCTCAATCTCAACGTTCTTGACCCGTCCGGAACGCCGCGCGTTATGAGCCTGAAGGACGTGCTGCGTATCTGGCTAGACCATCGCCGCGAAGTGGTGGTGCGCCGCGCGAACACGCGTCTGGCAAAAGTTGAAGACCGGTTGGAAGTGCTTGCCGGCTATATCATTGTCTATGCCGATCTGGACGAAGTGATCCGCATCATCCGCTTTGAGGATGAACCCAAAACCAAGCTGATGTCGCATTTCAACCTGTCTGACCGGCAAGCCGAAGCCATTTTGAATATGCGCCTGCGGGCCTTGCGAAAACTGGAAGAGCTCGAAATCCGCAAGGAAGAAGGCAAACTCAAGGATGAGCGCGGCGACTTGAACACGCTGATCGGTTCCGAGGCCGTGCAGTGGGGGAAAGTCGACGGTGAAATTGCCGAAGTTGAAACAGCCTTTGGGCCGAAAACAGCGATTGGCGCGCGCCGCACGGAGATCAATTTTGCCGGTATTGTCGAATATGACGCCGACGCCGTCGCGGAATCCCTGATCGTGAGAGAGTCCATTCTGGTCGTGGTGTCGCATAAGGGCTGGATACGCGCGCTCAAAGGGCATGCCCATGACATTGGCGCTATCACCTTCAAGGAAGGTGATAGCGCGCTCTTCACCGTGAAATGCGAGACAATCGACAAGCTGATTTTATTCGCGACTGACGGTAAATTCTACGCGGTTGATGCATCCAAACTTCCCGGCGGCCGAGGCCATGGCGATCCTCTTCGGCTTCATGCGGGGTTGCCAGAAGATGCGGCCCCGATTGCGTTGTTCAAGCACGACCCGGAGCGTGAATTACTGATTGTCTCTCGGACTGGAAACGGGTTCCGCGTCAAGGAAGCAGACGTTTTTGCCACCAAGAAAGGTGGAAAGCAGGCGCTGAATGTCGGTGATAGCGAAGCGATTGCCTGTGTGCCCGTTGTGGGAAGCAAGATCGCTGTTTCCAACGACAAGAAACGATTGTTGATTTTTGATATTGCCGAATTGCCACAAATGGCGAGAGGCAAGGGCGTTCGGTTGATGGGTGGAAAGGGCGCGGAGTTGATTGATGTCGCGACCTTTGATCCTGAGGGCGGGTTGGCCTGGATTGATGGTGCCGGTCGCCGTCATGTCTTTGAAGACTGGAAGGACTGGAATGGTAAACGCGCGCAAGCAGGTACTTCGCGCCCGCGCGGCTTTCCCAAGACTGGTAAATTTATGCCGTCGGACCCTGTGGCAGTAGCGCGTGCCATGGATTCGGCGTAATCAACATTTAGTTTCGATTCAAATGAATCTGGAGGGAATTTTTTATGGAATGGATTATTTTGCTCGTTGTTGTGGTTGTGATCGCATTCTTTGTGATTGGTATCTACAATCGACTGGTCGCGCTGCGACAAACTACCAATCAGGCTTGGGGTGATATTGACGTGCAGCTCAAACAGCGTGTCGATCTAATCCCAAATCTGGTCAACACCGTAAAAGGCTATGCCAGCCACGAGAAAGAGACATTGGAAAATGTCATCAAAGCCCGTCAGGCCTCTGTAGATGCCGGCAATGTGAAAGATCAGGCCCAGGCCGAGAATATGCTGACCGGCGCTCTGCGGCAGATTTTCGCTCTTTCGGAAGCCTATCCGGATTTGAAGGCCAATGAGAATTTCCTCTCGCTTCAGAATGAGCTGGCTGATCTCGAAAACAAGATCGCGGCAGCTCGCCGGTTCTTTAACAATGCCGTTAGCGAATTCAATACTGCTGTGGAGCAATTCCCTGCGGTTGTTTTCGCCAACATGTTCGGATTCAGTCAGCGTGAGTTCTTCGAGGTTGCCGATCGCGCTTCTGTCGAGAATGCACCTGAAGTGAAATTCTAGGACTGGTCTTATGATGGGCGCGGTCGGGCTCCGCACGCATATTTGGAACAATAATCTGAAATCCATCCTTCTACTGGCTGGGTTTCCGTTCCTTTTGATGTTGCTGGCGTTTGCCGCGTCCCTCGTTTTGACTGGAATGGACGGCGGCTCTTCCTATTCCAGCGGCAAGGACGCTGGAGGGCTAGGGGCCGATTTCGGTGCCGCGTTGGATAATTGGCCGATGATGGCGCTCGCATCGCTTGTGATCGCTGGAATCTGGTTTGTGATTGCCTGGTTCGGGCATCAGGCCATGATTGATATGGCGACGGGTGCGCATTCTGTGTCTCGGCAGGATGAACCCGAACTCTACAATGTCCTCGAAAATCTATGTATTTCTCGTGGCTTAACGATGCCGAAGTTAAAAATCATCGAATCCGACATGATGAATGCCTATGCGAGCGGCCTGAACGAGAAACAGTATGCCGTCACCGTGACGCGAGGGTTGATGCGAAAGCTCAACAAAGCAGAACTTGAAGCGGTGCTGGCGCACGAGCTCAGCCATATTCTCAATCGGGATGTCCGATTGCTGGTGATCTCGGTGATTTTCGTCGGCATCTTTTCGTTCGTCGCCCAGATTGTGTTTCGGTCGCTTTTCTGGGGCGGTCTAGGCGGACGTTCATCCGGCCGACGCGGCAATGCGGCTTTGTTTATGATTATCGCCATCGCTATTGTTGCCGTGGCCTATTTTCTCGCAATCGCCATTCGCTTCGCGCTCTCACGCAATCGGGAATACATGGCGGATGCAGGCGCGGTGGAACTTACGCGAAACCCTGATGCGATGATCTCGGCGCTGGAAAAAATCTCCGGTCATGCCGAGATGGACAAGACGCCAGATGGTGTGCGGGAGATGATGATCGAAAATCCGAAATCCGGATTTGCCGGCGTGTTCGCTACCCACCCGCCAATTGAAAAGCGCATCGAGGCATTGGTTGAATTTGCGGGCGGACAGCGCCGCGAGCGGAGCACGAGTGTTCCGTCAGTCTAGAGCCGCTCCATCAGCAACACTTTAACGTTTTCGATCTCGCCTTCACCATACGTCTCGTAACCAAGGCGTTGGGCAATTTTAATTGATGCGATGTTTTCTGGTTCAATCATGCAGATTGTTCGACTGCGCCCGTGAGCGTCATCCATCCAGTTCATGCAGGCAGTCATGGCTTCGCGGCCATATCCTTTGCCATGAACGTTCTTGTCGATGACGTAGCCGATCTCCGGATCGCCGCTGAAGCCCGCAGGTTCTTCCCGTTTAAAGTCTGCAAATCCGACAAGCCCGATAAAATCGCCAGAGGACATTTCTTCAAGTGCCCAATAGCCGTAACCAAGGATCGGCCAATAACCGGCGCTGGAAACAACGCGCCCCCAAGATCGCGATCGCGTTGATGGCTTACCGCCCACAAAGCGTACATTTTCCGGGTCAGACCAAATGCGGCAAACAGGCCCGAAATCATCGGCGTGCAACGGACGAAGTCGAAGACGTTTGGTCTCAATGAGGGGGGCAATGATAGGTCTAGTCATAGAGCAACGCTGGAAGTCCTGTTGCGAGCCACGGCAGGAGCGCCACGAGGATGATGACCACAAGCTGGATGCCAACAAAAGGCAGGGCGCCGCGATAGATCGCGCCAGTTGTTACGCTCGGCGGCGCGACCCCGCGTAGGTAGAATAACGCAAAGCCAAAAGGCGGAGTCAGGAAACTGGTTTGTAAGTTCAGTGCCATCAGAACACCGAGCCAGACCGGATCTATGCCCATCATCAACAAGATAGGCGCAACGATTGGCACAACGACGAAGGTAATCTCGATAAAGTCGAGGAAGAAGCCCAATAAGAACATCACCAACATCACGATGGCGAGCGCGCCCCACTTGCCACCCGGCACAGCTTCGAGCGCAGCCTGAACCGTGGCGTCACCCCCCAATTCCCGGAAAATTAGCGAGAACAGCGCGGCCCCGATGAGGATGATAAACACCATTGACGAAATCTGCGCAGTGGCGCGCATGACATCATCCAGAACGCCGGTTTTCTTCAAACGCCACAGCGCCGTGATCGCGCCCACGATTGTGAGAACCACAAAACCATAGGCGAGGTAGAGTCCCAGTTGATCGAGAGATGAGATATTCTCGCGCCCAAGCCGCAAATCAAAGACAAGTGTCATCGCGATAAGAAGGAAAAGTGAGAGGGCTCCGAATCCGGTGAGCATTTGTCCTGTCTTTGGATTCTCACCGGCACCTGCATTGCGGAAGGCAGCAAGGAAAGTGGCTCCTACGGCTCCGACGCCAGCAGCTTCGGTTGGTGTGGCTAGACCGGTTAATATTGAACCCAATACCGAAACGATCAGCCCTAAGGGTGGGATCAGAGCATGCAGGATTTTGATGAGCGAAGGTTTTTCGCCTGCAGGAGCTGGTGGTGCTTTTGAGGGCTGTGTGATGGCGACAAATATTTGGTATCCGATATAGGCGCCGACAAGCATCAGACCGGGGATAAGAGCTCCCGCAAAAAGATCCCCAACAGAGACAATATCGGGAGAGAATACTCCTTGGGCCCGTTGAGCTTCCTGATAGGCGTTTGAGATCTGATCACCGAGCAGGACGAGCACGATGGAGGGGGGGATGATTTGCCCAAGCGTTCCCGCTGCAGCGATAGACCCTGCGGCGAGGGCCGGATCATATCCGCGCTTCAGCATGGTCGGCAGCGAAAGTAGCCCCATCGTGACTACGGTCGCACCGACGATACCCGTCGAAGCTGCGAGGAGGGCGCCAACCACGACAACTGATATGCCCAATCCACCGCGCAACGTGCCAAACAGTGCGCCCATGGCTTCGAGTAATTCTTCGGCGACCTTTGATTTTTCGAGCATGACGCCCATGAAGACAAATAGCGGGACCGCGACCAAAATGGATCGGTCCATTTCCATCATATTGCCGTAGATACGCTGCGGGAACGCCCGCAAATGGATGGGGTCGAAGACGTTCAGCGCAAGTCCGATACCGGCAAAAAGCAAGGCTACACCGGCGAGGGTGAAAGCAACCGGATACCCTCTCAGCAAGGCCGCGAAAGCGACCGCAAACATGATGAAGGGAAGAAGCTCGATGAAAAGAGTCATCTAAAGCTCTCGATCCACAGGCGCGATATGACCGGGTGCGGCTTTGCCGGAGATCGTCAATGCGGCTCGCATGGCCGAGGCCAAACCCTGCAAAATCATAAGAACGGCGAAAAGCGGAATGGCGGTTTTAAGAACAAAAACGAGCGGCAGACCGTCGCTCTCTCTTGAGCGCTCCAGAATCCGCCAGCTGGCATTGATATAGGGAGTGGAGACCCAAAGAATAAGCAAAGCCATCGGGAAGAGGCCGAGATAGGTGCCGATCAGATCGGTCCAAGCTT
>Ga0316204_10011653_pt1 | contig 10944 bp, 11 predicted proteins | sample 6monrhotite_MG_2_FD_205661 | JGI IMG/M metagenome (GOLD analysis project Ga0316204, IMG submission 205661) | Microbial mat bacterial communities from mineral coupon in-situ incubated in ocean water Damariscotta River, Maine, United States -... | ecosystem: Environmental > Aquatic > Marine >... | reverse complement strand
CAAAGTAATACCGACACCGACCTGGAAGAAATGGCACACCGTATTGCACGTTTAGGTAAAGTCGCCAATATGGATGTGCGCGCAACTCAGCATGAAATATATAAACGTTTAATTGTTGCTTTATTTACCGGGAATGGTGACTTGCACTTAGAAAATCTTTCTTTTTTAGGTGGGGCAGAACAAGTACGGTTAGCGCCGGTATATGATCCCGCCCCAATGCGTGCCTGGTCACGACATAACACCCGTTTTGCGGTTCCATTAATTTTTGATGATGAGATCGGTGGCTTAAAAGAGAACGTGATTAAACTTGGTGAAGCGTATCAATATACAAAAAAACAAGCCGAAAAACTAATCGATGAGATAGCCGAAAAAACAAAGGGTTATATTAATGAAATTCAAGCTTTAAAGGGTGTGCCTGAACAAAATAAAAAACTATTGATTGAGCTTGTTGAAAGTGAGCGGGTTATTTTAACAAAGTAAGTCGATTACTAAAAAAAGAAAATTGAAATAAAAATATCGTTTTATGATTGTTAGTTATTTAACAAGTGGTAACTCAACCCAAAAAACACTGCCTTCATCTTTTTTTGACTGGAAGCTTACTGAACCATTCATACCATTAACAATTTCCTGAGTTATTGCCAAACCTAATCCTGTTCCCCCTTTTATTCGTGTGTCAGATGAATCAGCTTGTGAGAATTTATTAAAGATATGGCTATAAAAATCTTTATCAATTCCGATGCCATAGTCACGAACAGAAATTTTTATATTGTCGTTTGCACATTCAACAGTGATATCAACAGTACCACCTGCATGTGAAAACTTTGCAGCGTTGGATAAAAAGTTGGCCATTATTTGTAAAAAACGGTTGGGATCAATGTGCGCTTTAGCTTCATCACAATGTGATGTTATTTTATAATTTACATTATATTGTTCAGCGTATGCAGTATTCATTTTAACGGACTGTTCGATCAATGGAATAATTTTTTTCTTTTGGAATTCAAAATTCATTTTTCCGTTTGCAATTTTATCCATATCCAGTAAGTCATTAATAAGAAATGTTAAGCGTTCGGTATTTTCAATAGCGACGGTTAACATGTTTTCGGCTGCATTAGGAATCTCTCCAACAGCACCACCTTTGAGTAAACCAAGTGTGCCGTTAATTGATGTAAGGGGGGTACGTAATTCATGACTTACAGTAGAGACAAATTCTTTTTTCATACTATCTAAACGTTTACGTTCGGTAATATCTTGAGCAACGCCGAGATAACCAATAGTTTCATTTGAGCTGGATAACATGGGGGTAACGCTTAGTAATACTGAAATATGTGTTCCGTCCTTTTTAACATATGTCCACTCCCGGGTTTCCGAACCTTTTAAATTCGGAATAACGACAAACGTATTGAATCCTTCTGTTTTTTCATGTAACTGTTTTGATAATTCATGACCACGTAAATTAACCTCTGACTCTAAATGAAAAATGGCAGGAGACGTTTTATCGACTATTTCAGACGATGTATAACCCAGCATTTTTTCTGCACCGGCATTAAAGGTTGTAATTAAACCGTTAATGTCTGTTGATATGACTGATATTTCAGTAGCTGCATTTAATACTGCGTTAAGCTGAGCAGTACGACTTTTTAATTCTTCTTCTGTTAATTTTCGTTGGGTAATATCGGATTCAATCGAGATAAAACCTAAAAGCTCTTGTTCTTCAAAAATCGGATCGCAATCGATATGAATCCAGTACGGAACACCCGATTTTGTATAGTTAATAATATCTTCAGAAAAAGGTTTTTTTGATTTTAGTTCTTTTGATATTTTTTTAACTATCTCTTTATCTGTATCAGGTCCCTGAAGAAAGTCACCCGGTTTTTTCCCTGCTATTTCATCCAGTTTATAACCGGTTAATTTTATGAAGGCATCATTGACCCATTCTGTTTTTCCTTCTGTATCGGTAATAATAACACTGTTAGTTGTGCGACTTGCAACCATAGATAAACGTTGTAAAGCTTCAGTACTCTTTCCAACAATAGCAACAAGGTGCTCTTTTTGTTCTGACAGGTCTTGATAGTCATCAGAAATGTCAGACACCATTTTATTGAGGGTGGCTGAAAAATTAGCAAACTCACTAATGGAACTTTCAGGTAACGAATTTATTTTACCTGAAGTGATATTATTATTGAGCTCCTGGCTGATTTTGTCTAACTTATGCAATGGATTAGTTATCCACCGACTTAACATGAATGAAATTAAAAGAGCAAAAAACATTAATAAACTTAGTATTACGAATAGATCGATTTTTAAGTCGTTAATTTTACTTACTACGGTAGCAGCACTTTTTTCAACAATAATTTCATTTATATTTAGATTGTTGGTGATTTTATGATTATAAATGTACCGACCGAGTTGCCAGCGTTGCAATGCGGCTAAATTTTTATCCGGCAACCAAATTGTAATATTATTGTTCGAGGTAATAATTTCACTGTTTTGTTCTCTATTAAGACTTTTAATAATTCCATGTTGGTGGATAGGTTTATTGTTCTTATTTAAAACCGCAACAGAGATACCTTCTGAATAAGGTAATGTATTTAAAATGTTTTCTAAGTTTGCATTTTTTTGTTTTAAACGAGCCTGAATGAAACTGTAAATTTGATTTGAATGACGTTTAAGTTCTTCATGTAACTGTAGTTCATGATTTATGCTTGACTGGTGAGTACTCCTTAAAGATGGAATTGCTCCGGCAATTAATGTAATCAAAAGTAAAATATTAAATAACAATGGCTGTATACTTACGCGTTCTTTTTTATTTAAAAATACATTGACGGCAATGAATATAAAACTTGCAATTAGGGCATTAAAAATACCATTTAATGCTTGCTTTAGACTGATTAATGCCGCGGCATTAAAAGGTAATCCAATAAATTTGGTATAAAAAATGAAAACTAACGGGATACCGACTAGTAGCCAGTATGAAAGATCAATTAGAACAACGTGTGAAGAGTATCTTTTTATTAAGGTAGCAACCCATACGGCTTCAAGCATAAAAATGATGAGCGCATAAGGATGACCCCATAAATATATAGTGCATGTTCCACCAACAAAGGCGACAAAAACAGCAGAACAACGGCCAAATGATAAAGCAGCATAGATAACTGCGATAGAACCAAAGATAAATGCAACACTATAAAAAAGTGGGTAAGCAGCATAGTTGCCCAGGTAAGCAAGAAGAGATAATACAAGAGTAGATGCAATGGTCTTTTTATTAAAAAATTGATGCATTGATAAATTGCCAGATAATCAAAGGTTGTTGATAGTATATATCGACCATTTGCAATCAAGCATTAAGCTTATTTAGTCTTGTTTAACTTTAAAAAATCACCTATTAAATAAAGGTAATATAATTAGGCTATGGAGAATTTAATCTTTGTTTTTATTTAATGAAATAAGAATAAAGAGACGGCAAGCTCTAACTAAATATAGAGTGCTCTTTACAATTTAAAGCCAGGTTTAAGAAAGTTTGGCTTTAATTTTACCGCTTACAGCACCCATATCGGCTTTGCCAGCAAGTTGGGGCTTGAGTATACCCATTACTTTGCCCATGTCTTTCATTTCGCTGGCTCCGGAGCTGGCGATAGCGCTATCAATTAATGCATCGATATCCGCATCTGAAAGTTGTTCGGGCATGAACTCTTTAAGAATGGCGACTTCTTTGATTTCGATTTCAGCTAACTCAGTGCGGCCGGCTTTTTCAAATTGTTCAATACTGTCTTTACGCTGCTTGAGCATTTTTTCCAGTACAGCAATGACCTGGTCATCATCGAGTTCAATGCGCTTATCAACTTCGATTTGTTTAATCGCGGCAGTTAATAGACGTAAAGTACCAAGACGTTGTTTGTCTTTACTGCGCATGGCAGTTTTGACATCGTCGTTGATGCGGGTTTTGAGAGCGGAATCGGTCATGAAGGCGAAATAAACCCACCCCAGACAGGGTGGCTTAGAATTCTTTATCTTAGTATAAACGCAAGCTTAATATAATCGCTTAAGACGATTACGATCGCGTGACGTTTTTTTAAGATTGCGCTTAACAGCAGCAGCTTTTTCACGTTTGCGAACTGAAGTTGGTTTTTCGTAGAATTCGCGGCGGCGAACTTCAGATAAAACACCAGCTTTTTCACAAGAACGTTTGAAACGACGCAGAGCGACGTCAAATGGTTCGTTTTCTTTTACGCGTACAGCAGGCATGTAGTCCTTACCTCTAAAAAATATTATTGCAATTGAGAAAGCGCGCAAGTTTAATCCCTGTCAGGCTAAAAAGCAAAGATCTGGAAGCGAAAGAGGGATAAAATACCGAATATGTTGATTTTAGGAATAGAAACCTCGTGTGACGAGACGGGAATAGCACTTTTTGACAGTGAAAAAGGCTTGTTGGCGGATGCTTTGTATAGCCAGGTTGCTGTGCATGCAGAATACGGTGGGGTGGTACCTGAACTGGCTTCGCGTGATCATATTCGAAAAACCTTGCCATTGGTGAAACAGGTTTTTGCAGAAGCGGGAATTTCGGCGAAAGATTTAGATGGTGTTGCCTATACCGCGGGCCCCGGGCTGGCTGGGGCGCTGCTTGTCGGCGCGGGAATTGCCAGAAGCCTGGCTTACGGTTGGGATATTCCTGCAGTAGCAGTACATCACATGGAGGGACACTTACTGGCACCCATGCTGGAGGAAAACCCGCCTGAATTTCCTTTTATTGCGCTTTTGGTTTCAGGTGGACACAGCATGTTGGTGAATGTAGAGGGGATTGGCCACTATCAGTTACTGGGTGATTCCTTAGATGATGCCGCCGGAGAAGCCTTTGATAAAACGGCGAAAATGCTCGGGCTTGCTTATCCCGGCGGACCTGCGGTGGCAAAATTAGCGGAAAAAGGCGAAGTGGGAAAATATACCTTTCCGCGTCCGATGTGTGATCGACCTGGTTTGGATTTTAGTTTTAGTGGATTAAAAACATTCACCCTAAACACGCTAGAGAAAAGTGACAAAAGTGATCAAACCAGGGCCGACATCGCCTGTGCGTTTGAAACGGCGGTCGTTGAGACGTTAGCCATTAAATGTCGTCGCGCATTGCAACAAACCAACTCAACTCGTCTGGTAATTGCGGGCGGAGTAAGCGCTAACACTAAATTACGACAGCGTTTAGAAGAAATGGTGAAAAAAGAAAAAGCAACGGTGTATTACCCACGCTTAGAATTCTGCACCGATAACGGTGCCATGATTGCATTTGCGGGTTGTCAGCGCTTAATGGCAGGGCAACATGAAAACCTGGAATTTAGTGCAAAACCGCGCTGGAACCTGGAAGAACTAACCGCTATTTAGCAACCCACATCGAAATCGGCCACACCTAAATGGTCATATATAAATTTTGCTTCATAGTGATTTTGCGCGATGGCTTCTTCAAGCCAATAAGCGGCTTCGTTGTCATCTGCTGTAACGAGATCACTTTCTAAGTAATAGTTAGCTAGTCGAAATTGGGCTTCAGCCGATCCTTTTTTTGCTGCAGAGAATGTCAGGGCAAAAGCCAGGTTTTTTTGTGAAGTGCTCATACGCTTAGTATTAAGACTGTCTGCCATTAACAGCATTTTTTCAGCACTCAGACTGGTTTGAATATGTTGATGAACCGTACCATTAATGGGGGTATACATGGCGATTTGCAATTCGCGATGCGATTCAGCGGCATTTGTCGCAATGCTCGCAGTTAATAAACAACTCGATAAAACTAAGCGATGAGATGAGCGATTAAATTTAAGTTTCATTTTGAATGTATCCGTTAATTTTAAAATTTGTTTTTACTAAAATTCTTAAGGGTTTTTGCAGATGTGCGTTGCGTTAAAATCTGTAAACCGATGTGCTTGTCTTTGTTTGCTGAAAAATAGAAGGATTGTTCTTCTGTCATAGCTGTATTGGTATGAACGACTAACATCACACAGCGCCCGGCTATCGCATTGATAGCATGGATATTATGTTTATCTTTTGTAAAACACGAAATTTCGCCAGTAGTGAACGTTTTATTTTCCGTTACAGATAAACTGCTTTGTGGATTACTGGCATGTTTTTGAGTCGATGCATCACACTGAATGATGTTAGCTTGCCCCCGAATGATATACGTTAAGCCAGCTGAGTCGGGGTGGTCATGTAATGGCAGACCGCGTTCGGGTTCCATTGCGTTTAAGTTGACTCGAATGATGTCATTTTCAAATAACGGAAAGGATAAACGGTAGCTCTCAATTGGCTCGTGCTGAATTTTTGCCAGCATACTTTGGTATTCACGTTGAGAGGAAAGATATTGATGTAAAGCAGGTATAGCCGATTTTGCAAAGTGTTCCAAACTTTGAAGATCGTTTGCATGTTCCAGAATTTTGGCCTGAAATTGAGACCAAAAATCGTCACTCTCACTATTTGCGGTATAAAGATCCTGGGTATTATGTGCTAATTGCAAAATACAGCTCCGTTATTAAGTGACGTTATGAATCGCCTATTAGGGGATAGCACGATTCAAAATGTGAACTTCATCACATTAGAATTCTCTAATATTTAACGGACACTTTTAGTGGAACTTTAATTTTTTTAACAAAAACTTTTATTTTTTAAGTATTTGAAATTTAAGGAAAATATCTATATTTTTAGATACAGCGGAATAGAATAGGCAAATAATGTGTATTATTTGAGATTTTTAAATCGGATTTCTTACGGTTTATCGGTCCCAATTGCATCTTCGGTACCTTTAACTAAATTCTGAATATTGGAACGATGGCGCCAGAATAAAATAATGGTCATCATAATCGTGAGTCCAATGGCGGCAACATTATTGAACCAGACCCAAACATAAACAGGCGCCAATGCCGTGGCCACTAAGGCTGATAATGAAGAGATCTTGACGATTTTAGCCATGAACAACCATGTGCCTGCAGTCGCCAGTCCAATCCACCATGAAAATCCAAACATCACCCCCAACATGGTGGCCACACCTTTACCGCCTTTAAACTGAAAAAAGACAGGATAGAGATGGCCAATAAATGCAGCGAAGCCGACCAGGGCAATAGTTTGTTCACTCATTCCCATATACTTAACAATCAGTACAGGGATTAAGCCTTTTAGCATATCGCCAGCCAATGTTATTGCGGCGGCTTTTTTGCCCGCAAAACGTAAAACATTGGTTGCACCAGGGTTACCAGAACCTTCACCCCGAGGATCGGGTAAACGCATTATTTTGCATACAATAATCGCAGACGAAAGTGAGCCCATTAAATAAGATAAAAATATAAATGCGAGGTCGAGAAGTTCTATTTGTATATTCATATTTTAAAGGTACAAGATTAATGGGGGGCGAGACAAGAAAAATCAGATATTTAAGCCGTTATTCATTTTTTAACTCATTTTTTACAAGCTGCCATGAAAACAAGCCCAGCATTAAAAATATCAGCTGCCCTAGTACAAAATATAACCATTGTTCGTGTAACAAGGGAACAGCAATACTGGCTACACTGGCATTGATGAACATTTGAATAAAACCATGCATGGAAGAAGCCGTGCCACGATGGTGAGGAAAGCAGTCCAGAGTCAACACAGTAATTATTGGCATGATTATGGATAGTCCAATGGTATATATGACTAACGGTGATATCACGGAGAGGACACTGGCAGAAAGAAAATTCACCAGAATTAAATTGAGTACAACTGCAACCAGCATAATACTGAAGCCGAGAGTAATGATGCGTTTTGTTGACCAGCGATGAGCAAGTTGACTGGAAATAAATGCACCTAACATTAATCCTGCGACCATTGGAACAAATTGCACACTAAAGTCATTACTTCCAAGGCCAAGAAAATCATATATGACACTGGGTGCACCAGCGATAAAAAGAAACAAACCAGCAAAAGAAAATGCCTGACTTAATACCAGTTTAAGAAATTGTTTATGTCGTAAAGAACAAATGTAGACTTTAATGACTAAGCCAGGATGGATGGATTGTCGTAGCGTCTGTGAAAGTGTTTCTTTGATTAATGTCACCAGGATAATAAGTAGAAGTCCAAAACTGGTTAAAAACCAGAAAACACTGCGCCAGCCTAGTTGTTCATGCAACCAGCCGCCTAACATGGGAGCAACCGCGGGTGCGATAGCAAACAACAACATAACGTGTGACATAGCACGGTGTGCAGCTTCTGCACTATGCGCATCTCTGATCATGGCACGTCCTGCAATAAAACCGCCGCTTGCGGCTAAGCCTTGAAATAAACGCATAACGATAAAAGTATCAATTGAATTGGCCAACGCGCATCCAATCGAAGCCAGAACATAAAAGGCAAGACTGCTTAATATTACAAGGCGTCGTCCGATGCGATCTGCCAATGGACCCCATAGTAAAGTTGAAACCGCAAATGCTGCCAGGTATACCCCCATGCTTTGGGACAGAATAGCGCGAGAAGTGACGAACTCTGCTTCAATACCTGGAAATGAGGGTAAATAAGTATCAATTGAGAATGGTCCCAACATAGCCAGTAATGCGGCAACTATTGTGAGACAGGTGTTTGTTTGTGGTGGTGATGAATGTCGCTTATTCGCTTCAGCACTCATGCTTATCCGTTTCCGTTGTTTTGTTCTGTTGAAAAGTCAGTTTATGAAGTTGTTGATAAGCTAGCAAGGTTCGTTTTATAACACTTTTATGCCATTTCAGAGAGTTCAAATTATTTATCTTTAATCTTTGATGCTGTATCTTTGCCTGCATGGATATTATATTTTTAAATGACCTCAAAATAGACACCATTATAGGTATTTATGACTGGGAACGTGAAACCAAACAGACTATTAGCCTGGATTTGGAAATGGCAACCGACATCCGAAAAGCAGCAGAAACGGATGACATTGAAAACACGCTTGATTACAAAGCAGTTTCAAAACGATTAATCAGTTTTGTTGAGGCAAGTGATTTTTTACTGGTTGAACGCTTAGCTGAAGAATGTGCGCAAATCATTTTAAATGAGTTTAAAGTGCCGTGGGTGCGTTTGAAACTGAACAAAGGCGAAGCCATAAGTGGTGCTAGCGGTGTTGGCATTCTTATTGAGCGCGGTGAAAAGTTTTAGCGTGTTACCAGGACAACCCAAGCATGGCTAAAATTTATATCAGCATTGGCAGTAATATTAATGCGGAAAAAAATGTTCGTTTAGCTATCCACGCCTTACAGGATCATTATGGCAAGCTCATTCTTTCTTCAGTTTATGAAAGTGAGGCTGTAGGTTTTGATGGAGATAACTTTTTAAACCTTGTGGTTGGCTTAAATACGGAAGACGATGTTTATGCGGTTGCCTCAACCTTAAGAACAATTGAAGATGAAAATGGTCGTGATAGAAGCGGCCCAAGATTTTCGCCGCGTACGGTTGATTTAGATTTATTGCTCTATGATGATCTTATACTAAAGGAAGAGAGCTTAGAACTTCCCCGTGATGAAATCACAAAAAATGCATTTGTTTTACTTCCATTGGAAGAGATTGCCCCACAATTAATTCATCCGGTATCAGGAAAGACGATGTGTGATCTCTGGGTGAGCTTTGATCAGGGTTCTCAAAAATTGTGGCCAATCGAATTTAAACTTTAAATTTGTTATAAATCTAACTGGTTAATCAGTTACGAATTTATACTACGTCCTCCATCAACCGCGATAATTTGACCGGTAACATAGCCCGCGTCTTTAATTAAATATAAAATTGTTTTAGATATATCGTTAGGCTCACCCTGACGTTTTAAAAAAGTACGTGAGACGATACGTTGCTTAGCAACTTCATCCAGGTTTTCTGGCCAAAGTATTGCTCCGGGAGCAACCGCATTCACCCTGATTTCAGGACCCAGCTCACAGGCTAATGATTTGGTCATCATTACAAGCCCGGCTTTAGCCATACTGTATATTGGGAACGTTTTTAATGGGCGTTCAGCATGAATATCAACAATGTTAATAATACAGCCGTTGTTCTTTTTAAGATGAGGCGCAGCGGCTTGAGACAAAAAGAAAGGCGCCTTGAGATTTGAACCAATCAGGTCATCCCATTGGTCTTCAGTTGCTGCGCCTATTTTTGTCGGGTAAAAGCTCGATGCATTATTAACTAAAACATCCAATCTTCCCCAGGTTTTTATCGATGCTTCTATCAGGGCGGATAAGCCATTGGTAACATGTAAGTCTGCCTGAATGAGAATGACAGAATTTTCCCGTAACTCATTGAGTTCTTTTTGCAATGCCTGCGCTTGCTCGCGTGAACCGCGGTAATGCAGCACAATATTCATACCGTTCTGGTGCAGGAGCTTTGCTGTTGTAGCACCAATACGGTGTGCAGCACCGGTAATTAAAACAACAGGGTTATTCGACATTTGTGGTATCCTTTAATCTATTATTTTTTACTTTAACACAAGCAATTAGGTCTAGTCTGTTTTCATGTCTACTGATTCATATACTCATCAACTTTATCAATCTGCGCGCGATTCAAAAAATTTACCGGCTCCGGCTGCTTTAGCGCAAAAGCATAGTGAAAATTTGATCGCACTGATAAAAAATGAAATGGATTCTGGTGGTGGCGCAATTTCTTTTCAGAGATATATGGAACTGGCCCTTTATGCACCTGGCTTAGGCTATTACACCGCAGGCAGTACTAAATTAGGTGAACAGGGCGATTTTATAACGGCGCCGGAACTATCCGCGCTGTTCTCACAAGCATTAGCAAATGCAATTTTACCGGCATTGGATTCAGAGCAAATTATTTTTGAGGTAGGAGCAGGTCGTGGCTGCATGGCGGCAGATATCCTGGTTTATTTAAAGCAATTAAATAAATTACCAAAGCAATACTGGATTCTTGAACTCAGTGCAGATTTACGCGAACGACAACAACAAACGATTGAAAAAACAATTCCTG